>JAEEGH010027562.1_pt1 | contig 11235 bp, 10 predicted proteins | sample 9134181 | NCBI WGS metagenome assembly JAEEGH01 (sample SAMN16246544, study PRJNA631951) | gut metagenome | biome: gut microbiome; feature: rumen; material: DP-attached | host: Bos | place: Iran: Karaj | collected 2018-10 | reverse complement strand
TTTCACCGCCTTTTTTCGTCCCTATTTCTGATAGTTTTTTCACCAATACCCCGATTTTCGTCCCTAAAATCGGGGTATTTCGTCCCAAAACACCTATTTTCGCCACATTTTGGTCACGATGACCACCTTTTTATTTTCGTGTGCTCAAACCGATATACTTTTGCAGCGTTTTTAAGTTTTTTGAAAATCGAGCAAAAATCATTGCACTATGAAAATTATTGGAACTGGAAGCGCATTACCGTCACTTACGGTTAGCAACGACGATCTTGCCACCTTCTTGGATACTAGCGATGCTTGGATCTCAACGAGAACTGGAATCAAGACGCGTCACCTTTTATCTACTGAAACTCTTTACGACCTGGCTGTCGAAGCTGCCAACAAAGCCATTCAAAAGTCAGGCTTGACCCCTGACCAGATCGATTTCCTCCTGGTCTCCAACGTGGCCAATGAACATATTACCCCTGGATTGAGTTGTATTATCCAAAAGCGCATTGGCGTTACTTGTCCTGGCTTGGACATTAACGTGGCCTGTGCAGGCTTCGTCAATGCACTGATGCTAGCCGACGACATGATGAAGGCGGGTCGTGCCAAGTACGTCCTCATCGTATGCGCGGAAGAGCCCTCCAAATACTGTAACTGGCAAGAGAGAGACACCAGTATCTTGTTTGGTGATGGCGCCGGCGCCGTGGTGTTGGGTCCGGGCGAGGCATTCAAAGATGTGCATCTCACCATGATCTCTGATCGTGATGTCCTTTATTATGAGCGTCATATGGAAAAGACTCCTTTTGAACATAAACAAGTTGAAGGCCAACCCCTCATGATGAAAGGCAAGGACTTGTTCCGTACCGCGGTCTCCGAATCTGCGAAAGACATCCAAAGAGTACTGAATGACGAGAAGGTGAAGGCGGATGACGTGGATTATTACCTCTTACATCAAGCCAATAAACGTATTATTGATGGCATCCGCTCCATCCTCGGACAGCCGGAAGACAAGTTCCCAACCAACATTGAAAAATATGGCAACACCTCTTCGGCCAGCATCCCGATCCTGCTCGACGAGATGATCGCTCAAGATAAGATCAAGAAAGGTGACAAAATTGTGATGAGTGCCTTCGGCGCTGGATTTGTGTCGGCCGCTTGCCTTTGGGAGTGGGAGTGATGAGAATTGAGAATTGAGAAATGCGAAGCATTCAACGAAGTTAATTTAGAGATAGCCCTTTAGGGCTTAAAGCTCGGTAGAATCGGTAGAAAAATGGAAACGAGAAGAGTAGTAATTACAGGTATGGGGGTCGTATCGCCGGTAGGCAATGACCTCGAAACCACATGGAATAATCTTATTAATGGTGTTTGTGGCATTGCCCCAATCAAGAGCTTTGACACAACGGATCTTCCAGTGAAGATTGCCGGTGAGCTGAAGGATTTCGATCCCATTGCAGCAGGTGTAGATAAGGGTTTTGTCAAACGCAACGACCGTTTTGCCGTCTATGCCATGGCCGCTGCGGCTCAAGCTATGAAAGGCAATGAAGACTTGCAGATGGATCCTAGCCGCTTGGGTGTGTATATCGGCTCGGGTATCGGTGGCTTCGACACCATCATGAACGGTGTTATCCGATACCATGACGAAGGGGCACGCTGGATCTCTCCGCTGATGATTCCCACCATGATTGGCAACATGGCCTCGGGCAGTGTCGCCATCCGTTACAACGCCCAAGGTCCCTGTGTGCCTATCGTAACTGCTTGTGCTACTGGTACCCATAGCATCGGCGAGGCTTACCGCGCCATCAAGCACGGTTATGCCGAAGCCATCATCACCGGTGGTTGTGAAGCGGGCATCAACCCAGTCTCCATCGGTGGATTTGCCAATTGCAAAGCCCTCACTAAGGTCGAAGACCCACTGAGAGCTTCGTTGCCCTTCAACAAAAACCGTGGCGGTTTTGTCATCGCCGAAGGTGCTGGCATCGTCCTGTTGGAAGAATATGAACACGCCAAACAGCGTGGCGCCACGATCTATGCCGAGGTTTGCGGCTACGGAAACAGTTGCGATGCCTACCATAGCACTGCCCCGCGTCCGGATGGCACTACCCAGAGCCTAGCTATCAAACAAGCCCTCGACGAGGCAGGATACAAAGCTGGCGAATCATTGTATATCAACGCTCATGGCACGGGTACTCCGATGAACGATAGTGGTGAGACCAAGGCCATCAAAATCGCTATGGGCGAGGAAGAAGCCCACAGAGCACATATCAGCTCCACCAAATCGGAGATGGGTCATGCCCTCGGCGCTGCCGGTGGCATCGAACTTGTCGCCGCCGTCATGGCTCTCAACACAGGCATCATCCCGCCTACCATCGGACTGGATGAGCCGGATCCTGAATGCGACCTTGACTACACCCCCAACCAGGCCATCAAGGTCGATCTCGACATCGCCATCTCCAACTCCCTCGGCTTTGGAGGCCATAACGCTTGCGTGGCAGTGAGGAAGGTGAAAGGTGAAAGATGAAAGGTGAAAGTTATCCCGACCTGGCAGCACCTCGAAGAGGTGCGATCTCTATAACCCCAGGTGAGCGAGCGCAGCGAGCGTAACCTGGGGCGAGGGGTGAGCGAGCATAGCGAGCGTAACCTGGGGCGAGGGGTGAGCGAGCATAGCGAGCGTAACCTGGGGCGAGAGGTGAGCGCAGCACCACCTGGAGACTAGAGCCTACCACCACCTGAGGAATAGCAAACAAATCAACAAACTAACATATGAATAGAGAAGAAATCAAACAGTACCTCCCACACCGCGAGCCCATGCTCCTGGTGGATGAGATGACCCTCGACGAGAACCATGTGGCTCACTCCAAGTACCACGTGACCGGTGAGGAGTTTTTCCTGAAAGGCCATTTTCCAGGTGAACCGGTGGTCCCGGGCGTCATCCTCTGCGAAATCATGGCCCAGTCCTGCGCCTTGCTGATGAAAGACGACCTCATCGGTAAGCTTACCTTCTACACGGGCATCGATAAAGTCCGGTTCAAAAACAGTGTGAGACCTGGTGATACCGTCGAAGTGGAAGCCACTCTCGATGTGCACCGCGCCAACATCTACATCTGCTCCGCCAAACTGAGCGTCGGCGGTAAAATGTGTGTCAGAGGCGAGCTCTCCTTCGCTCTCCTTCCCGACACCCGTAATCAACAACCAAATAACTGATAACTGAACAACTGCTAACTGATCAACTTAATAATAGTACCAATGGCAACAATTCAAGACAAAGTAAGAAGTATCATCGCTTCTAAATTAGGCCTCGATGAGAGTGAAATCACTCCTGAAAAGAACCTCGCCAACGACCTCGGAGCTGACTCTCTCGACGTAGTTGAGCTCTCCATGGAACTGGAACGTGAGTTCAACCTCAAGTTTGAAGATGCCGACACCGAGAAAATCCAGACTGTCGCTGATCTTTATCAATTGATTGAGGGGAATAAAGGAAAATAAGAAGTAAGAAGAAAGAAGTAAGCGTTGGCTGTTTTTTGTAACTTTGACGCTTCGAATCTTTAAATCATTAAATCATGAAATTATTAGAGAATAAGGTAGCCCTCATCACGGGTGCAGGTCGTGGCATCGGCAAAGCCATCGCTGTCCGTTTCGCCCAAGAAGGCTGCAACATTGCCTTTACGGATATCGCTTTGAACGATTTCGTGTTGGAGACTGAAAAGGAACTGCAAGCCATGGGTATTCAGGCCAAGGCATACGCTTCCAACGCCGCAAACTTCACGGAGACCCAACAGGTCGTCGATGAAATCGTGAAAGACTTCGGCCACATCGACATCCTCGTCAACAACGCTGGTATCACCAAGGATACCGCTCTGAAACGCATGACCGAGGAACAATGGGATGCCGTCATCAACGTGAACCTCAAGTCGGTGTTCAACTTTACCAAAGCACTCCAGCCTATCATGTGGAAACAAGGTGGCGGTAGTGTCATCAACATGAGTTCCGTGGTGGGAGTGTCGGGCAACGCCAACCAATGCAACTACTCGGCCTCCAAGGCTGGCATCATCGGCTTCACCAAGAGTGCAGCCAAGGAGATGGGCGTTCGTAACATCCGTCACAATGCCATCGCCCCTGGATTCATCATCACGGCCATGACCAATGCCCTCCCCGAGGATGTTCGCAAGGCTTGGGAAAACCAGATCCCGCTGCGTCGTGGCGGCACTCCAGAAGACGTCGCCAACGTGGCGCTCTTCCTCGCCTCCGACCTTTCCTCGTATGTCACGGGTCAGGTCATCCACTGCTGTGGCGGCATGAACTGCTAACAATTTACAAAACGACAGATTTTTATTTGATAACAGCACCTCAACGAGGTGCTGTTTTTTTTCTCCCCAGGTTGCGCTCGCTGTGCTCGCTCACCTCTCCCCAGGCTACGCTCGCTGTGCTCGCTCACCTCTCGCCCCAGGTTACGCTCGCTGTGCTCGCTCACCTGGGGTTATTGAGATCGCGCCTCTTCGAGGCGCTTTCAGCTCAAGGATAACTCTCACCTTTCACCTCTCACCTCTCACCTTTCACCTCTTATTAAACGCCTCCAGCACCCGATTCGAATAAGTCTTCGACACTGGAATGGAATCCAATCCTTCTCGCTCAAAGTCGATGATAAAACCATCGGTCTCGTTATGTAACACGCTAATTTTCTTGATGTTAACAATATAAGAGCGATGGCATCTCATCAACGATCTGATATCCGCGCAGTTGTCCTCGATGGTCTTCATCTTGCAGCGCAACATGTATGAAGCAATGGTGCCGTTGCGTTGATAAAACACATTGATATAGTTGTCTTCCGCCTTGATGTAATAGAGGTTGTCAAGTTTCACGGAGAGTTTCAGGTTGCCGTTGTTGTCCATCAAATTGATGATCTCGGTATGCTCTGGCAGTACTTCGTTGTCGGACTCCACCGTATCGCTCTTGGTAAGCGTCAGCTTGCGGCGCGACTCTTTGAGAAGAAACATCAGATCGACAATCGTGTAAGGGACGGCCAAGGCGATGAAAGTAATCAACAGACTTTTGCCAAAGATGTACCCCAACGAATAGTTGGTCGCTTTTACTAAGAAATAGGAAAGATAGGTGTGAAAAGCCGCAATCAATACAATCTCCAGAAAAAGCCAGAGGAGATAAGCCCACATGGCAAAATGCCTCAGCCTTTTGACACAGTAGGTCATCAAGGTCCGACTGCACGCCAAAAACAGGGTTCCGACCCCCACAAACCCTAAGGTCCCGAGAAAACGGCTATTGGTGCCTAACTGGAACCAAGAGGTGTTGGAAAAAGGAGTGTAGGCCGTGAGAAACACCAGGGCGAATAAGACGGAAATGATAACGTTTTGTGCCTGACTAAAGGGGTCAGTGAGGCATTCTGGAGCTTGGGTGATGAGTTGTTTGCGGATTTTCATGATTCAATAATGGAATGCAAAAATAAGGAAAAAACGCTTAATCTCCAAAATCTTCCTTTAGGACTTCCCATACTAAACTGGCCTCGAAGCCGCGCTGGATGGCATATGCGGCCAATTTTCGTTTTTTCTCGAAGTCGCTCTCTGACTTGATGCTTTTTGACTTGACTTGAAGGATTTCGACAAGCCGTTGACGGTATATTTCGGCATCTTGTTCTTGTAAAGCATTGTCAATCAATTCTTTACTAATACCTTTCTGCGCCAAGTGAAATCGAATCTTGTTGAGACCCCAGCCGTTTTGGTTGACTTTGCCTTTGACAAAGGCTTTGGCAAAACGCTCATCATCGACAAAACGGTTATCTAACAAATAAGCAAGGATTTCGTCTTTGGCTTCTTGCGGGATGTTGTAAGACCTCAGTTTGTCCGTCACATCTTTTACACACCGTTCCTGATAGGCGCAATACTTAGCCATCTTGTCCAGCACCTGTTCCATACTTCATACTCGTTTAGCCTCCCCTCTCCTTCGGAAGAGGGGTCGGGGGAGAGGCTTTATCAGCACTCGATTTTTAAGTCTCCTTCTTTAATCCAACCGATTCTTCTCAGGATCATGCCAAAAAGCCAAGAGAGGATGGCGGGAAGCACGAAGCACACTAGCAACATGCCGATCCACATATTCGTTCCTCCGTCGGGCATGGCGGTATAGATGCCGATAGGCCCGACGAGTCCGCAGGTGCCCATGCCTGAGCCGATGGGGATGTTTTCCAGATGAAACACACAGGTGGATAGGGGGCCGGTGATGGCGGCAGCCAAAGTCGGAGGGATCCAGATCCGTGGGTTTTTGACGATGTTGCCCATCTGTAGCATGGAGGTGCCCAATCCTTGAGCGATCAGTCCGCCCCATCGGTTTTCCTTGAAACTCAGCACGGCGAAGCCTATCATCTGGGCACAGCATCCTGCTGTGGCAGCTCCTCCGGCGATGCCTCCAAGGCCGATGGCAAGGCAAATGGCAGCAGAGCTGATGGGTAAGGTGAGCACCATGCCGATGACCACCGAGACGATGATGCCCATCAATAACGGTTGCATCTGAGTGGCATTCTCGATGAAGGTGCCTAAAGCAGTCATCACTTTTTGGATGGGAGCGCCTGCGGCAAAAGCCACAAGCACTCCGCTGATGATGACGACGGCCGGGGTGACCAAAATGTCAACTTGAGTTTCCTTATAAACCATCTTGCCGAGTTCGATGGCCACCAGCACAGCGACATAGGCACCCATGGGACCGCCTAACTCATTGCCTGCGATGCCCACTGCGATGGCACTGAACAGTACTAAGCCCTCGCAGTTGAGTTTGTAGGCGATGGCGACCGCAATAGCAGCTCCTGTAGCGGCCTTGGCATATTTCGCTATGGTGACAAACGCCTCCCAGCCCGTCTTGTCACCCAAAGTCTGAAAAATGGTTCCAATGAGCAACGAGGCGAAGAGGCCTAATGCCATGGCTCCGAGCGCATCCACAAAATACGCCCTCCAAGTCAAATCGACCTTTTTCCGCTCTAAAAAACTTCTAACTCTCAATTCTCAGTTCTCAATTCAAAAATTGATTCCCTCAATGCCATTCTCTTTCATCAAGTCAGCCAACTTGGTGTCGGTGTCATCGACAGCGGCGAGGCAGTTGGTGACGATGCGGATCTGCTTGGCAGGGTAGAAGGCCATCAGGTCTTTGGTGGTCTCATATACACAGTAGTCCGTGGCGATGCCGCAGACGTCGATGCCTGTGAACCCAATCTCTTCGATGGTGTTACGGAGTTTTTCACCGCTCTCAGCGTTTTGGAAGATGCTGAACTCCTCTCTCTCGGGGAGGTTGCCTTTTTGCATATAATGGAGGTCGATGCCATTGATCTTGTTCAAGGCCTCTTGAAGGGCGGGATACACTTTCATGCCCTCAGTGTCTTGCACGCAGTGAGGAGGAAACACGCCACCTTGTTCCACAAAAGAGCAGTGGTTGGCTGGATGGGCATCTTGAGTGACGATGATCCAGTTGTAGGCTTTCCAAGCACCATTGTCGATGGCATTGGCCAGATAATCCATGGCCTCCGGTCCTTTGGCGGTGGCCAGGCTACCAGTGATGAAATCGACTTGAGGATCGACGATGATGAGCATGCGGTTCTCTTTCACTTCTTCAACTTTTTGGGCTTCGGTGTTTTCTTTTTTCTGATTCTTGTTTCCGCAACCAGTCATAATCAGGGCTGCGACGAGCACGATGGCTCCCAGGATAGTTTTTTTCATGATGTGAAGGATCTTTTTAAAAGTTGCCGCAAAATTACAATTTTTTTCGGTTCGGTTGTTTTTTGTGTTTCAATTCCTTATTTTTGAACCGTCAAATTGATTCAAGTAAAAAAACGCAGTTGCGCACGACACGTAGAAGTGCATTGATTATGAGAAAGATTACGCTTGCTTTGCTTGCCCTGATGACGGGCATGCTGGCGATGGCCCAGGAGGCCATGCTTAAGGACCGTTCTTCGCTTGACGAGCCGCCGACGGGCTACGTCAACGGACTGTTCACGGTGAACGAGGGTGGTACCCAGGTATATTTCTCGCAGGGCAACCTGCAGTATGTCGGAGGTGAATGGCGCTTTGCGGAACACCAGTGGGACATCCTTGGCGACAACGGCCAGGGGAGCGCGTCGGAGGATGCCTCGCGCGACCTTTTTGGCTGGGGGACGAGCGGGCGAGCGCACGGTGCGTTGAGCTACCAGCCGTGGAGCACGAGCCAGACGGACTCGGAATACTACGCCTACGGCGACAAGGGGTATGACCTTGTGGACGAGGACGGGACGGCCGACTGGGGCTCGAACGGCATCGCCAACGGAGGCGACGTGGAAGGGCTGTGGCGCGTGCTGACGCGGGAGGAATGGGAATACCTGTTCTTCGGTCGTGCGACGTCGTCAGGGATCCGCTACGCGAAGGCGAAGGTGAACGGGGTGAAGGGCGTGTTGGTGCTGCCCGACGACTGGGCGGAGGAGTACCATGCGCTGAACAACACGAACACGCCTGGCGGTCGCTACCGCGACAACGTCATCACGCTGTCGGACTGGGAAAGCACCATGGAGCCTTACGGCGCGGTGTTCCTCCCGGCAGGGGGCTACCGATTCGAGACGAAGGTGTGGCACACTGGAGAGCGTGGGAGCTACTACAGCGCGACGTCGAGCGGGAGCTACCACGCGTGGAACATGTCGTTCGACGACGCGAACCTGTATTCGGGCACGTCGGTGACGCGCCGCGGCAACGGGATGTCGGTGCGATTGGTGAGCACGTCCACGTCGCTGTGGTACACGAGCGTGACGACGGGTGAGGTGACAGAGATCACCCCGAACAGCGCGACGGCCAGCGGCACGGTGGTGACCGAGGGGGGCACGGTCCTGACGGCCGTGGGCGTGTGCTGGAGCACGAGCACGGACCCGACCGTCGAGGGCGAGCATACCGACGAGGGTGCCTTGACGGGCGACTTCACGAGCGCGCTGACGGGCCTGGAGCGGAACACGACCTATTACGTTCGCGCCTACGCGACCGACGGCGAGGGCGACACGATGTACGGGGAGGAAGTGGAGTTCACGACGCTGCCGGAGCTGCCCGCCGTGACGACCTCAACGATCAACGATGCCGATATAGACATCACCACCGCCATGGTTGGCGGTGAGGTGACGGACGACGGCGGCACCACCGTTGACGAATGCGGGGTGTGCTGGGGCGCCACTGCGGAGTTGACCATCGAGGGCGACCACGTTGCCGCAGCTGTCCCGGGTGTCGGGACGTTCACGGTGGCGTTGACGGGCCTGACCCAGAACACGACGTACTACGTGCGTGCCTATGCCATCAACAGCGTTGGGACGGTGTATGGCGAGGCGGTGAGCTTCACCACGCTGCGCCAGCCATGGGACATCACGGCCACGGCTGAACCTACAGAGGGCGGCACGGTGACGGGAGCCCAGACCTACTTCCAAGGCGACGAATGTACGCTCACGGCGACGCCCAACGAAGGCTACACCTTTGTAAACTGGACCGAAGGCGTTGACGATACGGGAACCCCGAATGTGGTCTCCACCGACGCTGAATATACCTTCCGTGTGACGGGCAGCCGTACCTTGGTAGCCCACTTCGAGCTGGACAGACCACAGGGAACCATCAACGGCAAGTTCTCTGTGAACGCTGACGGTGACCAAGTCTATTTCTCGCAAGGCAACCTGCAATACCAAGCCTCGACCAATACCTGGCAATTTGCGGAACACCAATGGGACTATGTTGGCGGAGCCAACGCCAATGCTTCGGCGAATTCTAGCGGTTGGATGGACTTGTTCGGCTGGGGCACCAGCGGCTATGACCACGGTGCGGTCTGCTACCAACCCTGGAACACAAGCACTACCGACAGCGACTATTATGCCTATGGTGACGGTAGCTACAACCTGAACGACCAGACGGGCCAGGCCGACTGGGGCTACAACGCCATCATCAACGGAGGCAACACGGAGAACCAATGGTTTACGCTCAGCAAACCCGAATGGGACTATGTGTTCAACACCCGCACCACGACAAGCGGCATCCGCTATGCCAAGGCCACAGTGAACGAGGTGAATGGCGTGATCCTGCTTCCTGATGACTGGGAGATCTCGTATTATACGCTGAGCAACACGAACACTCCGGGTGCTAGCTTCAGCACTAACACCATCAGCGAAACGGAATGGGCTACTCTTGAGCAACATGGTGCAGTCTTCCTGCCTGCCGCAGGCTACCGGAGTGGGACTTCTGTCTTCAATGTGGGTAGCTACGGCTACTACTGGTCAGCGTCCTGCTACGGTAGCCTCAGCGCGTCGTGGTACGTGCTCTTCGGCGGTTCGCTCCTCGACGCTGGCGGCTACAACGGTCGCAGCTACGGTCGGTCGGTGCGTCTGGTCCGCGATGCCCATTGACTATTCCTTTGGTCTTTTCGGCAGGGCAAAACCCACCGGTATGGTTCGCGACAAATGAATGTAGAGACGTCATAATTATGGCGTCTCTATGTATTGCCCCGGTGCCATCAGTGCCCCGACAATACCTTGATCCACTCTGGTCGCCCGATTTTTCGTAACATCGATTTCACCCACTCGCGGTTCTCGGGCTTGTACCAGAAGAAAAACCGTTGCTGGGCGAGCTTCTCCTCCTTGGACTTGGCGCAGAACACGGGTTCCAGGGTGTAGGGGTTGTAGCCAGAATAATAGATCTCTGTGGCCAAGGTCATGGGAGTGGGCGTGAAGTCCTGCACCTGCTCCAGCCGATACCCCAAGGCCTTGGTCTTCACTGCCAAATCAGCCATGTCCTCCAGATAACAGTCGGGATGCGAGGAGATGAAATAAGGGATGAGCTGTTGGTTGAGATGCTCTTTTTCGTTCAAATAGTCGAACTTCTTTTTCAACTTGACGAACAAGTCGAACTTAGGCTTGCGCATCAGCTTTAGTACGGCATCGCTGGTGTGCTCGGGCGCGACCTTCAAGCGACCGCTGACATGGCGGGTCACGAGTTGCCGGAAGTATTCGTCGTAGCCCATGGCCTGATTCTCTTCAGGGGTGCAGTCGTGCAAGAAAAGGTCGTAGCGGATGCCCGATCCCACAGTGGCTTTCTTCACCTTGGGATGTCGATCTACCTCCTGATAGATCTCGATGAGCGGGTGGTGGTCAGTGTTGAGGTTCTTGCACACGCTAGGCTGGAGGCAGGTGGGGCGGACGCATTTCTCGCAGAGGCGCTCGGCCTTGCCCCGCATCCGGTACATGTTTGCCGAAGGACCACCCAAGTCGCTCATGTA
>JAEEGH010027561.1_pt1 | contig 11236 bp, 12 predicted proteins | sample 9134181 | NCBI WGS metagenome assembly JAEEGH01 (sample SAMN16246544, study PRJNA631951) | gut metagenome | biome: gut microbiome; feature: rumen; material: DP-attached | host: Bos | place: Iran: Karaj | collected 2018-10 | reverse complement strand
TCGGCACGCGCCCGCTTCAACGGCCACGTGCTGGTGCAGGACGGCGCCGTGAAGACCGAGGCTTACATGACCAACCGTAACATATTGCTCACCGACAAGGCTCACGTGGACACACGGCCTTTCCTCGAGATTTATAACGACGACGTGAAGTGCTCGCATGGCTCCACCATCGGACAGCTCGACGAGCAGGCCAAGTTCTACCTCATGAACCGCGGTATCAGCGAACGCACGGCCATTACGATGCTTAGCTATGCCTTCTGCGACGAGGTGATACGCGGTATCGCCATCGAGACTCTGCGCGACGCCGTGGGCGATATGGTGAAGAAACGCCTCCACGGCGAGCTCACTTCGTGCGCCGATTGCGCCATAGCCTGCAAGAACCCCTGCAACGGTCCCGACGCACACTTCGAGATAGACCCAAGCAAACTGTAAAGTGAAAGATGAAAGGTTAAAGGTTGAAGGTGGCTGGCGCGTCGTTGTTGTCGTGCTGCTTCTCACCTTTCACCTCTCACCTCTCACCTCGTTCGCCCAGTGCGGCGTGAAGGTGAAGTCAGCCGACCGCTCGACCTATACCGAGGCACTGGCACACTATAACAGCCACAACTATCGCCAGTCGTCGACGCTGCTGCGTAAGGTGGCGGGCAAGAACCCCAAGGCTGCCGACCCGCAGTTCTGGCTGGGCATGAATGCTGTGGCCGACGGATTCAACGCCACAGGCATACGGCGATACTTCACCAAGTGTATAGAGCTTTGCCCTAATTACCCCAATCCCTTGGCACATTATTATATGGGCATGATTCTGTACAGCGACAACCGATTCGACGATGCCGTGGCCGAACTCAACCAATACTTCGAGGGTGCCAACGGCAACGACGACAAGCTGGTGAGCGCCGTCTATGAGGAGGCTTCGAACTACCTCTACTGGTCGCAGTTCCTGGCCGATGCTATGCTCAATATGGCTCCGTTCGAGCCCCAGGCTGTCGAGGGTGTCAGCTCAGACTGCAACGAGGCATTGCCTTTTCTCACCGTCGACGGCCAGACGTTCTACTATCTGCGGGAGATGCCCGTGAACCGCGAGAAGACTTTCTACCACCGCGAACTCGAGGAGAAGCGGTGGAGGCTCTGCATGAGCCGTCATAAAGACAGCACGTGGAGCAAGGGTGTTGAATTGCCGTCGCCATTCAACAGTGGCGACCCCGAGGGCAGTGTGAGTCTCACCGCTGATGGCATGGAACTGTACTATTCCATCATACGCCTTAGCGGAGGCTATGCCAACAGCGACATCTATTGTGCGCGATGGAACGCCGCGAGCGGCAAGTGGAGAGTTAGTCCGCTAGGGCCAAGCATCAATGGTGACAAGACTTGGGAGTCGCAGCCCTCCATCAGCGCCGACGGTCAGATACTGGTCTTTGCATCGAATCGAAAGGGAGGACAGGGTGGTACCGACCTGTGGCGCTGCCGCCGCCTGAAGAACGGCGACTGGAGTCGCCCAGAAAACCTTGGCACCAACATAAACACTCCTGGCAACGAGCGATTCCCGTTCCTCGCTGCCGACGGTCACACGCTCTATTTCCTCAGCGACGGCTGGCAAGGCTTCGGTGGCTACGACGTATACTTCAGCAACCTGGCCGACGCCTACGGCAACCGACCGACCAACCTGGGCTTGCCGATAAACACAGAAGGCGATGAGATAAGTTTCGGTGTCACTGCCGACGGTCGGCAGGGCTACTTCGCGGGCCGTACGGCTTCCTCGCGTAGTTCCGACATACTGATATTCGACCTCTATCCCGCAGCGCGGCCCGAGCCTATGATGATGCGGAGGCTTAAAGTGAGGTGCTCTGGAGGCAGCCGTGACACCGTGTTGGTGCTTGCCGAGAAGAATCTCAACACCGTCACCATAGCCGACGAAGGCATGCTGCCGACTATCCTATGCCGCACGGCACAAAAGATGCCCCTGGAGGTGTCCCTTTGCGACACATTAACTCCTTTGGCGGTGACGTTCCTCACGGGTAGCCGACTGACGCCCGAGGGCGAGCAGGTGACCGATGCATTGGCGGCATGGCTCATCGACAATCCTCGCGTGCATCTTGCCATCGAGTGTCCCAAATACCCTGAGGCCAAGATGGTCTACGACCGCCTGAAGAAAAAGGGTCTCCGTCCAGAACGCTTCGAATACCGCGGCGGCTCCGACATACAGCACCCCCAAATCCGTAGATTGCCATGAAGCCCATTGTCCGTATATTCCGCTACCTGAAGTTCTTCCCTATGCAGATAGGGCTCAATGTGCTGTTCAACTTGTTGCACATCCTATTCAACCTGGGGTCGTATGTGATGATAGTGCCCTTTGTGGAACTGCTTTTCGGCAGTGGCGATACTGGAGGAGCGGAACCGGCCTTTGGCCTTGGTCAACAGGAGCTCACCGATTGGGCTTTCTGGCATCTGCACCAGTACGAGGCCTCGTGGGGCATGTGGAGATGCCTGCTGGTTATCGCTGGTGGCTACCTGGCTTTCTCGCTGCTGAGCAACCTCTTCCGCTATCTGGCCATGTTCTTCCTTGCGGCAATCCGTAACGGATTGGTGGAGCATCTGCGTAACGACCTCTACCACAAAGTCACCATCCTGCCAGTGTCCTATTTCAACCGCAAGCGTCGCGGCGACCTCATAAGCCGCCTGTCTAACGACCTGCTGGACGTGGAGTGGAGTGTGTTCAGCACCCTGCAGATGCTTGTCAAGGATCCCATCAATGCCATTGTCTTCAGTGCCACTCTGCTATTCGTATCGTGGCGGCTGTTCGTACTCTTCTTGGTGGTGCTGCCCGGAGGTGTGTGGCTTATTGCCAGGATAGGACGTAGCCTAAAACGCAACTCGCAGAAAGGACAGGCCAAGTTGGGCCGTCTCTTTGCGGTGCTCGAAGAGGCAGTGGCAGCGCTCCGTGCCGTCAAGGCCTTCGGACGCGAGGAAGCTATGGACGACCGCTTCGCACGTGCCAACGAGGACTATACGCGCACTATGGTGCGTGTGGCGCGACGCCGTGAGCTGTCGGCCCCTCTCTCCGAGGTGTTGGGAACTCTGGCATTGGTGATAATTCTTATCGTAGGTGGTTGGCAGGTCATTGACGGCCTTATAGCGCCTTCGGTGTTCATATTCTTTGTCATCATCTTCGCCCGTTTGATACCGCCGATACAAGCTATCGTGCGTGCCTACAACAACCTGCAGAAAGGCTCCGCCTCGGCGGCACGTTTCCTCGAGGTGCTCGACGCCGACGAGGTCATCCTCGAGAAGCCCGACGCCCTGTGGCTGCCGCCATTCGAGCACGAGATAGTGCTTCACGACATTGGCTTCCGTTATGGAGAAGGTTCCGACACGGAGGTGCTTAAACATATCGACCTCACCATTCCCAAGGGACGTACCGTGGCCATCGTGGGTCCGTCGGGTGCAGGCAAGAGCACCCTGGTCGACCTGCTGCCACGCTTCTACGACCCCACATCGGGCTACATCACCGTCGACGGTCACCGCATCGCCGACCTCAACATAAACTCGCTCCGCTCGCAGTTCGGCCTCGTCAGCCAGAACTGCATCCTCTTCAACGACACCGTTGCCAACAACATTGCATTTGGCTCGACCGACTACACTATGGACGACATACGGCGTGCCGCCGTCATCGCTAATGCCGACGAGTTCATCAGTGCCCTGCCGCAGGGCTACGACACACCCATCGGCGACCGCGGCTTGAACCTCAGCGGCGGTCAGCGCCAGCGTCTGAGCATTGCCCGTGCGGTGCTGCGCAACACACCCATCCTCATCCTCGACGAGGCCACCTCGGCCCTCGACTCCGAAGCCGAGGTCGCCGTGCAGCATGGCCTCGACGCCCTCATGCAGGGACGCACCTCCATCGTCATCGCACACCGCCTATCAACCATACGCCATGCCGACACTATCGTCGTGCTCGACCATGGCTGCATTGTCGAACAGGGCAGCCACGAGGAGCTTCTGGCTCACGAGGGGTTGTACAAAAAGCTGGTTGATATGCAGTCGTTTATAAAATAAATTTGGCCACCTCACAAAAAGTTAGTACTTTTGCACCCTCAAAACCGAGAGAGGGAGTATAGCTCAGCTGGTTCAGAGCGCCTGCCTTACAAGCAGGAGGTCACTGGTTCGAACCCTGTTACTCCCACCCGATGCTCAAGCCCTCATCCTGAGGGCTTTTTTTACATTATTTAAGAAATCATTTCTTGCCAACTCATTGAATAGTCGTATCTTTGCATTTATAAAGTAGAAACAAATATTAATGTATAACCTTAAAAAACAGTAACATGAAGAAAGTTTTATCGTTCCTTGGCTGCGCTCTTTTCGTCGCTGCCATGACCATCAGCTGCGCCAGCAAGAATGCTGAAGAGGCTATCGACTCCACCGAGGTCGTCGTCGAAGAGGCCGTTGAGGCCGCTCCCGCCGAGGCTGCCGCCACCTGCGACATTGACCGTCAGGCTATGCTTGATGCCGCCGCCGAGGCTGGCCGTGCCAAATGCAACTGCTACAAGACCGACGCCGCCAGCGTTGAGGCTTGCATCAAGAGCATTCTCGCCCAGAGCTACGCTGCCTACCAGGACAACGAGGAGTTCAAAGCCGCTATGGAGGCTGAGTACCAGAGCTGCGTGAAGGAGAAAGTCACCGCCGCCGCTAAGGATGCCGCCAACAAGGGTATCAGCGAAGGTGCCAAGGCTGTCTCCGATGCCTTCAGCAAGAACAAAAAGAAATAAGTCTCTTTACAACAAGAGTAAAAGGCTGGTCCAGCCATGGGCCAGCCTTTATTGTTTACACATATCATGAAGAAATATATTCTCGTTCTGTCGTTTGCCCTCGCGGCGCTATTGTCTGTAGGCTGTGGCGGCAACAGGCTCCCCGACGGAGTCCTCGGCCACGACCAGATGGTGGCTTTCCTTGCCGATGCCTATATGGTGGAAGGCTACTATGCTGTGGAGACCAACTATACCTTCGATTCCATCACGCCGGAGATGGTGCGTGCCTACGACGACATCCTTGAGCACCACGGCATCACTCGCGAGCAGTTTGATGCAAGCCTCGAGTATTATTCGCACCACCCCGAGCTCTACAATGCCATCAACAAGGAGGTGGAGGCCATTGTGAACGAGAAAGCCACAAGCTCGGACTCTGCCGAACCTGTGGCTGTCAAGGTCTCCACGGTGCTGTGATAGCAGGCCGCAGGCCTTATTTTTCTGGCACTTGTACTTTTAGATTACCGAAGGCAACGATAAGATCCCGCCTCTCGGCCGAGTCGACCAGCGTTACCTCGCGGTCTATCCAGCTGGCATAGTCGAACATCTTGGCTATGACGCGCGCCGTGAGCAGTTCCTCCTCGCGTTTGTATTCCAGCACCGACAAGGTGACCTCCCAAGGCCACCAGTCCGATGTCAGTGTGCCGTCGGGCGAGTGCACGGCCTCCTTCTCGTAGTAGTAGACATAGCCGCACATCGCGTCGCCTGCCAGGCGGCCGGGCACTGTATAGCCCGTTCCCGGGTCGTTCACCGTCATATGGGCCATATGGTTACCCTCTTCGAGCACCATGTGAATAATTACCTTGGGGAATGTGGCGCCAGGAGCGTGGGCCGTAATGTTCACCCAGCGGTAGGGCGACATAGGGTCGCTCTCGTCGAGGACAGCCTCGTAGTTGAGTGTCGTCCAGCGTTCATCGCCGAACATAACCACGAGGGTGTCGCTGATGGCGATGCCCGTCGAGTCGTCCCAGCGGTCGTCGTGGGTGTCGGGTTTGGGGGGAGGCGGCGGGTCTTCCTTGCATGCTGTAAACAGCGTGCTGCCGGCCACCAGTGCCACCACGGCGAAGAGTGCTATCTGTTTCAGGTATTTCATAATAAAAGAGATTTACCCTATACTAACGCACGGAGGTCTGTTTTATTGTACAATATCGGCATTATTGTCTTGTGGCACGGGGATTGCTATTCTGTCGGGCAGCATCAAGGGCACGTAAGCCAGCCATTCTCCTTCTTCCTTAATCATTGTCAGCGTGCCTAGTTTCGCACCAAGCGGGGTCGTCTTTGTGTAACCCACATATGCTGTGTCGTCCAATACAATAATTGTGTCTATGGTGGCCGTGGCAGGTACGCTTGCCGACAGGAAGTTGGAGTCCACGTGGGGCATGAGCTTTTCCTTGATGAACGGCAGTGTTACTTCGCGGGTGTCCTTCGATGCATAGGGGGCAGCCTCGTCAATCTTGTAGTTGCTTGTGGCTATGATGTAGTTGTAGGCTGTCTGGCAGATCGTTTCTTCCTCGGCGTTCTTGGCCACCTTGCAGGTGTCGCATCCGCAGCCGACAAGCATAATTATCGCCAGAAGAATAGAAAGATGTCGATGTTTCATAGGTCTAAACAATGCAGCCCGAACTTGCGCTCGGGCTGCAAAAGTTTTTTTTTATTAAAGAAGTTTTAGTTCTTCTTGGCTGCGCCAAAGCTAGCGGTGCCCTTGTCGGTGGTGACAGTGGCTTTGCTGGCGTCAACAGAGGCTTCACCGTCCTTGGTGCTGACGGTGGCACTGGCCTTACCGAAAGTGGCAGTGCCCTTGTCGGTGGTGACGGTGGCCTTGCTGGCATCAACCTTCACTTCGTTCTTCTGAGTCTTCTTGGCGGGGGTAGCCTTGACGGGCTCCTCGACAACGGCCTCTTCCTCGACGATGGTGTCAACAACTTCTTCGACGGTCACTTCCTCGATGGGGGTGGTGTCGATAGCCTCCTCGGCGGGAGCGTTCTTGCAAGCCACAGCGAGAGCCATGCCCAGAACTGCGATAGCTAAAACCTTAACAGTCTTTTTCATGATATTAATTGATTATTTTAGTTTGTACAATTAGCGGGCAATCATACCAGCGGCGGGGAGGAGATTGCATTTGGCGGAGGTCAGGGTCTGGTTGGTAACCTTGATGGTGAGGTCGCGGCTAGTGGCGGCATCCCAAGTGCTACCGTCAAGGACATCATGCACGTGGCCCATGGTGGCGTTGGCAATGCAGCTGATGGTCAGCGCGGTGGCATCGAACTCGCTGATGTTGAGGGTCATGGTCTTGTCCCACCAGTCACCGGCGATAACAGAGGAACCATCAGTGTAGTTGAGCTGGATGAAGTCGTTATCGTCGCTCTCAAAGTACCAAATCTGGGGGCCGTCGAAGGAGACGCTGTTGGTAACGGTGGAGCTGCCCTGGAAGGTACCGGCGGCGAGAGCGCCATCAGCAGCATACTGGAGGATGAACTGAGGATAAGCGGTAGAGGTGGTCTGGCCGCAGGCAAGCAGAAGAGCCGAGCCGGAAACAACCTGGCCGTTGATGTAGCCAGCTTCCCAGGTGTTGGTGCCGAAGGTGACCTTCACACCAGCCTCGGGAGCAAAGTTGGCGGTGTAGGTGGCGTCGCCAGTGACGGTGACGATGCGGGGGTTGTTGGTGGTGCCATCTTCCCAGTTGACGAAGACGTAGCCGGCATTGGCAACAGCCTCGAGGGTGATGGTGCTGTTCACCTCATACTCGCCGCCGCCAGTCACGGTGCCCATGGTGGCGTCGTTAGCGTTAGCGGTGATGGTGTAGGTCTCAACTTCGTTTTTCTCGCCGCAGGCGACCATCATGGCGCTGGCGATAAAGGCAATGCCTAAGAATTTGAAAATGTTTTTCATTGTTTTTGTTGTTTTTAAGGGTTAATATTTTCTATTCAAATCTGGTGCAAAAGTACGAACTTTTTCCGATATGGAGAAAAAAAAGTGCTTTTTTATATATTTTTATGGTTTCAGTATTAAAATAGGTGGCGTGTCTCCGACAGGCAGTACGGCGTGTTGGCTGGCCTTTGGGTGGCCCTGTTCTTCTATCGTTCTTCTATCGCTGATTGAAGAACGATTGAAGAACAATTGAAGAACGATTGAAGAACAGAGGGAGTCAGGGGCTTGTCATTGCTTGACGTCGAGGGTGTCTCGTAGGCCACCGGCCAGCAGCATGAAGGCCAGCACTATGAGCATGATGGCCAGGCCGGGCAGCAGGGCCAGGTAGGCGCTGTCGAGCAGCAAGTAGCCGTAGTTCTCCTTCACCATCATGCCCCACGACGGCATGGGGGGCTGCACGCCGATGCCGAGGAACGAGAGGCCCGCCTCGAGCAATATCGCCGAGGCGAAGTTGGAGGCCGCCACCACGGTGACGGCGCCCACGATGTTGGGCAGTATGTGGCGGAAGATGGTGCGGAAGGTGCTGTAGCCCAAGGCGCGTGTGGCTTCGACATATTCTTTCTCCTTGATGCTGAGCACTTCGCCGCGCACCACGCGGGCTATGTCGACCCACATGGTCAGGCCCACGGCCACGAATATCTGCCAGAATCCTTTGCCGAGGGCGAAGGTGATGGCTATGACGAGTAGCACCGTGGGGATGGACCACACGACGTTGATGAGCCACATTATCAGGTTGTCGACCCATCCGCCGCGGTAGGCGGCTATGGCGCCGAGGCTCACGCCTATGAGCAGCGCGATGGCTATGGCTATGAAGCCCACCGAAAGGCTCACGCGCGAGCCTATCATCATCATGCTCAGCACGTCGCGTCCATAGGCGTCGGTGCCGAGGATGAAGGTGCGGCTTTTTATCTCGGCCACGCGGCTGCGCTCCACCACCAATGGCTCGCCGGCCACGGGGGTGGCATGCAGCAGGTCGCCCTCGTAGTGGTAGTCGGCGATGGGGATGGCGGTGTAGGGCAGGGCGGTGCCACGCACCATATTGCGGTGCAGGGGTGCGGTGGCGTCGAGGCAGAGGAAGGTGGCCTTGCTGCCAGGCTTGAGGGTGGCAAGCTCGAGGTACTGCTGGTTGCAGTAGGGCGTGGGGTCGGGGGTGACGAGGTAGCCTAGTATGGCCACCAAGGCGAAGAGGCCTATCACCACTAGGCTGGTCACCGCCAGGGGGTTGCGGCGGAAACGCCGCCAGGCCATCCTGTCGAGCGAACCCGACGGATTGCCTCTCTTCTTTCCTATCAGCGACAGCAGTGTCATGGTATCTCTACATAAAGCCTAGTTCCACTTTGATATCGTCGGGTATCATGTCCATGGTCCAGGGCGGATCGAAGGTGAGCTCGACGTCGACGCTCTTCACGCCGCTGATGAAGCCCACCATTTGCTTCACCTCCATATACATGTATTCGGCCTCGGGGCAGTCGGGGGCCGTCATGGTCATCAGTATCTTCACGTTCAGCTCCTCGTCTATGTCCACCTTGTAGATAAGCCCCAGGTCGTAGATATTGACGGGAATCTCAGGGTCGTAGATGTTTTTCAGGCAGTTGACTACAGCCGAGCGGATGGTTTCTTGGGTAGGCTCCATAATTATTTCTTTATGCTATAGGCCAGTGCGTACATCTTCATCTGCTTCACCATGGAGGTGAGGCCGTTGGAGCGTGTGGGGGAGAGGTGCTCCTTGAGGCCTATGGCATCGATGAAGGCGAGGTCGGCATCGAGGATGTCCTGAGGGGTCTGCCCGTCGAGGGCGCGGATGAGGAGCGAGATGATGCCGCGGGTGATAACGGCATCGCTGTCGGCGCGGAAGAAGAGTCGCCCGTCGCGTTGTTCGCAGCTGAGCCACACACGGCTTTGGCAACCGCGGATGAGGTTCTGGTCGGTCTTGTCCTTCTCGTCGATTTCAGGGCATTCCTTGCCGAGGTCGATGAGGTAGGCGTAACGGTCGAGCCATTCGTCAAAGTTGGCGAACTCGTCGATGATTTGCTGGGAGATTTCTTGTGTGGTCATATTTGTTCAGGAGGACTTTAAGGTCTTTATTTGGGTGCTTTGTAGATGAGCCATGCGGCGGCGACGGAGAAGATGATCTGGGGTAGCAGTACGGCCATGAAGGGCGAGAGGTCGCCGTTGGTGGCGAAGACGGTGGTGATTTTCATGAAGACGATGAAGGCGAAGGCAATGCTGATGCCTATGGCGAGGTGCACGCCTATGCCGCCACGTGTTTTGCGGGCGGCGATGGCTACGCCGATGAGTGTCATGACGATGATGGCGATGGGGTTGATGAGTCGTTGGTAGAGTTCTATCTTGGCGATGTCGACGGTGCCGGTGCCGCGCATCTCCTCACGCTTGATGTGGCGCATGAGTTCCGGGGTTGTCATGGTCTCCACGCGTGTGGAGAGCAGGTTGAGGTCTTCAGGGGTAATGTGCAGGTCTACGTCCTTGGAGTTGAAGAAGGTGAGGGTCTCGTGATGGAGGCTGTCTATGGTGCGAAGGGTGTAGCCATTGCAGCGCCAGCGGTGGGAGGAGGTGTCGTAGATGATGCTGTTGGCGGTCTCGCGGCGGGTGATACAGCCGTCGGGGGACATGGTCTCGCGGCAGAAGCCTACGGCGGTGAGGCGTGGCACGTCATAGCTTTCAGCGTAGACCTGTACGCCGGGTTCGGACTGGAAGTGGAGCTTGGAATAGAAGTTGGTGGCCTTGGATTTGACATAGTGCTCCTCAAAGTCGATGAGGGTGCGGTTGGCCCTGGGGATGACGAAGTTGCCGAGGAGGAGGATGGCGAAGGCGACGATGAAGGCCCCGAAGAGGTAGGGGCGCAGCATGCGGCGGTAGCGTACGCCGGAGCTGAGGATGGCCACGATCTCGCTGTTGCCGGCAAGCTTGGAGGTGAAGAAGATGACGGAGATAAAGATGAAGAGTGGACTGTAGAGGATGACGAAGCTGGGGATGAAGTTGAAGTAGTAGACGGAGATGATCTGCCAGAGGGTGGCGTGGTTGGAGAGGAACTTGTCGAGTTTCTCGGAGATGTCGAAGGTGATGACGATGATGATGATGAGTGCAAGCGCCAGCAGGAAGGACTTGAGGTACTTGCCCAGGATGTATCGGTCTAATCGGTAGAAGTTCATCGTCTATTAAGGGAGTTCAAAGAGTTTTTGGAAGTTCAAGGAGTTCAGGACAAGTATGCAAGCATGGGTGTTGTCTTGAACTCCTTGAACTCCTTGAACATCTCAAGCTCCTTATTTTAGCAGCATCTTCTGGAAGTTGGTGAGGCTCTCGAGGACGTTGGTCTTGACGTGGATGAATTCGTCGATGCCGTAGCCTTTGTAGGTGTCGACCATCTCTTTGGGGAAGCCGGCGAGGACGAGGCTCTTGACCTTGCCCTTGAGGGCGTCGCAGACGGGTTTGGTGAGTTCGGCGTATTCGTCGTCGGAGGAGCAGAGGACCACGACATCGGCGCCGCTTTCGAGGGC
>JAEEGH010027559.1_pt1 | contig 11236 bp, 10 predicted proteins | sample 9134181 | NCBI WGS metagenome assembly JAEEGH01 (sample SAMN16246544, study PRJNA631951) | gut metagenome | biome: gut microbiome; feature: rumen; material: DP-attached | host: Bos | place: Iran: Karaj | collected 2018-10 | reverse complement strand
GAAGACGGAAAACCAGGAACTGCAGCGGAGCCTGCTGGCGTTATCTACTTTCATGGAAAAAAATCCTGTCCTGGACGTAATCACTTTCAACAACCTGATGATGCGGCTGGAAATAACGAAGGGAAAGCGGCTGTGGGATCAGATGGGGGTGCCGGTGATCAATATTCTGACGGATCATCCCTTCTGCTATCCGGAGGAGATGAAGGCGGCAGGTGCCGGGGACATCGTCATTTGCATTGACCGTAATCACATGAGTTATCTGCAGCGGTTTTATCCGAATATTCAAACCTGTGGATTTCTTGCACATGGTGGAAAGAATCTGCGCGAGGTTCCAAAGCGAATCGCAGACCGAAGCATCCCTGTGATGTACGCCGGTCGTTTGCCCCGGGGGGACATAAACACAATTTTGCCGGATTTTTCAAAGTATCCGTTTGATGCCGAGGGAGTGTGCCAAGAGGCTCTTGAATGTCTGCTTGCGGATCCTTCCGTGCTGCCCGAAGATGCGATTGAACAGACACTGCTCCGGAGAGGGGAGCGGGTCGATGATGAACGCCTGGCTGAACTGATTTCGGAGTTCCGTTATGTGGATCTTCTGGCGGTGTCGCATTTCCGGGAAAAAACAATCTGCGCACTGGCAGAGGCAGGGATTCCGGTGACCATCTTCGGAACCGGATGGGAGACCTGTGACTGGATCCATCTGCCCAATGTGGACTACCGTGGACAGGTATCTGCGGATGAGATTATGCGTGCGATGCAGGATGCGAAGATCGTGCTCAATACTATGACTTCGGGCAGGGATGGAGCGCATGACCGGATTTTCAACGGGATGCTCTCAGGAGCTGTCGTGGCGACGGATTCATCCGTGTATCTGAGGGAGGTTTTTTCAGAGGAGGAGGCATTGATTTTTGAACTGACGGAACTGGATCAGCTTCCGGACAGAATAAAAGCCCTCTTGGCAGATGAAGAAAAAATGCAACGCATGGCGGACCTGGGATGTGAGAAGACCTTAAGGCACCATACCTGGGAGGAACGTGCACACGAGCTGTATGAAGGATTGCTGAAAAATTGAGAGAAATACAGGCGAGACACCGTATTTTGCGGGAGTAAGAAGCATGGAGAAAATCGTAATCATTGGATACGGAGGACATGCCAAAAGTGTGGCAGACAGTATCCGTTTTCTGGGAATATATGAAATCGCTGGTTACACGGATGTGGAGGACAGGCAGGCGGATCTGCCGTACCTCGGTACGGATGATGCACTGAGGCAGATTTATGCTTCCGGGGTGACGAATGCAGCTTTCGGTGTGGGTTATATGGGTACCGCTGATGTAAGGGACCGGCTATATGAAACGGCGAAAAACATCGGATTTTCCATGCCTCCGATTCTGGATCCGACGGCGATTCTGGCTGCGGATGCAGCGGTGGGAGAAGGCACTTATGTGGGAAAGCGTGCGGTTGTAAATGCAGGAAGCAGAGTCGGCAAAATGTGTATCATCAACACTGGAGCCATCGCGGAGCATGAATGTGTGATCGGGGATTTTACGCATCTTGCGGTCGGTGCAACTTTATGCGGACAGGTCCGGGTGGGAACACACTGCCTGATCGGAGCATCCTCTACGGTGTTACAGTGCCTGTCCATCGGAGATCATGTGACCGTCGGAGCCGGTGCGGTGGTGACGAAGGATACGGAGAAGGACCGGACGGTGGCCGGAGTTCCGGCGCGTTTGATGAGAATGGCCTGATCCGAGTGGAGTTTGAGGAAAGAAAAATGAATTCTGTTTGCAGGAATGTAATGATCATAGCCGAGGCGGGTGTGAATCACAACGGGAGCATGGAGCTGGCGAAGGAGATGGTACGCAGGGCCAGGGAAGCCGGTGCGGACTATATCAAGTTCCAGACCTTTGTTCCGACCAAACTGGTCGCCCGGGATGCTCAGAAGGCGGATTATCAGAAGGAGACGACCGGATCGGACCAGTCTCAGCTTCAGATGTTGGAGAAGCTGGCGCTGACGTATGATGACTTTCGGGAGCTGCAGGTATACTGCAGGGAATGCGGGATCGGATTTCTTTCCACTCCGTTTGATTTCGGCAGTATTGATTTTCTGGAATCTCTGGATATGGATTTCTGGAAGGTTCCGTCCGGTGAGATCACGAATCTTCCCTATCTGGAGCGGATCGCCCGAACGGGAAGAAATGTGGTGATGTCCACCGGTATGTGCGAGATGGAGGAGATCCGGGACGCGGTGAAGATTCTGGAGGAGAACGGAGCCGGGCGGATTACGCTTCTTCACTGCAATACGCAATACCCCACACCCTATGAGGATGTCAATCTCAGGGCAATGCTTCAGATCGGCGAGGCGACGGGAAAGCCGGTCGGATACTCCGATCACACCCTGGGGATTGAGATACCGATTGCCGCGGTTGCATTGGGAGCAGTGGTGATCGAGAAGCATTTTACACTGGACCGGACGATGGATGGACCGGATCACCGGGCGAGCCTGGAACCGGAGGAATTGAAAGCCATGGTCTCAGCGATCCGGCATGTTTCCGCCGGATTGGGAGACGGTGAAAAACGCCGGACAGCGTCCGAATCCGGGAATGTGGGAGTGGCCAGAAAGAGTATTGTCGCCGCTTGTCCGATTGCAAAGGGAGTGCTTCTGACGGAGGATAATCTGACGGTGAAACGCCCCGGGAACGGGATCAGTCCCATGCGGTGGTATGAGGTCCTGGGGAAATGCGCAGACCGGGATTATGTAGAGGATCAGATGATAAGCGAGGAAGTACTGAAATGAAAGCAGCTGTTGTCACTGCTACAAGAGCGGAATATGGGATATTAAAGCCACTGATCCGAAAACTGGCGGAGGACCCGGAGACAGAACTCCGTCTTCTGGTGACGGGAACACATCTGAGTGAAGCGTACGGAAGAACCGAGAAGGAGATCGAGCAGGACGGCTTTCCGATCTGCAGGAGAATCCCGATTCTGGAGGAAGGAAATACCGCTCTAGCCGTTTCCAGAACCATGGCAAATGCCTTGATCGGATTTGCGGACTATTTTGCGGAGGAACGGCCGGACTTTGTGCTGGTTTTGGGAGACCGTACGGAGTTGCTCGGGATATGCGGTGCTGCGATGAATGCCGGGATACCGATCGTTCATCTGCATGGCGGAGAGCGAACGGAGGGTGCAGTGGATGACTGTGTCCGGCATGCGATCACCAAGATGAGTTATCTGCATTTCCCGGCGACGGAAGAGTATCGGAAACGGATCATTCGCATGGGAGAGGCACCGGACCGGGTATTTAATGTAGGAGCCCTGGGGGTGGAAAACATTCTCAAGGAGGAGCTTCTGTCCGATGCAGAGCTGCGTGCCGAACTGGGGATTCCATCCGGTAAGGAACTCGTGACGGTTACCTTTCACCCGGTCACGCTGGAAGCGGGAAGTGAGCGCCGGCAGGTGGAAGAACTGCTGGATGCGATGGAGTCGGAAGACCGGTATTTTTATTTGATGACCAAAGCCAATGCGGATGCCGGCGGTGAGGAGATTAACCGCAGGATGGAAGTGTTTGCGGAAAAGCATGACCATGCGAAGCTGGTTTCTTCCCTTGGCATGAAACGGTATCTGAGTGCCTTGCGTTGCAGCCGGTTTGTTTTGGGCAATTCCTCCAGCGGTATCCTTGAGGCACCTGCCCTCGGAACTCCGACCGTGAACATTGGAGACCGGCAAAAAGGGCGTCTGGCGGCAGATACCGTGATCTGTTGCATGCCGGAAAAGGCATCGATCCTGGCTGCCATGGAACGCGCGGCCCGGACCGGTCATACCCCATCCTTCCTCTACGGGGACGGTCATACTTCGGATCGGATGATGAAGATATTAAAACAGTTTTTTACGCAGGGACCGGTGGTGCCGAGAAAGACATTTTATGAGCAGGAGCAGATATGAATCATCTTGCGATCATTCCCGCAAGAAGCGGGTCGAAGGGATTGAAGGATAAAAATATAAAGAAGCTGTGCGGGGTTCCGCTCATGGGATATTCGATCCGGGCAGCGATTGCGTCGAAGCTCTTCCGTCATGTGATGGTATCCACCGACAGTGAGCACTATGCGCAGATCGCGCGGGAATGCGGAGCGGAGGTTCCGTTTCTTCGAAGCGAACGGACCAGCTCCGATCAGGCCGGCAGCTGGGAGGTAGTGCGGGAGGTCCTGAACGGGTACGAGGAACGCTTTGATACCATCTGTCTGTTGCAACCGACGTCCCCCTTACGGACGGCGGACGATATCATCGCCGGCTACCGCGAGCTGGAAGAAAAAGAGGCGGAAGCTATTACAGCGGTCTGTGCGATGGAACACTCCCCGTTATGGTCGACTCCGCTGGATGAAACGTTGTCGCTGGCAAGCCTCCGAAAGCAGTTGGCGGATGTCCCGCGGCAGATGCTGCAGACCTATTATCGGATCAATGGAGCGCTGTATATCCGCAGAGTCGCCTACGGACCGGAGGGGGCGCAGCTCCTTGCGGATAAGGAATATGCTTACCTTATGGATCCGGGGCGCAGTGTCGATATAGATACAGAGGATGATTTTGCGTATGCGGAATTCCTTCTGAAGAAAAACAGGGATTGATGCACGGAAAGGAAGCAAAAGCGTGGAGACCAGAGAATATCTGATTCAGGAAAATACCACAGTAATTGATGCAATGAAAAAGCTGGACGAAACTGTCAAAGGGGTGCTGTTCGTTGTCCGTGACAATCGTCTGGTGGCAGCGCTGTCCGACGGAGATATCCGCAGGCATATCATTGCAAACGGAGAACTTTCCGCGCCGGTGAGTATGGTGGCGAATTACCACCCGATTTCCCTTCAGGAGGATGAAGAGGGACTGGCCCTCACCCTGATGAAGGAGCGAAAGATCACAGCGATTCCGATCGTGGGGGATAATCTCAAAATCCACCGTATCATTTTCAGCGATGCCAGTAATTCCGCCGAGGATCCGAGCGCGCTGAAGAATATTCCGGTGGTGATGATGGCCGGAGGCTTCGGAACGAGGCTTTATCCTTATACAAAGGTTTTGCCCAAGCCGCTGATTCCCATTGGAGAGATTCCGATCGCGGAGCTGATCATGAACGAGTTCCACCAGTATGGAGCCGAGCATTTCTACCTGATCGTGAATTATAAGAAGAACATGATCAAGGCATATTTTCACGAGACGGAGCTGCCCTATACGGTGGAGTTTATCGATGAGGAGAAGCCACTCGGGACAGGTGGCGGACTGAGTCTTCTGAAGGGAAAGATTCAGGGAACCTTCCTGCTTTCCAACTGTGACATTCTGATCAAGGATGATTTTTCGAAGGCGTTGCGGGTGCACCGGGAGCAGAAGAATCTGATTACAATGATCGCTTCGGCGAAGAATTTCAAGCTTCCCTATGGTGTGGTGGAACTGGATGACGAGGGGAAGATCTGTGAGATGAAGGAAAAGCCTTCCCTGTCGTTTTTGACCAACACCGGCTGCTATTTTGCGGAGAGCCGGATTATCGAGGAAATGGAAGAGGACAAGGTGATCGGATTCCCGGATATTATCGAACGGTATCGTGCGCAGCAGGAGCGGACGGGTATCTTCCCGGTCAGTGAGAATGCCTGGTATGACATGGGGCAGATGGAAGAAATGAAACGAATGGAGATGGAGCTGTTTTCCCGAAGCAGTGAAAAGAGGAGCAACAGTCTTTTGAACTAAAGCTCCTCCAACATGGTACGCACGCGGTGGCGGTAAGTGTGTGATTCCCGGATACGTTCCAGGCCGTTTTTCGCGATTCGGCTGCGCTCCGGTTCGTGCGTCAGGTAGTATTTCGTTTTATCCAGCAGTTCTGCAAGGGAACCGTAGGATGCGTAATCTCTTCCTTCTTCAAAATACTGCTCCAGATCGCCCTGGTACGAGGTAAGGAGAAAGCCTCCGCTTCCCATGATCTCGAAGCATCGCAGCGGGATACCGTTTACGATGCTGCGAAGCGCGATATTCAGGTTGATGGCAGAGCGGTGATAAAGCTGTGGTGCGGCTTCATAGAAATCAACCGGAGGATGTACATGGCATCCGGCCGGGACAAAATTTTGCTCCGGAGTATAGAGTTCTACCCGGTGTCCTGCTGCAGCGAGTGCCTGCAGATAGTCACCGCGTTCCTCTGCGGTAATCTGCCGGTTGATGACATATTCCGCAAAGAGCCACGCCTGCGTAGCCACAGTGGAAGCATCCGGCTCCAGAGGCAGCGCGGTGTGCAATTCCTTCAGCAGATCCGGGGTAAGCGATTCTTCGATCAGATTGTATCCGAAGAGTCGCTTTTGCATTTCCATAAGTCCACGCAGATAACCTTCCGTGTAGGAGGATAAGCCCTTTAGACGTTTGAAGAAATTGTGATTTTCCGCATATAGGGAACCGACAAAAGTGATAGAAGGAACATCTTCGAAGAAAGCCGGAATCCCGGAATCCTTCCTGCCTGCTGAACGGATGAGCCGCATCAGACGCTCCGGATCGGCAGCCATCGGAAGAAAACGGACGGTGGTAATGCCCTGCGACTGAAAGAAGAGGGCCGTGTCCGAATCAAAAACATAGACCCGGTTGGTCGGGAAAGCGATCGTGTAGGAGTACAGGTGGATGTACGGGCTGTCATATGTCCAGGAGATATATGGAAGATCCAGATCGTGGCAGATTTTGGCCGCCTCCGGATAGTAATTGAAGGTGAAGAGTGCGTCCGGTGCTTTTTTCCGGATTTCGGGTGTCAGCTTCTCTGGCAGCTCTGGGGAGAGTAGTTCTTCCTGAGAGGAGGCAAAGGGGACGACCTGAGCGCCCTCAGCTTCGAAGGCCCTTATGATATCTTCAGTTCCGAAACTTTCCCAGGTGGGAATCAGTATTTTTTTCATGGTTTCATTTTAGAAGTAATGGAAAGGCAATGCAAGCAATACCTTAAAATTGCGTGAAAATACTGGTGTTTGAAGCCGATTCGTGCGATAATACAAAAAAGTGGGAGAAAGGCCTTAATTTTTCTCTCTACTCATCCGATATACTTCCCAGAGAAGCCTGCATGGGCTTAATTGTTGTCATGAAAACTGGATGCCTGGGAAGTCATCCGTCACTATCACATGGAGGTGAGAATTATGGGAATTGATGCTTTAAACAATGCAATGGGCGTTCAGGTCCAGGCGGTTACTCCGGTGAAGCCTGTCACCCCGCCTGCTCAGACGGAATCCTTCGATTCTGTCGAGGTTGCAGACCCTGCAGCAAAGTTGGATGGAACCACGGCTGTAGTTACCAATGCCCAGCAGAAGGGCGATTCCGGCAATGATAACGGAGAGCAGCAACAGGGCAATCCTACCAACGATCAGATCCGTAAGGCGGTAGAGCAGATCAACAAGGGCAATCTGGCCAATTCCGAAGCAATCTTCGGAATCCATGAGAAGACGAACCGCGTGACGATCAAGATCGTGGACAAGGAGACCAAGGAAGTCATCAAGGAGCTTCCGCCCGAGAAGACGCTGGATATGATCGCGAAAGCATGGGAACTGGCCGGAATCCTGGTGGATGAGAAGAGATAAGGAGGTGCCCCATGTCCAATAAGATGAGGATGAGTGGCCTGATCTCCGGTCTGGATACCGATTCTGTGATCTCTCAGCTGGTACAGGCAAAAAGGACGAAGGTCACCAAGAAGACAAATGAACAGACGAAGCATTCCTGGAAGCAGGACATCTGGAAGGATCTGAATTCCGATCTGAAGAAGCTTCAGTCGAAATTTGCTTCCCAGATGCGTTTTTCGTCTGCCTATATGACCAAGAAGACTGCGGTTTCCAACACTAGCGTGGCAAGCGTTATTGCCGGAACCGGAGCGAATGACAGTGTACAGACCCTGAGGGTGACGCAACTTGCCAAGTCCGGATATCTGACCGGTGGCGAAGTCGCGAAAACGGACGGTTCCAAGGCTACGGCGCTTACGAAATTGAGCGAACTCGGTTTTTCCGGAAGCAGTTCTCTGACACTGACTACAAACGGTGAGACGGAGAGTATCGCAATTGACGAAAATACGTCGATTTCCGATTTACTTACCAAACTGAAGGATAAGGGCCTGAATGCTTCTTTTGATGAGAACAATCAGAGACTTTTCATCAGTTCCAAGACGACCGGAAAGACGCAGGACTTCACGCTTACTGCGTCTGATGCGGAAGGAAATGCCGCTCTGGCAGCGCTTGGACTTCAGACCAAAGATTATTACACCGGTCTGTCTGCTTTGAGTGAGAGCGAGATTACTTCGCAGATCTCCGCGGCAGTCACTTCCCGTGCGGATGCGATGCTGACGACCTATCAGGGATTACAGGACAAACTGGCTACCGCCAATGAGAAGATCGCCGAACTGACCACCGCTCTTCAGGGACAGGAAGGTGTGGATCTGGAGAATCTGGACGGATCGCTTACGACGCTTAAGGAATCCAAGACAGAACTGCAGAAGCAGATCGATGAGGAGACGGACGAAGAGGCGAAGGCGGCTCTGGAAGAGAAGATGACTGCTCTGGAAGAGAAGATCGCCAATGTGGAGGGACTGAAGGCGCAGAAGGCTACTGCGGCCGATGCTCAGGCTCAGATGGATGAGATCGCCACCTATGTAGATCTCACCTTCGATTCCGAGGGTAAGGCTGTATCTGCTACAGCCAAGGCGAAACTGGAGACGGAGGTGGATGCAGAGGTTCGTGCACGTGTTGCGGATGCCAATGCATTCCTGAGTGATCCGGATGCTGCTGCTACGAAGTATGCCACCAAGGTAAAGGGACAGGACGCAGAGATCTATCTGAACGATGCGAAGTTTACCAACAATACGAATACCTTTGCCATCAATGGACTGACCATCACTGCACTCAGTGAGACCGCAGAGGGTGAGACTGTCACTCTGACAACTTCCAATGATACGGAAGGGATCTATGATACGATCAAGAACTTCCTGAAGGAATACAACACGATCATCAACAAGATCGACAAGCTGTACAATGCTCCTACCGCGAAGGGTTACGAGCCGCTGAGCGACGATGAGAAGGAGGCAATGTCCGAGACAGAGATCGAGAAATATGAGACCAAGATCAAGGACAGCCTGTTACGCAGTGATTCGAATCTGAACACCATCGGCAATGCATTGAAAGAGGTCATGGCTTCGAGCTTTGAGGTCGGAGGCAAGAAGATGTATCTCTCCGATTTCGGCATCAGCACCCTGGATTTCTTCGCGGCAGCGGACAATGAGAAGAATGCTTATCACATCGACGGAGATGCGGATGATGACAGTACCTCCGGCAAGGAAGACAAGCTGAAATCCATGATCGCAAGTGATCCGGATACGATCGTCTCTTTCTTTACACAGTTGTCCAAGACTTTGTATAGTCGCATGGATGGGCTGTCCAAGTCTGTCTCCGGCTATCGCTCTTTCGGCAACTTCTACGATGATGTCAAGATGAAGACGGATTATTCGGATTATACGACCAAGATTGCGGAGCTGGAAGAAAAAGCAAATGACTACGAGGACAGACTATACTCCAAGTTCAGCAAGATGGAAGCGGCGCTTGCGAAGCTGCAGAGCAAGAGTACGGCTCTTGGCGGATACTTTGGAACGGGTTCATAATGTCCGAACAGGAGGATGATTTACCATGCCACAGTTCAACGCTTATGCACAATACGCGAACAACCGAATCATGACGGCATCACCGGCGGAACTGACACTGATGCTTTACGAAGGGGCGATCAAGTTCAACAATATCGCCATTACCGCAATCCAGAATCACGATATGCAGAAGGCGCATATCAATATCGTGAAGTCCGAGAACGTGATCAACTATCTGCAGCAGACGCTGGACCCGTCATACGAGGTATCAAAGGATTTTGATAATATCTATGATTATGTAACCAGACGTCTTCTGGAGGCAAATATCGGAAAGGATATAGCGATTCTGGAAGAAGTGAATGAACATCTTCGTTCGTTACGAGATACATGGAAGGAAGTCATGCGTCTCAACGGGATGACCGGACACATCTGATCGTATTGTTTCCATTCAGAAAGAAAGGTGCCATGGATAATTATCTGAAGATACTGGAAGAATCGCTCCAAAAAAAGGTAACCATACTGGACCGGCTTATTGAGGCGGACGAGAGTCTGATGAAACGGCTTGCCTCCGGCATACCGGAGTTGGAATCCTTTGATGAGTACCTTGAAGAAAAAGAAAACATGACGCAGGAACTGGATCGGCTGGATGAAGGATTTGAATCTGTTTTTGCCCGGGTGGAGGAACAACTGAAGGATCACAAGGATCAATATGCGCAGGAGATCACCCGGATGCAGAAACTGGTGCGGGAAGTAACCGGCAAGACCACCATCGCTCAGAACGCTGAGGCCAGAACAAGAAAGATGGTGGACGAATACTTTGCCAAACGCCGTAAACAGATCCGGGACGGAAGAGTCGGTACCCGGGTGGCATCCAGCTACTTCCAGGCGCAGAATCCTCTGGCGGGATGGTCGTCTTCCGGGATCATGGACGAAAGCAAATAAGTATTTTTGTAATTTGTCAAAAAAATTTCAAAAAAGGGGTTAAGTTTTGAAAAGCCGCTCCGATATATTAGGTGTAACAACAAGGAAGCGCAAGGACGCGGGATTAGCTGCAAGGACGTGGCGCAAATTCAAGGAGAGAATACTATGGTAGTACAACACAACTTAACCGCAATGAATTCCAATAGAATGTTAGGATTGACCACCACCAGTCTTGCAAAGTCGACTGAAAAGCTGTCCTCCGGATACAGAGTAAACCGTGCAGCTGATGATGCAGCAGGTCTGGCAATGTCCGAGAAGATGCGCCGCCAGGTTCGTGGTCTGACACAGGCATCTTCGAATGCACAGGACGGTATCTCCGCAGTGCAGACCGCAGAAGGTGCCCTGAACGAAGTACACGATATGCTGCAGCGTATGAACGAGCTGGCAATCAAGGCTGCAAACGCAACCAACACCACTGAGGACAAGAGCTACATCAACTCCGAGGTACAGGCGCTTGTTTCCGAGATCAGCCGTGTTGCAAGCACCACGACTTTCAACAACCAGAACCTGCTGGATGGTACCTTCACCGGCAAGAACCTTCAGGTTGGCGCAGAGAGAGATCAGACCATCACGATCAACATCTTTTCCATGAGCGCAGGCGGCATTGGCCTGAGCGTAATCAAGACCGATCAGGTTTCCGCAGCTATG
>JAEEGH010027555.1_pt1 | contig 11237 bp, 9 predicted proteins | sample 9134181 | NCBI WGS metagenome assembly JAEEGH01 (sample SAMN16246544, study PRJNA631951) | gut metagenome | biome: gut microbiome; feature: rumen; material: DP-attached | host: Bos | place: Iran: Karaj | collected 2018-10 | reverse complement strand
AGATAAAAGATGCCTCTTTCGTTTTTATAGATGAATTTGATGCTTTCTATCATTTTAAGCTTTCAAAAAATATCTGCCGCAAGTTATTTGAATTAAACTGTCAGTTATTTCTTACTTCACACAATACTCTTCTTTTATGTAATGATTTGCTTCGTCCAGACTGCAATTTCTTGCTAGATAAAAACAAAATCAGAGCAATTCATGACTGTACAGATAAGGAACTTCGCGAAGGTCATAACATCGAAAAGCTTTTTCGTGGTGGTACATTTGATTAATGATTCTGTTTATCTTTGAAGGTCGTAAAACAGAGCCGTCTCTTTTTAAAACATTGGAGCATTTGTATTTTAAAAATACCAATGAACAAAAAATCTGTTGCTTTGGCTATAACATTTACGAATTATATCGACTGATGACAGAATCTGATTTTACAGAAGATATTGTAACTGTAATTAAACGAAAACTTGAATCCAGAAATGAAAAAACTATTTCAGATGATTTAAGTATTACAGACTTTTCAGAAGTTTATCTATTTTTTGATTATGACTTTCAGAACAAAAATCTTGAACTACCTGAAATTAATTCCCAATTAAAAGAAATGCTTGATTTCTTTTCTGATGAGACTGACAATGGAAAACTCTATATCAATTACCCAATGGTTGAATCAATTAGATGTACACAAAAATTGCCAGATGAACATTTTTACGAATACAAGGCATCAAGAGAAGACTGCTCAGATTTTAAGAATTATGTTTCAAAGAAATTTGATTCTTATAAAAGTTTAGACTTTATGCAGTTTGCAATTGATAAAACGACAAAAGAATTACGTCCTGTTACAAAACAACGCGAACAGCTTGTAAAAGAAAACTGGGAATACTTAAAAGAACAGAATATCAAAAAAGCAAATTATATTTGCTATAACTCTTTTGAGTATCCAAAAAATAAAGAAGCTGTAAACCAAGATAATATATTTAATTCAGAACTAAAAAAATATGTTCTGCCTAATAATGAAGTTAGTATATTAAATGCATTTCCGCTTTTCTTATTTGAATATTTTAAGTGAAAAAAAAAGCATTGTTCCAGGCGAACAAAAAACTTGCGTTTTTCAATTCTTATTGCGATAATTATTTGTTCGAGTTTTCAATTTTTGGGAGATAATTCAGATGAAGAAAACAAACTTCTGGGATAAACTGCGCTATTCATTTGACAACTTGATGTCAAAAGGAACTTTGTCGCTGATTCTTTTGCTGGCTGCAATTACTGCCGGCATTATCGTTGTTGCCGGAATTGTTGCTGCGTGCCTTAACGGCGGCGAATTCGGCAATGCATTTGAGATGATGTGGGTAAGCCTTATGCACACGCTTGATGCCGGAACGATTGCCGGCGATGAAACAAGCAATATCGGCTTTATCATAGTGATGTCGGTCGTAACGCTTTGCGGCATTTTCATTACAAGCATGTTGATTGGCGTAATCGGTGCCGGTCTTGAAGAAAAGATGGAATCTCTCCGCAAGGGTCATTCACTTGTTATCGAAAAGAATCATGTAATCATTTTGGGCTTCAACGAAAATGCGATAAACATCATCCGCGAGCTTATAATGGCTAACGAAAACCAGAAAAAAGGCGTTATAGTCGTTATGGACAGCAAAGACAAGACTGAAATGGAAGACACTATCAGTCAGAGAATTCCGCAGACAAAAACGACCCATATAATCTGCCGCAGCGGAAATATCGACAACATTTCAGACATTGAAATCTGTTCTCCGGCTACTTGCCGTTCAATTATAGTTAATGCTGATGACGACTTTATGAGCATAAAAGCTGTGCTTGCCTGTGCCACCGTGCTTGAAGAGAGCGAAAACGCTGATGCTTACATCACCGCGCTTATTCACAGCGAGCAGAATGCAGAGGCGGCAAGAATTGCGGGCAACGGCAAAGCTGAAATCTTCTATTATCAAAGCTCTATCGCAAGAATTATGGCTCATACTTGCCGCCAGCCCGGCATGTCAACAGTGTTCAATACCTTGCTCAGCTATGAAGGCGATGAAATCTATGTAGAGCAGATTCCTGAAGTTGTCGGAAAGAGCATGGCTGAAGTGAACATGTACTTTGATAAGTCTACAGCCATCGGCATTGTGCGTAATGGCGAGCCGATGCTGAATCCGCCGGCTGATACAAAGATTGACGCAGCAGACAAGATTGTTTTCATTGCAGAAGATGATGATACTACAGTGCCGCTTGCACAGCCGGCCGCAGCAAAAGCTGAATTGTTCGCTGATAAAAAAGAAGATACGGCCGTAGCAAGAAACACGCTGATTCTCGGCAACAACGGTCTGCTCGGTCAGGTTATAACCGAAATGGATTGTTATTCTGCAAAAGGTTCAGTCATTACAATCGCTTCAGAAAAGATTGATAAAGAATTTGTTCCAAAGCAGCGCGGCCTTAAGAATATTAAGCTTGACGTGCAGGAATGTAACATTTTTGAAAGGGCAGAGCTTGAAAAGCTTGTCTCTGAAAAGCCTGACAACATTCTTATCTTGACTGATTCGTCTGATGCAGATGATGAAGCTGATTCAAAGACTCTGCTTTTGCTGCTTCATATCCGCGATATTGCCAGAAAGAACGATTTTCACTTTACGGTTACAAGCGAAATGCGCAGCGTAGAAAACCAGGAACTTGCGCAGGTTACAAAGGTCACAGATTTCATCATCAGCAGCAACATTACCGCGCTGATGATGGCGCAGATTTCTCAGACACGCGAGCAGTTTGTAATTCTTGATGATTTGCTTTCTGACAGCGGTTCAGAGCTTTATATGAAGAACGCTTCCAGATATGTAAAGACTGACGTGCCTGTTGATTTCTATACAGTCTGTGCTTCTGCCGTCCGCTATGGCGAAATCGCCATCGGCTATAAAAAAGTGCTTGCAGAGGGCAAATTCGAGATTGTCATTAATCCGCTTAAGAGCAAAGAGATTACGCTCTCTAAAGAAGACAGCCTGATTCTTGTCGCTGAAGATTAAGCGATGCTTCGGCTCCGTGGTCGCTGAGCGGAGTCGAAGCGTCCCTGAGCGGAGCCGGAAAAGCTACAAAAACAGCCCGAGGTTCGCCGTTTCTAGCGTCTTGAGCCTTGTGTCGGCGGCCTTGTTCGTGCGCTCAAGCAAAAAGCCTTGCAGGCTGCTGAACGTGCTCTGGCTTATGCGGAGCATACGCACTTCTTGCGGCGAAGCATTTTCTATAGCCTGAAGATACAAAATGCCTTCAATTGAAACTGAATTCATAAGCGCAGCGTCTGTGCCGCCGGCCTTGCAGCAGTCTGGGCAGATAAAGCCGCCGCCACTTTGCAGCGGCACAGCATGTTCTTCCGGCGAAAAGCCGCTTAAAAGCGCGCCGCACTGAATGCATGTGGCGGTGTTATATTGCAGTCCAAGCTCGCACTGGTAGCGCCACAAAAAGCGCAGCAGCCCGAGCCGCGCCTGCTGTTCTTGCGCAATGTCAAGCCCGTCAAGAAAGCCCTGCACAAGCTTATAAGTGCTTTCGCCGCGCGCATAAGTCTTGATTATAAGCTCTGCACACAGAGAAGCAGCCCATGTCTTAAAGAGACTTTCCCTTATTCCGGGGCGGAAATTCTGAACGTCAAAGTCTGAAATTTTGCAGGAATTTCTTACGGTGTCTGTGTAAAGCCAGATTCTGCCGCGGTGGTACGGCGAAACCATGGCGCGCAGCTTGCTTTTCGGCCCGCCATAAAGTACGGCCGTAATCACACCGTCTTTCGGCGTAAAAAGCGTAACAAGCCTGTTCTGTTCGCCGGCCTGCTTCAAGGCAAGCACTGTGGCTTCTGTTTCAGAATTGCGGTTCATGCATAAACTATAGCACAAAATCGCCTTTCACAATAGTTCTTTTCGCAACAGCTTAATCATGTATCAGCTGTCTGTTTTTGCCTCTGCAAAAACAGACACTTTTTGCTGAGTATTCTTAACTTTTAACGAAAGCTAATGCAAAAAGAACGAAAAGCGCCGCTTTTTGCTTCGCAAAAACCGACAGCTTTTGTTCAACAGCCTAAAAAAGATTGCCGGGTTAAGCCCGGCAATGACAGACTTTAATCAGGGAAAGGGGATTTTCAAGGGAACTCCCTTGAACGGTGCCGGAAAAGGATAGGGTTGAAGGGGAAGGAAAAACCGTGCTTCCGAATTAAGGGTTTTGCCTTCCCCTTCAAAGTTCCGGCACTTCCAAGTGCCAAAAAACACATTGTTTTTATCCCGTTTTTGTTGTATTCTCATCTCATGACTAATCCACGAGTTTTTCTGAACAAGAAAGAAGAAGCAGAAATTTTGCAGGGCTTTCCCTGGGTTTTTGATAACGAGATTGCTTTTGTTAAAGCAGAACATAACGGCAAGCTTGAGCAGACACCGCTCAAAGACTGCCACGTAAAAGACGGCACATTGGTTGAAGTCTATACAAAAGGCGGCCTCTGCCTCGGTTCGGGCATCATCAACCGCACTTCTAAGATTACAATAAGGCTTCTTACGCGCACGCCCACGCCGGAAGGCATTTCGTTTTTCAGCACGAAATTTTTTGCAGACAGAATCAGACAGGCACTTGAAATCCGGAAGATTTATTACAAAGACCAAGATTCATACAGACTCATTTTTTCAGAAGCTGATTTTCTTCCGGGCTTAATCGTAGAAAGATATTGCGACATAAACGGTCACGTCTATCTTGTGGTTCAGTTTCTCACCCTCGGCGTTGAGGTTTTCAGAAAGCAGATTATTGACGCGCTTTATGACGTTGTTGACCCGTTTGCGGTTTACGAAAGAAGCGATGCTTCTGTGCGCAAGCTTGAAGGGCTTGAAGAATGTGCCGGCTGGCTCGGTGACGAGCGCGATCCGCTTATCGTTATAAAAGAAAACGATGTACTGCTTCAAGTTGACCTTGCGAAAGGGCAGAAGACAGGCTACTTTCTTGACCAGAAATTCAACAGAAAGGCGGCTGCTCTCTTTGCAAAAGATGCGCGCGTGCTCGACACGTTTACGCACACTGGCGCATTTGCATTGAATATGGTGAAGGGCGGCGCAAAAGAGGTTATCGCCTGCGACATTTCTGAAGACGCCTGCAAGACAGTTGATACAAACATCAAGCTGAACGGTGCCGAAAAAGTGATGAAAAGCCGCTGCGCCGATGTTTTCGATTTACTCAAAGAATATGAGCAGAAAGGCGAAACATTCGATGTGATTATTCTTGACCCGCCGGCATTCACCAAAAGCGCCAGGATGATAGAAAAAGCTTACGGCGGCTACAAAGAGATAAACTTGCGCGCCATGAAGATTCTCAAAAAAGGCGGAATCCTCATTACATGCTCTTGCTCTCATTTTTTTGACGCGCCGACTTTCTATAACATGCTTGCAAATGCGGCGCACGATGCAAAGCGTCAGCTTCAGATTCTTGAAAAGCGCGGGGCAGGGCCGGACCACCCGGTTTTGACCGGCTACCCGAAATCTGAATATCTCAAATGCGTAATCGCCAGGGTTTTGTAATGGCTGATACCAAAAAGACTTGCCTTGTAGTTTTAGGCCCGACCGCAACAGGAAAAACCGCGCTCGCGGTCGCGCTTGCAGACAAATTCGGTGCTGAAATTGTTTCAGCTGATTCAAGGCAAGTTTACCGCGGTCTGGATATCGGTTCAGGCAAAGACCTGAACGAATTTGCTTTTCAGCGCGCAGACGGAACTGTGCACAATGTTCCGTACCATCTGATTGACATTACTGACTTAAAAACCGAGTATTCGGTCTTCAATTATCAGAAAGACGCATACAAGGCACTGAACGATATTTCCGCAAGGGGAAAAACTGCCGTGCTTGCCGGCGGAACAGGCATGTATCTTGATGCGGTGCTGCGCGGCTACGACATGATTGACGTGCCGACAAACGTGCCGCTTCGCAATTCATTGAACGGCGTGCCGGAATCAGAGCTTGCAGAAAGACTCATTACGCTAAAAGGCGAGGTGCACAACACGACAGATTTGACCGAAAGGCACAGGCTCATACGCGCAATTGAAATCGCCGAATACGAAAAATCTGCCGAAGCAAAGGCTGTGCGCGCCGCCATGCCGCCGCGGCCGGAGCTTGAATATTTCATAATCGGGCTTACTTTTCCGCGCACAAGGCTACGCGAAGGCATAAAGAAGCGGCTCATCGCCCGCCTTGACGAAGGTATGCTAGATGAGGTCAAGCGTCTGCACGAAGAAGGCGCAGGCTGGGAGCGGCTTGAGCGGCTCGGGCTTGAGTACCGCTTCTGCTCTGAATATTTGCAGGGCAAGTTTGAGAGCTACCAGGCTTTTGTCGATAAGCTCTACATTGCAATCGGGCAGTTTGCCAAGCGGCAAGAAACTTGGTTCCGCGGAATGGAACGCAAGGGCTGCAAGATAAACTGGCTTGACACAGACGAAAAGACCACAAAAGACCAAGTTTTTCAGAAAGCATTAGATTTAATCGAAAAGAACGGCGTAAAACTATGATTCATTCGATTGAAACATACAGAAAAAAGCGTATGCAGATTGTTGAGCCTTTCATCGAAGGGCTTGAGTTGCTTGACGGCAGCATTTTTGTGTGCATTCCGGCAATAAATGAATATCCTCTTATATTGAAGACAATTGAATCGCTTGAAAAGGCAGAAGCTTTTTACAAGGCACGCCGCAAATCTGAAAATCTTGAGCCGAAGAAAATCTGCTACGTGATAAACGTGAACAACCGTCAAAGACACAACGATGAAGTTAAGCGCAACAATCAGCAGCTGCTCGAAACGGTACGCGCCTACGACCAGAGCCGCTTCCGCGCAATTGACGCTTGTTCTGACGGCAGAACGATGGGCGAAAAAGACGGAGCAGGGCTTGCGCGAAAGATTGCGCTTGATTTTGCCTATCTTTCAAGCGGTGGCACGTCTGACGCTCTTTTGTGCTGCATGGACAGCGACACGCTTGTTGACGAAGATTATTTTTGCGCCGTAGATGATGCTTTTTTCAGCTCGAACTTGAAGAAAAAGCCATGTGCCGGCGTTACAGGCTTTTCGCACCGGCTTGACGGCACGGCTCAAGAGAACAGCATAATCGTAGAATACGAAGCTTATCTTAAGAACCACGCCGAAAAGCTTAAAGCGGCAAAATCGCCGTGGTTTTACGTTGCGCTCGGCCCGACGCTTATCTGCACAGCTGAAACTTACGCTGCTTGCGGCGGCATGAACAGGCATGTTGCCGGCGAAGATTTCTATTATCTTCAGGCTTTGCTCAAAAGCACGAACGAAAAAACTTTTATAGAGATTCCAACGGAAGTGCATCCTTCGGCGCGTGTTTCTTGGCGTGTGCCCTTCGGTACAGGTGCTGCAATTTCCGGCACTATAAACGGAACGTACAAAATCAAAGATTTTTCTGATGAAGCTTTTAAGGTTCTCGCTGATTTTATCGCGCTTGCCGAAGAGCTTAGCGCAAAAGCTGTTGAAGAAGGGCAGCCGCTTTCAGACGAATTTCTTGTACGCGCGGCAGAAATTTCGCCTGTGCTTGCAGATTTTCTCAAAGCAGAGAAATTCGGCTTGATTTGGCAGAACCTTTTCAGCCAGAACAGGCACAGCGCAAAAACTTTGGTGCGCGCCTTTCACTGCTGGTTCGACGGCCTAAAGACCATCAGGCTTTTTCACGCACTGGAAAAAGAGTAGGCTTTAATTAGCTTAATCAATCAGTGTAAGATATGCGCCGAAACACCAGCCGCGCGTGCCTTTGGGCAGCGGCTTACCGTCTTTGTCGAATGAATCTTCGATTACTTCGACTTCTGCCCAGTCTGAAATAATGTTATCAATATAACCAGACCATTTGTATTTTTGTATTACTTTGACTTTTGTGCCTTTTTTCATGGTTACAATAACTTTTGTACCAAAATAATACATAGAAGGTTCTGTTCTTAGCCGCAGATTGTCATTGCAATACATCAAGTCGCCTTCGTTTAAGGTTATTACTGGTATATTCAAAGATTCAATTGTCGGCATACGGGTCATAATATCAGTTTGTTTAGGAGGTGCTTTTGTATTGAAATCTTCATGCCACATATGGTTTTCATCTATAAAATGAATGATAAAGTCCATGGTATCTTCATCACCGGCGGTGCTATATTGATACCGCACATGAAAAATAAATTTGTTGCCTTCCTGAGAATAATCTTCAATTAGATAAACTATACCGGGTTCTTCTATAACAGATTTTCCATTCCAATCTTCTCTAAATTTCCCTTTCCAGCTTTTTTCAAAGACTATATAAGCCTGTGTTTCCCTTAAATAACTAATTCCATTAGCAGATACACATTGTAGTGTTTCATAGCCATATTCATCATAATGATAATCCCATGCTCCCCAGACTGTGTCTATCGTTATTTCAGAAAAGCAAAAGAAATTGCAGGCAATTAAAATGCAGAAAACTGATAAAAACTTTTTCATCTATGTCTCTCCTTATCGGGGTATTATTGCTGGTCAGATTGTTCTGATTCAGCTGGCTGCTCTTCTTCGGCGGGTTTTGGCGGTCTGACCATTTCAAGCAATTTCAGAAACACTTCCATGCAGACTCTTGCATCGTCTTCGGCGCGGTGGGCATTCACCACGTTTATCTCAAAGTATTTTGCGAGAAACTGAAGGTTATATTTGCCAAGATTCGGCAGCATTGCTCTTGAAAGCGTGAGCGTATCAGCTGCCTGATTTTCAAGCGGCTTCATACCGGCTGTTTTTAGCTCGTTGTTGACAAAGCCCAAATCAAAGGGCGTGTTGTGCGCAATAAGCACAGAATCTTTGATAAAACCCAGAAAGTGCGGCGCATTTTCTGCAAAAGTCAGCTTGCCGCTCACCATCGAATCATCAATTCCGTTTACGCGCGTAATTTCGGGCAGAATCTTGCGCTGCGGGTTAATCAATACATTATAACGCGCCCTGATGCCGAGCCTGTCAAAAGACACAGCCCCGATTTCAAGAATCTTCTCTTCTTCGGGGTTGAGTCCAGTCGTTTCGGTATCAAAGGCGGTAAAAATTGCCCCAGAATCAAACATCTGGAGCAAATCGTTTATTTCAAGCATCGTTTTCAAGAATCTTTTCTAGCAGGCGGCATCAAGCACGGCGTTAATTTCAGCCTTGATTGCGTTGCAGAGACTGTCTGCTTCTTTTTTGGCTGCGTCAAGACCGTTGTTTGACGGAACTTGTGCATTGATGTAGAACTTGATTTTTGGTTCTGTGCCACTTGGTCTTGCGCTTACAACTGTGCCGCCTTCAAGGAAGAACTGAAGTACGTTGCTCTTCGGCAAGTTGAGCTTTTCAGTCTTTGACGGGTTTGCAGGGTCAAAAACGATGCTCTGCTGAACGTCGCGGATTTTGACAACTTTCTTGCCGCCGAGAGCCTTGAAGCCTTCTTTGCGGAGCTTTGCCATAATGCCTTTCATGGTTTCTGCACCAGAAGCGCCTGCAAAATTCTTTGAGATTGCGCAGTCTTCGTAATAGCCGAAATCTTTGTAAAGCTCTTCAAGCCGCTCAAGCAGAGACTTGCCCTTGCTGCGCCAGTAGAGCGTCATTTCGGCGCACATTGCGGCGGCAGAAACACCGTCTTTGTCGCGCACGTCTGTCTCTACGTTATAGCCGTAGCTTTCTTCAAAACCGAAAATGTATGAATGGCTGCCAGTTGATTCAAAGCGCGCCATGTCAGAAGCAATCCATTTAAAGCCTGTAAGGCATTCAGAAAGATAAACGCCGTTTGCCGCCGCCATCTTGTCTACCATCGGAGAAGTTACGATTGAGCGGATCATTGCAGGGTTCTTCGGCATCTTGCCAAGCTCTTTGCGCGAAGTGAGGATGTAATCTGTAAGCAGCACGCCCATCTGGTTGCCCGAAATAAGCACGAATTTTCCGTCTTTGCCCGGAACTGCGCTGCCGAAGCGGTCTGCATCTGGGTCTGTTGCCATTACAACGTCTGCCTTAACCTTTTCAGCAAGTTCTACGGCCATCTTGAGTGCCGGTGCTTCTTCCGGGTTTGGCTTTTCAACTGTGTGGAATGTGCCGTCAGGTTCGCGCTGTTCCGGCACTGTCGTTACGTTCAAGCCGAGACTGCTCAAGACTTTTTCAACATGCATTGCGCCTGTGCCGTGAAGCGGTGTGTAAACAACCTTTACGTCTTTTGCAAGCTTTGCAATGAGTTCAGGTCTGAAAAGCTGTGCCTTTACCATTTCCCAGTAAGGTTCGTCGATTTCTTTGTCAATCATGACGAGCTTGCCTGATTTAATGGCTTCATCTTTGCTGATTGTCTTTACACTTGTTACGGCGTTCACTTCGTTGATGATGCCCACGTCATGCGGCTCGATAACCTGCGCACCGTCGTTCCAATATGCCTTGTAGCCGTTATACTGCGGCGGGTTGTGCGAAGCTGTAACTACAACGCCTGTGTCGCAGCCCAATTTTCTGATGGCGAAAGAAAGCTCCGGTGTAGGGCGGAGGCTTGTGAAAAGATATGTCTTAAAGCCGTTAGCGGCAAAAATCAATGCAGTTGCTTCTGCAAAAACGTCTGAATAGCGTCTTGAGTCAAAAGCCACAACTGCTGAAAGCTTGCCTGCTTTGGCTTTTTCCGGAAAAGTCTTGATGAAATAGTTTGCAAGGCCTTGAGTTGCATTGTTGATGACGAATGTGTTCATGCGGTTTGTGCCGCCGCCGATAACGCCGCGGAGACCGCCTGTGCCGAATTCGAGGTTGCGGTAGAAGCGGTCTTCAAGTTCTGCAAAATCTTCTTTTGCAATCAAGTCTTGGACTTCTTTTGCAAAGCCAGCGTCTTTTTCGTCTTTGATGTATGCTCTTGCACGCTCAAGAATTTCAGTTTTATCCATAAAATCAGAATCTCCTTTTGATTGATTCAAACAATATTTTCTTTAGCAATTAAACAACTATAACACGAAAAACCCTGTTTTGTCATGTATATTGCAATCAGTTAATCTAATAATGATATTTTGTATGAACAAGAAACAATATATGATATACTTTTTCTATGCCGTCAGACAAACTTGTTTTTGTTGCAACTCTTGTTGAAATTCATATATAATGAAGATGAAATTTGACGAGCAGGAAAGGCACCCTGCACTCCCGAAAGGGAACCTGATATGATGGATACGCCGCCCATCCAAATTTTTATAAGCCACCTGTTTTAGGTGGCTTTTTCTTTAGCAATTAAACAACTATAACAC
>JAEEGH010027554.1_pt1 | contig 11237 bp, 6 predicted proteins | sample 9134181 | NCBI WGS metagenome assembly JAEEGH01 (sample SAMN16246544, study PRJNA631951) | gut metagenome | biome: gut microbiome; feature: rumen; material: DP-attached | host: Bos | place: Iran: Karaj | collected 2018-10 | reverse complement strand
CGAGATTTTGGCCTCGTTCGGCGAACGCATCACCGTGGTCGACTATGGCAGCAACCGAGGCAAAGGCTATGCCTTGAAGCAAGGCTTCAAGAAAGCCAAAGCCATGGGCTTCGACTATGCCATCACCATCGACAGCGACGGACAGCATTACCCCGAAGACATCCCGCTGTTTGTCGAGGCCTTGGAGCAACACCCCGGTGCCTTGATTGTGGGCAGCCGCAACCTGAAACAAGAGAACATGCCGGGCAAGAACAGCTTCGCCAACAAATTCTCGAACTTCTGGTTCAAGCTTCAAACATGGATCGATTTGCCCGACACACAAACGGGTTATCGCTTGTATCCTTTGAAAAGGTTGCCCCATATTTTCAGCGCACGCTATGAGGCCGAACTGTCATTGTTGGTCTTCTCTGCTTGGCGCGGCACCGACCTTGTACCTATCAAGGTCAACGTGTTCTATCCCAAGGCCGAGGAACGCGTCACGCACTTCCGTCCGTTTTGGGACTTCTTCCGCATCAGCGTGTTGAACACCATCTTGTGCCTGGTGGCCATCGTCTATGGCTGGCCTTCGCGCCTGCTTCACAAATTGTTTGGGAGGAAAAAGGTATGAACAAGTTCTTCCTTTCCATCTACGACCGCCTGTCGCGCAACAAGCCGCTTTCGATTGCTTTACTGTTGGTGATTACGGCCTTGTGCGTGTTTTCGGCCTTGCGTCTGGATTACAAGGAGAATATTGCCGACTTCCTGCCCACCGATCCCGAAAAGGAACGCTACACCTCGGTCTACAACGACTTGGGCAACCAAGGCCAAATCACGGTCATCTTTGCTGCCGACACCACCCAATTGGCAGGTGACGAAGCCATCGACGCGGTGATGGATGCCATGGATGCCTTTGAGAGCCATTGGAAGGCAACAGATACTGCCCAAGTCGTCAGCGACTTGCAGTGCCGTGTCGATGGCAGCCAAGTGTTTGACGCTATCGACTTCATCCGCGAGAACCAAGCCTTATTCCTTACGGAAAGCGACTACCAACGCATGGACTCCCTGCTGGCCGACCCCGACCATGTGGCCACCAGCATGGCCAACATCAAGCGGACGCTCTCCATGCCCACGGCAGGTTTTGTGGTGGACGGCATCAAGGCTGACCCACTCAACCTCTATTCGCCCGCTTTGCAACGGCTTAATGCGCTCAATCCCATGCAGAACTACCGCTTGGAGGACGAATACCTCTTTAACGAAAGCGGCGACAAAGGCTTTGCCTTCTTCTCGTCGCCTTTTTCGGGCAGCGACACCCAAGGCAACGCCAAAATCGTCGATTTGATCGATAAGGTGACCGAACTGACCGAGAGTGAGCATCCAAAAGTAAAGATTTCGGCCGTCGGTGCGCCCACCATCGCCGTCACCAACGCGCGGCAAATCAAGCACGACAGCTATCTCTCCATCGCTTTGGCACTGGTGCTCATCTTCGGTATTTTGATGTTTACCATGGCGCGCAAGCGCAATCTGCTTTGGCTCGGCATTGCCATCCTCTTCGGTTGGATCTTCGCCTTGGCGGTCATCGCCCTGTTCAAGTCGAGCATCTCCATCATCGTGGTGGGCATCGGCTCGGTCATCGTGGGCATCGCGGTCAACTATCCCTTGCATTACCTTGACCATATCAAGCAGGAGCCCAACAAACGCGAGGCCTTGAAAGATGTCATCCAGCCTTTGGTCATCGGCAACATCACCACCGTGGCGGCCTTTGCCTGCCTCGTCTTCGTAAAGGCCGAAGCCATGCGCGACTTGGGTCTTTTCGGTGCCTTGACCTTGGTTGGTACGATACTCTTCGTGATGGTCTTTCTGCCTTTGTTTGCCGTGGTGCCGAAAAAGACCAAAAAACTATTTGTAGACGATGGCAAAGCCCCTTCGGAATGGTGGCGCAAAGTCAAGATTTACGCTTTCTGGCCTTTGGTAATCATTACGCTGATACTCAGCTATTTCGGTAAAGAAGCCGCTTTCGATTCCAACCTTCATAACATCAACTATATGACCCGCCAAGAGCAGGAAGACTTGGCCTTGCTGAGCGAGTCGTTGCAAAAGGAAGGGGAGACGGATTTAATTTATGTGGTTTCGGAAGCCACCGATTTCCAAGATGCCATCAAGCAAAACGAAAGCATCATAAGCCAGTTGCAGCAATCAATCCCCGACAGTGTGGAATACAGCATTTCGGGTATGGACGGTTTGTTGCCTTCGGTGGAAAGACAAGAGAAGTCGTTGGAGTTGTGGCAAGCGTTCTGGCAGCGCCATGAAGGTTTGGCCGAGCAAGTCAAAGTTGAAGCGGTAAAGGCGGGTTTCACTGAAAACGCATTTGCCTCTTTTATCGAGGGCATCAGCAAGGGCTATCAGCCTTTGGCTGAAAGCGAGATGGAACCGCTGTTGGGTTTGTGTGGCAACTATATGTTGCAGCACGATTCGGTGGCGCGGGTGGTGAATTTTGTGCGGGTGCCGATGGAGGATTCGGAGGCAGTGAAGGAACGAGTTAGAACGGCCCTTCGACCCTTCGACGGGCTCAGGGCTCAGGGACCTGTTAACAATGGCTTCGCTTTCAGTATCAGCGATGTGGGCAACAATTTGGTGAGTGCGCTATCAAGCGACTTCGACTATATCCTTTATGTGTGCAGCATCGTGGTGTTTTTCTTCCTTTGCCTCTCGTTCGGTCGCTTGGAGCTGGCCTTGCTGGCCTTCCTCCCGCTGACGGTCGGCTGGGCCTGGATCTTGGGCATTATGAACCTGGTCGACATCAAGTTCAACATCATCAACATCATCTTGGCCACCTTCATTTTCGGCCAGGGCGACGACTACACCATCTTCATCACCGAGGGCTTGCTATACGAATACGCTTACGGCAAGCGCATGCTGAAGAACTACCGCAATAGCGTCATCCTTAGTGGTATCTTGATGTTCATTGGCATTGGAACGCTGATTTTCGCCAAGCATCCCGCCATGCGTTCCTTGGCCGAAGTGGCCATCATCGGCATGGCTACGGTGGTCCTGATGGCCTGCTACCTGCCGCCCATCGTCTTTGGTTGGCTGACCAAGAAAAAAGGCCAACTCAGAGAAGTACCATTGACCTTGAAACGACTGATTTATACTATATTATCCTTGTTGGTTTTCGTCGTTTTCGTGTTCTTCATCTTTACGCCGTTTACCTTGGTTTACATGATTTTGGGTCCCAATACCGAGAAGAAACGCTATCGTTTTCATCGGTTGGTAGCGGCTTTCATGCGCATCGCTTTGAAACTGCTGCCTGGCGTGAAGTTCCATTTGGACAACAAATATGACGAAACCTTTGAAAAACCTGCCGTCATCATCGCCAACCACCAGTCGCACCTCGACTTATTGTGCACTATCATGCTCAACCCCAAGGTCGTGTTGCTGACGACCGATTGGGTGTGGAAAAACCCGATTTACGGTCTTGTCATCCGCTATGCTGAGTATTATCCCGTTTCGGACGGTTACGACAAAAACCTGGAACGCTTGCAGAACTTGGTGGAACGCGGCTATTCCGTGGTGGTCTTCCCCGAGGGCACGCGCTCCGAGACGGGCGAAATCCTGCGTTTCCATAAAGGCGCTTTCCAGTTGGCGCAGTCGCTGCAGCTTGACATCTTGCCGGTCTTTATCCACGGTGCCAACCACGTGATGCCCAAAAAGGACGTTGTTTTGCGCGAAGGCCAATTGCATGTGGTGATCGAGCAACGTAAGCCATACGAAGAATTAGCCGCAATGGAAACTCGCGCTTTGACTTCGCAGTTCCGCGCTTATTATACCCAGCATTTTGACGAACTTAGGAACCAATTGGAAAACACGGAATACGTGCTTCCATTTGTGCGCTACAAATACATCTACAAAGGTCCAGAAGTGGAACGCGCATGTCGTCGCAACTTGAAGAAGATAAAGACACAGGCTTCAAAAATCCATGCCATGGAACAGAAGACCATCTTGATCCAAAACAGCGGCTACGGCGAATTGGCATGGACCGTGGCTTTGGTGCATCGCGATGCACAAGTGTATGCCGTTGAGGCCGATGAAGACAAGTTCCTGTTGGCTTCGCATTGCAGTTATATCCCCGAGAACTTGCATTTTGTGCAGCATGGCGAAGCGATTCCGCAGTGTGAGTATGTTATTGAAACACAAGATTTTTTGAAATGAAAAAATGCATCATCATAGGAAGCGGTTTGGGCGGTCTTTCGACGGGAGTCATCCTGGCGAAAAACGGCTATGAGGTCACCATTTTGGAGCAGGCCTCGCAAGTGGGCGGCTGTCTGCAATGCTTCACCCGTGATGGCGTCAAGTTTGAGACGGGGATGCATTTCATCGGCAGTCTTGATGACGACCAGGTGCTTTCGCATTATTTCAACTACCTCGAAATCAAAGATAAAGTCCAGTTCAATCGCTTGGATTCTCAGGCCTACGACGTGGTGTCACTGCAAGGCGAGCGCTTTGCCTTTCCCAACGGTCGCGAGGCCTTCGTTGAGCAATTTGCACAACGTTTTCCTGCACAAAGGGAAAACCTTGAGTGCTATTGCGACTTGGTGGAGCAGGTGGCCAGTTTGTCGCCCTTCTGCGACTTGCAGCACAGTGTCGACGAAAACCGTTTTATTGACGACAAGCTGTTGTATCAAAGCCTGAGCGAGGTAATCGATCAAACCATCACCGATCCTTTGCTGCGTGAGGTGTTGGTAGGCAACCTTTCGCTCTATGCCGCACAAAAGGACAAGACGCCCTTTGCCCCCCATGCTTTCATCTTCGATTTCTACAACAAAAGTGCATTTCGCATCGTGGGCGGCAGCGATGCCATCGTGAAGGCTTTGCGTCAGGTGCTTGAGCAATATGGCGGCACCATCCTGACCCGTCACAAAGTGAGCCGAATCCTGGTGGAAGGCAAGAAAGCTACGGGCGTGGTGACTGAAAACGGCAAGACCTTCATTGCAGATGTGGTCATTTCGGATGTCAACCCCAAGCAATTGGTAGAGTTGGTGGAGCCTAGCATCTTCACTGAAGCTTACAAATCGCGTATCAAGGGCATCCCTGACACCGTTTCGGTGTTTTCGCTCTTCCTTCGTTTCAAGGAAGGGGCGATGCCATACAACAACTCCAATTTCTATGGCTTCCACACCGATTCGCCCTGGAAGATGAGCGGAACCATTGACGACACTTGGCCGCAAGGCTATCTCTATATGCACCATTGCCATGAGCCTCATCCCAAGACCGCCCGTGGAGGCGTCGTTTTGGCCTATATGTCAATGGATGCGGTGAAGCAATGGAGCGAAACAACCATTGGTCGTAGAGGTAAGGGCTACGAGCAGTTCAAACACGAGATGGCCGAACGTCTTATCGACGCCGTGGAGCAAGATTTCCCAGGTTTCCGTGCGTCTTTGGCCGACTATTATGCCGCCACCCCGCTAACCTATCGTGACTACACGCTGACGCCCCAAGGCTCCATTTATGGCTTGGCTAAAAACGTCAACAACATCGCCGACAGGGTGTCATTCAAGACCAAAGTCTCCAATCTGCTTCTTGTGGGGCAAAACATCAACTCGCATGGCATGTTGGGCGTGTTGGTGGGCACGATGACGGTGTGCCAACACCTGTTGGGCGAAGAAAAAGTGCGGCAACAGATGGTGGAAGCCAACCGCAAGACCGTTGTCGTCATCGGCGGCGGGTTGGGCGGCTTGGTTTCAGGTGCCTTGTTGGCCAAGGAAGGCTACAAAGTGACGGTGTTGGAGAAAAACGCCATTATCGGTGGCGGCCTTCAGAACTTCAAGAGAAAAGGTGTCAGTTTCCCCACGGGCATGCATGTTTTTGGTGGTTTCAATGAGGTGGGACAATTGCGCAAACTCTTTTCTTATCTCGGCATCATGGATCGTCTCTCGCTTCGCGCCATGGACGAAGATGGCTATGACGTGGTGACGGTGCTTGAGGCTGGCACTTCCTATCGACTTCCCAGAGGCAAAGAACAATATATTAACTATTTGGCTAAACTTTTCCCCGCCGAAAAGGACAACATCAGAGCCTACGTTGAGAAGATGTATGCCCTTTCGGAAGAAGAAGATCTCTTTTATTTGCGCGAACGACCCTCACAGATGTTCATGTCGGTGTCGGAAGACGCCATCTTGCCTTACGATGAGTTGATGGACCGCTATATCAAAGACCCAAAGCTGAAAGGTTTGTTGTCCTACATCAGTCCGCTCTTTGGGGGGGTGGCGGGTACGACGCCCGCTTTCATGGCCGCTTTGCTGGGGGTGCTGCACATCGGTGGCACTTACCAGTTTGTCGGTGGTAGCCAACAGATGGCCGATTTGTTGAAAGATGTCATCGAAGAGGCTGGCGGACAGGTGCTGGCCAACGAAGAAGTCGTCCAAATCGAAGTGGACAACCACGAAGTGAAACAAGTGGTCACCCGAAAAGGTCACATTTATCGTGCAGACGGTTACATCTCAGATGTACATCCAGATGTGCTCTTGCGCTTGGTAGGCGACAAGGCTTTCCCAGTTTCGTTCCGGAAAAGGCTGCAGTCCATTCCCGAGACCTATTCCAGCTTCAAGGTCTACGTGAAATTCAAGGAAAAGGCTTTTCCCTACGTCAACCACACCAATTATTGCCTTTCAAGGTACGATTCGCAGTTCAACCTCAAAGCGTTGCGACAGGAAGATTGGCCCAGCAGCCTGATGTATTACACCCCTGCTGTCGAAAGCCAAGGTGCGTTTGCCGAGACCATGGTCATTATCGGCGAGATGGACTACGGATGGGTCAAACAATGGGAAGACAGCAAGGTGGGTCATAGGGGAGAGGCCTACGAAACATGGAAGCAGCAGATGACGGAGCAAGTGCTCAATTTTATGGAAAAATGTCATCCTGGATTCCGAGACCAAATTGATTTCGTCATGGCTTCGTCGCCGCTCACCATTCGCGACTATTACGGCAACAAGGAAGGTTCCAATTACGGCTTCTTGAAAGACAGCCACAACATTATGCTCTCGCAAATGTCTGTCTTTACGAAAGTTAAGAACCTGTTTTTAACGGGACAAAACGTAAATATCCATGGTCTATGCGGTGTTTCACTTACCGCGATACAGACGGCGGAGGCCTTCTTGGAACCCAATGCCATAGTCCGCAAAATCAACAAAACGGAATAGCATATATTTTTTTTGTATTTTTGCAGATTCAACAATATGAAATGGACACTATAAAACTGAAACTTATTTATCCGAAGTGGAACAAACTACCTGGCCAAACGACGTTCAACCTACCGCCTCATGGTCCTGTGGCTTTTGCTGCCACTTTGCCCGAATATGTCGACATTTCGTTCACCGACGAGAATGTGGAACCTATCGATTTTGACGAGGAGTGCGATCTTGTTGCCCTCTCTATGATGCTTACCACGCAGGTGAAACGTGGTTGGGCCATAGCCGATGAATACCACAAACGTGGTAAAACCGTGCTGGCAGGCGGTATCTCCACCATGTTGCATGCCGAGGAGATGGTGAACCATGTCGACAGTGTGTTTTTGGGCGAGTCGGAAGGCCGTTCGGAGCAGGTCATCCAAGACTGGAAGAATGGCTGCCTGAAGAAGATATACAACTATATCGGCAACATGCCGGATATTGCTACGGTGGGCCCCTGCCGTCGCGACCTTTACAAGCGCGATCTTTACAACCACAAGGGTGTTCAGATGGTCGACCTCTTCAATGCTAGCCGTGGTTGCCGTTTCAGCTGCTATCCTTGCGCTGTTTCCTATCTCGGTGGCCGTAAGTTCCGCCCGCGTCCTGTCGACAAGGTGGTGGAAGACATGGCGGGCATCGACAACAACCGTCTGTTCATCGTCGACAACTCGTTGGCACAGGACAAGCAGTGGGAGATGGACCTCTTCCGTGCCATTGCCCCATTGAAGAAGAAATGGATCAGCCACACCATCGAGGACGACCCCGAGGTGCTCGACCTGGCCGCCAAAGCCGGTGCTTGGTATGTGTATCAAGCCGTTTACGACACTTCCGACTACATCAAGGAGCGCGTGAAACGCTATCATGACTACGGCATCGGCGTGGAAGGCACCATCCTCTTTGGCCTCGACAACCAGACCGAAGACGACATCAAGCGCTTGATTGATTTCTTAGGCGAAATCGACCTCGACTTGGCCGAGTTCACCATTTTTGCGCCTTTCCCGCACACCAAGGGTCACGACGACCTACTGCGCCAAGGCCGCATCTTCGACTTCGATTGGGACCACTACAACGCCGGTCAGGTGGTGTACCAGCCCAAGCACATGACGCCCGAGAAGTTGCAAGACCTCTACGAATACGCATGGAAGAGCTTCTATGCCAGCGAGAGTCAAGAGGCGAAGATGTTCCGCTTGTTCTGCAACGTGGCCCTGCGTGAGATGGAAGACGGCACCTATCGTCCACGTGAACGCCGCTTGGCCAACAAGTCGTTTGGCCGCGATGTGGACCGCAGCAAACGCAACGTCAACGTGAGAACCGAAAGTCAAAAGCTGATCGTTAGGAATGCGGAATGAGGAATAAGGATCTTTGAATTATCAATTTTCAATTATCAATTATCAATTCATGAAAGTATCACCAGAATATTACGACGAGATTTTCCCCTTCAAGGGTGAATGGGACATGGAATCGACCTGCGGCTTGAAAATCAGGGAGGTGGAAGGCAAGACCTACGTCATTGTCACCGAATTGTATCAAGACAATCCAGGCACTTCCGTAACATACGCAGGTCGCAAGTTAGCCGACCAGATTTGTGAGGCAAAGAACCTGAAATTGGAAGACATCGTCTATTTGGAATGCACCCCCAATACCAACTCGAAGCTGTCGTTCTACGACGAGGAGTATTTCCAAGTGGATTTCTTTGCCGACATGCAGCACAAATACCGCCAGCTCTCGAAGGAAGAAGTGATGAAAATCCTAGGTAGATGAAGAAATTAATACTTGTATTCAGTCTATTATTGTTAACAGGGATGGCGAAGGCACAGGTGAAGATTTGGGAAGGATTGGACATCAGCTATGGTAGACGGGTCAAATTGACGTCTTTCTTGGCCGATGAAAATCCCACAGGCACCGCCGTTATCGTTTGTCCCGGAGGAAGCTATTATTGGCTTGACAAGAAAAACGAAGGCGATACCGTTGCCATGTGGCTGCAAAGCCAAGGCATCTCCGCTTTTGTGCTCGAATACCGCGCCGCTGGTATTCCTGCGTTTGCTTACCGCCACAGAGCCATCTTCAGAGGACGACAACACCCTGATATGATCACCGATGCACAACGGGCGCTGCAATGGGTGCGTACCCATGCCGAAGAATACCATATCAATCCCGACAAAGTGGGAATGTTGGGCTTCTCGGCTGGCGGCCATCTGGCGTTGTCGACGGCTTGGTTCCACAATCACGACTTCCTCAAAGACGCAGGGGTCGAAAACGAGACCAACCTTCGCCCTGTTTTTGTGGGCGCCATCTATCCTGTGGTGACCATGGTGAAGCCCTACGTCCACAAGCGTTCGCGCCGTGGACTGCTCAGCGAGAAGCATCATCGCGACCCAGTGATGTGCGATTCGCTCTCGCTTGAACGCCATGTCCCGGCCGACTGCCCGCCGGTTTTCCTCGCCAACTGCGTCGACGACCCTGTGGTCGACTACCGCAACTCGGTGGTCCTCGACTCGGCCTTGACCGCAGCCCATGTGGACCACCGTTACATCCAATTTCAGACAGGCGGCCATAGTTTTGGCGCCAGCGAGAAACGTGGCACCGCTGAGTGCCGCGAATGGAAGACGGAGTTTCTCAAATGGCTCGCCGAAATCAAGTTTTAACCAACAATTTGAAACCGATGATCAACAACGACATAGAATACCAGTCCGTAGAACAGATTAAGGCCTATCAAGAAGGCTTGTTGCACGATGCCTTGGTCTATTTGGAGGCACATTCGCCCTACTACCAGCGGATGTTCAAGAGCTATGGCATCCAAATCGACAAGATCAAGCATATCGAGGACTTGGTGAAGATCCCTTTCACGGAAAAGAAAGACCTGCAACTCTTCAACGATGAGTTTTTGTGCTGCCCGAAAGATAAAATCATCGACTATATCACCACGTCGGGTACCTTGGGCGACCCTGTCACCTTCGGCTGTTCAGAGAAAGACTTGCAACGCTTGGCCTTCAATGAGAAGAAATCGTTTGAATGTGCTGGCGTACATGCAGGCAATGTTGTGCAGTTGATGACTACCTTGGACAAACGCTTCATGGCGGGTTTGGCTTATTTCCTCGGTCTTCGTGAATTGGGCGCAGGTGTCATCCGCGTGGGCAACGGCATCCCTGAGTTGCAGTGGGACACCATCCGTCGCATCAAGCCCGACACCATCATGTGCGTGCCTTCGTTCATCCTCAAACTGATCCAATATGCCGAAGAACACGGCATCGACTATAAGAACAGCAGCATCCGTCGTATCATCGGCATCGGCGAAGGCTTGCGCGACCAGGACTTCAACCTCAACCTCTTGGGCAAGAAGATCAAGGAAAAATGGGATGTGCAGCTCTTTGCCACCTATTCCTCGACGGAGATGGGCGCCACCTTCTCGGAATGCGAGTATGGCCTCGGCGGCCACGTACACCCCGAGTTGATTATCGTCGAGATCATCGGTGAAGACGGCTTGCCCGTTCCCGATGGTCAGCCAGGCGAGATTGTAGTTACCACTCTTGGCGTGGAAGCCATGCCGCTGTTGCGTTTCCGCACGGGCGACATTGCCGCAAAAATCGTCGACCAATGCAAATGTGGCCGTAACTCCTATCGCCTCACGCCACTTGTGGGCCGCAAAAACAACATGATCAAGTTGAAAGGCACTACGCTCTATCCGCCTGCGATCAACGATGTGTTGGACAACACCGACTATGTGGAGAACTACGTCATCGAGGTGCGCCAGAGCGAAGCCGGCACCGATGATGTGGTGGTGAAGATAGGCCTGAAATACCAACCCGACTTTGATGTCGTCAAGGTGTTGAAGGACAGTTTCCGCTCACGCATCCGCGTGGCCCCTGCCATTGAGATTCATCCCGTGGACGAAATCAGACAGATCAACTATCCCGCCAAGAGTCGCAAACCCATCAAATTCATCGACTTAAGAAACAAATGACGACCAACTTCGACGATATTAGACCCTTCAACGAGGATGAGATTCCTGCAGCCACGCAACGCATGGCCGATAGTAAT
>JAEEGH010027552.1_pt1 | contig 11239 bp, 9 predicted proteins | sample 9134181 | NCBI WGS metagenome assembly JAEEGH01 (sample SAMN16246544, study PRJNA631951) | gut metagenome | biome: gut microbiome; feature: rumen; material: DP-attached | host: Bos | place: Iran: Karaj | collected 2018-10 | reverse complement strand
CCGGTTATTCCGAGTACACACAGGATGCATTCGAAGTACGTGCCTCAGGTTATGTTTTAAAGCCTGTTACAGCTGTTAAAATCGCAGAAGAATTAAGAAACTTAAGAAACCCTGTAGAAGAAGACAAGAACAGCTACGATGTTTATGTTAAGACATTCGGTAACTTTGATGTTTATTCAAAGGGCGATCCCATTGTATTTAAGAGATCAAGATCAAAAGAACTTTTAGCATACCTTGTTGACAGAAAGGGTGCAGGAGTTACAAAGAAGGAAATCGCTTCAATACTTTTCCCTAATCAGGATTATGACAGAAAAGTAGAAGACTACATCAACAAGATTTACAGAGAAATGACCAGATCATTAAACGAAGCTGGTCTTGGCGATGTTGTAGTTAAAAAGAGAAACTATTATGCTATAAATCCCGACAAGATTAAATGCGACAGATATGATTTCGAAAAAGGCAAATCATCCGCAATCAAAGCATATATGGGAGAATACATGCAGCAGTATGCATGGGCAACATTTAAGATTTCCAGATAATTATTCGGGGGACGGATATGGGTACAGAGTTTAATGATGATGAAGAGCAGGTAGTCGAGAAAAAGAGATGGGCTCTTTTCGGACTTCCCTTTACCTTCACAAAATATATCGTAAAAAAAGATATCCTGACAATTGAGTCTGGCCTTTTTACCAAAAAGGAAGACGACTGCTATATGTATAAGATTCAGGATGTTGAACTTCAGAGAGGCTTTTTCCAGAGGCTCTTCGGCCTCGGCTGTGTAATCTGCTATACAGGTGATACCACACATCCGAAGCTCTTCCTTCACAATATAAAAAATTCGAAGGAGACCAAGGACTTTATATTAAAATATTCCGAAGAAGCAAGACTTAAGAGAAGAACTCTCAATACATTAAATATCGGAGCTCACGATGTCGAGGACATCGCAGAAGACTGTTAGAAACTAAGGCAGGTTTATCCACCTGCCTTTCATTTTTTTAGGGCTCATAAAAGAAGGCAAATATGAATTATTTAGAATGCAGGGAATGGTTAGAGAACCGAAGAAAAACGTTAGGTTCTGTTCCCGGATTGACAGAAGTTAATAAATTGCTGGATGCTTTCGGAAGACCTGAGAAGGGCCTTCCTATAGTTCATATTGCGGGAACAAACGGTAAGGGTAGTATTGGGTATCTTTTAGAGCATTCGCTGGCAAACAGTGGAATCAAGGTTGGAAGATTCTTATCGCCAGCCGTTGTTGATGAGCGAGAGATAATACTTGTTAATGGGAAAATGGTGCCAAAGACAATATGGGAAAAGAATCTTTCGTTAATCATCGATACTGTTGAGAAGAATAAATTAAAAGCAACTGCTTTTGAGATTGAGTTTGTGCTTTCGCTTTTAATATTCAAGGAAAAGAATTGCGATATAGTTATCCTAGAATGCGGTATGGGCGGAAAGCTTGATGCGACTAATGCAATTGAGAACAGCTTGGTTGACATAATTGCATCTATTAGCATTGACCATATTGCTTTTTTAGGCGACAATCTAAAAGATATAAGTTTACATAAGTTTGGAATCATAAAGGAATATTCAAAAAATGTCGTTCTGGAGCCTCAGTCAGAAGAAGTGGAAGAATACTTTGATGATTATATCGCGAAATTATGTAAACCTGACAAGAAAAAAACATCAAAACAAACGAATTCAAACAATTACCTGAATATTGTAAAAAGCGAAAGAAAATCAGCCCAATTTAAGACATCCGTTAAATCCGGAAATATTACGCAGATTTTATCATATAAGAATTATGTAAACCTCAACCTAAACCTTATAGGCAAGCATCAATGCGATAATGCAATCACTGTACTGGATGTGATAGAAGTACTTAAAGGAGAAGGTTTTAAGATTTCTGACAATGCTGTAAAGAAAGCCTTTGAAAACGCAGTCTGGCCGGGAAGATTTGAAATTATAAAGAATAAAGACTATACTTTTATTCTCGACGGAGCCCATAACATGGATGCTGTCGACAGGCTTTTCGAAAACATAAACTTGTATTTTACAAATCGAAACCTGATATATATAATTGGTATGTACAAAGACAAGGCATTCGAAAATGTGATTGAAAAGTATGCGCCGAAAGCCAAGGCAATTGTAACTGTAACGCCTAAAGATAAGTCGCGTGCGGTTGAGGCTTTTGAACTTGGAAAAATCGTAAAAGATTATAACGAAGTAGTTACGGCTGCAGATTCTTACTTCGAAGCACTTGAGATTGCCAAACTTTTTGCCGAAAAGAAAGATGTGATACTTATATTCGGATCGCTTTCTTTTATGGGCGATTTTAGAGATATTATTTTCGCAAAAACGAAATAAACAGAAAAGAAGAGAAAAAGATGATTGACGAGAACAAGATAAAAGAAGGGGTTAAGCTTCTTTTAGAAGGAATAGGTGAAGATATTACTAGAGAGGGCTTAATTGATACTCCCGATCGAATCGCAAGAATGTACAGCGAGATTTATGCGGGCTACGAAGATGATGCAGCTAATCACTTATCCAAGAGATTTCATGTCGATAACGACGATATAGTACTCGAAAAGAACATTGTATTTTACTCAACCTGCGAACATCATATGATGCCGTTTTACGGAAAGGCTCATATCGCATACATTCCGAACAAAGAAGTGGTCGGCATATCCAAGCTTGCGAGAACGCTTGAGGTTTATGCTAGACGCCTTCAGATTCAGGAAAAACTTACGGACCAGGTTGCAGACAGCATTTTCAAAGAACTCAATGCCAAGGGTGTAATGGTTGTAATCGAAGCTGAGCATATGTGCATGACAATGCGTGGCATCAAAAAGCCCGGCACCACGACAGTTACAATGGCTACAAGAGGCCTGTTCGAGGAAGAAGAGTACAAGAACCGCTTCTTCAATCTTTTAAAACTTTAATTATGAAAGCGGTTTTTTAGGACCGCTTTTTTCTTTTAGGAGAAGAAATGATAAAAGAAATGAAAATCGGCAACAGAATGTTTAATCTTACAGGCCACACATATGTAATGGGCATTTTGAATGTAACGCCCGATTCTTTTTCGGACGGCGGAAAATTCATTGATAAAGAGGTGGCTGTAAATAGAGCGCTTCAGATGATTGAGGAAGGCGCAGACATCATTGATATCGGAGGTGAATCCACCAGACCCGGATTTACTCCTGTCAGCGCAGACCTCCAGATTGAACGTGTGGTGCCTGTTATTGAAGAAATAAAGAAAAACATCGATATTCCGGTTTCGGTTGATACATATGATGCAAAGGTTGCAAAAGCCGCATTGGAAGCTGGCTGTGATATCGTAAATGATATATGGGGCCTTAAAAAAGATCCCGAAATGGCCAAAGTCATAGCGGAATATGATGCATATTGCGTGCTGATGCATAACAGGGATAATCCTGATTATATTTACTTCAGAAAAGATTTGCTGTCGGATTTTGGCGAGATACTTGATATTGCATATGCTGCGGGAATTGATAAGGATAAAATAATTCTCGATCCGGGCGTAGGCTTCGGCAAAACAAGAGAGCAGAATTTAGTCGCCATAAATCATATGGACGATTTAAAAGAACTCGGATATCCGATACTTCTTGGAACGAGTCGCAAATCTGTTATAGGTTTAACTTTGGACTTACCTGTAGATGAGAGACTTGAAGGTACACTTGCAACTACAGTTATCGCATGTATGAAGGGAATAAACTTCGTAAGAGTACATGACATAAAAGAAAACGTCAGAGCCATTAAAATGACTGAGGCAATCCTTAATTCCTTTGAACCGCCCGTAAATGAGTCTCAGCCTATTTACGGTCCGCCTGAAATGTTAAACGGAAGATAGAAAAAAGGACTTCGTTTGGAAGTCCTTTTAAAATGCCTTTTAATGTCACCATTATTTCTCCAGTTTACATAACAATTCCTTAGCCGTCATATTAAATCTCGGGTGAATCACATACGGAGCAATCTCGCAAAGAGGCTTAAGAACGAAGTCTCTGTTAGCCATATCGGGATGAGGAATGATTAAGTTGTTGGTTGACATAACTAAATCATCATAAAAGATGATATCCAAATCCAGTGTTCTCGGACCCCAGTGAATTGTTCTTTCTCTGCCGGCTTCGTTTTCCTCGATACTTAGTCTTGCAAGAAGTTCTTCGGGAGAGTAGAGAGTTTCAATCTTGAATACACCATTTAAGAAATCATCCTGCTCAACATCTCCGTAAGGCTTGGTTTCTATAAGTCCGGAAACGTCTTTAACTTCGATACATTCATCCATCGAAAGATTATCTATGGCGTTCTCTATATATTCTTCGCGTTCTCCAATATTTGAGCCGACAGCGATATACGCAATGTGTCTTGTTCTGAATACTTTTAATGATACAGTATCAAATTTCGACGGAATAGGAGCGTCGGGCTTGCAGATTTCTAGTGTGACAGATTTTATGTCTTTAAAAGTTAAAAGAAGCTTTCTGGAAAGCTCGTTTACAAGTGTCTCGAGGAGATTCAACTGATTAACGACCATATAGTCTTTTATGAACTCGCAGACCTTGGCATAATCAAGAGTATCCTCAATATCGTCGCTTAAACTTGCGGTCAGAGTATCAACTTCGAATTCTGCGTTGATAACAAATTTCTGACCTTTTGATTTTTCGTTTTCGTATACTCCGTGATGAGCAAAAACTTCAAGACCTTTAATGATAATCTTATCCATAAATTCCCCTCCTTAAAAGTTAACCCTTTACGAATACATTACCTTCTCGTAATGCTCAAATAATGCCTTTGTGTCTACATCTTTCTGCTTCTTGTGACGGTTGTTGTAGTTGGCCAGATAAAGAGCGTAAGCCTCTTTTACATCCATCGGAAGAGGGTTGTCTTTTTTCAAATATCCCTTCCTCTTAAGCATAGCAGAAAGTTTGGAATATTCATATATTACAAGATGATATTCGTCATTATTCTTACGATATACGGCAAGTTTTATGCGAATTACCAAAAATCTTATTAGGAAGTAAAGAACAGCTGCTCCGATAAATATCGCAAATATTCTCATTACCGTTACTCGTACGTTTGCGGTATTGAAATTAAAGATGTCAAAAATCTTGTTGATATTAAAGCCGCTGTTATTTCCTGAGTTGGGATTAATTGTTGTTCCGAACTCCTCAAAATTCAATGTATTGGCAGTGATTGCAGAGAAGAAACCGAATGAAAAACGACTTAAATCATTATCGTCTTCTCCGAATGAAGGTATCGTTGCCTCGAAAGGAACGAATCCGTATCCATCAAGATAAATTTCTATCCATGCATGTGCATATGAATCGTTTACAGGTACTTTAAGAACGGCTTCCAGATCGATATCTTTTCCTCCGCTGTACCATTCATTATAGTCATCATCAGTCATTATGGCGTTCTCATAAACAAGAGATATGGGAATGCAGTAGCCTTCGCAATACCTCGCAGGAATGCCCATTTCACGAAGTAAAAGAGTAGTGGCGGATGCAAAATGTGCACAGAAACCTCTTTGCTGATGAGTCAAAAAATATTCTACAAAATCTCTTCTGTAAGGAGTTCTGCCGGGCGCCATGGTATAACTGAAGTTGTTATAAAAATAATTATAAATGGCTTTTGCAGATTCTAATCTGTATTGGTTGATGTCATCACTATCCGAAGGAGTTATATTGGTTAAAGTTTCATCCAATGTCTCTTTTAAATCATCCGGAACGGTAAGACAGGTATCGTAAACATAATTGTAATAATCTTCATCCGTAATAAGTGAATCTTCAATTTTTTTGTTATAATCATCCTCGCTTAAAACAGGTTTATATGTAATCTCGTATATATTATTGCTTGTTTCGGGATATTCAATATCGTCTGTGCTCGAAAAATAAGGAAGATAGTTAAATCTTGTATCTGCATCGATATTTTCCACATGCATTTTTGCGGTATTTCCGAAATCATATTCTCTTGTGTTTTCGAAAGGCGTAAAGTCCGTTGTGCTTGAATACCATCCGGAAGATATATAGTTGCTTCCCGTAAAACCTTTAAGATAAATGGTTTCATAATTAATTGGTACAAATGTAACCTCAAGATCAGTTTCGAAATCAGGCCTTACCTGGCTGACACCTCCGAGACGTCCGCCTGAAAGACCACCGGTAGATGAGTATGAATCAAAAAATCCGGAAAAACCTGACTGAACAAGTATTTTTACATATTCCTGTGTTTGCTTGTGAATAGCGTTTCCGGGAACAGGTGAAATCGGTAAACTTAACGGTGCTTTCAATACGAGGATAATGATAAGCGAAATAATAAAGGAATAACCGAATGAATACAAAAATACAGGTATATCCGATTGATATGCGTATCGATCCTCGCGCCGCATTTTTATTCGCATAAATTCATGAGTTCGTTTCCCTTTGACCTGCATCCTTGAATGCCTTGATAACTGAAGAAAAACAACGCTTGTATAGACGAATAAAAGTCCTAAAAGATATATTGCTGAAGGCATTTTGTGAATAAAAAGCGCAATTTCGATATAAGGGAAAGTTACCAGCGCCGTCTCAAACGCATTCATATAACCGGAAATGGTTACGTTTAAAAGAATAGCGGTAAATGCTCCTAAAAAGAGTGCGGCAACCGTAACGGTAAAATATCTGTTTGTAACAGTTTCCAAACCTTCACGGATAGCGGCAAGTCCGAAATAATCGGAATATTCTTCAAATACGATGTTTATTATCGCCTGGAAACCTGAGTTTGCCACCATATAATATCTTGCAAGTTCAACGGTGAAGGCTATAAACAAAATGATATAAAAGACATAGAAAATCAGTTTGTTAAAGTAAAGGAAAGAAACGTAAAACGAGAAAAATGCAAAAGCTATTATAATAATAGGTCTGTTGTATTCAATCTCAAAAGCATCCAAAAGGCCACAGATAGAGCAGTAAGTGGCAATATAAACCAGAATGCCTTTAAAAAGGCATATAAGAAAACGGTTGCTCTTCTTTGTCTGCGTTACTTCGCCGACAATGAGTTTGTTATCCTTTATTTCTTTTTTGTAAATGATTTTGTCAAGCCAGGATATCATATGTTATGTAAACCTATCTAAATATTTACAAGTTACCTAAATTCTTATTCACTGATCTTAATCGTCTTTCCGATAATATGAATTACGGTTGCAATCTTACCGGAAGAGTGAAGATATGTATTCAAAGCATTTTCTCTGCCTTCGTATAAAGGCTGGCAGTAGAAATGCGTCATTGCCTCAAGCAAACCTGCTTCATCTGTAACGGTAAAAAACGTGTAATCGCAGGAGATGTCGTTGTAAATGCAGACCTCGAATCTTTCTTTCTTTTCATACATGATTTTTATACATGATAAAAGAGACTCTGCGGTATCGTGTATTTCATCTCTGCAAAGCTCGGGAACGAGGATGATTGCTAGAGATGATGTATGTGCCATTTCTTTTACGAACAAATCGTCTAACTTCGCTGAGAGCTTCCAGTGAATTCTCTGAAGTCTGTCACCCGGACGGTATTCACGGATTTCTTTTACGTCGGATGAAATATTACCGATGTTTTCCGATTCGGTAAATTCATCGGGACCGTCCTTCGGAACAGCGGGCGGAAAATCGCCGATGTTTCGTTCTTTGGGAAGAACAGGCACGGAAGATTCCAGCGATACGTTTATTTCTTTTCTGAAAATGGATAAATAGTCGTGAAGAATAAATTTCTCTATAGTGATACTTACAAGTCCGATATCATAACTTTCCAAAGGAATCGTAAAAGAATTGCTCTTCCTTGTAAGCGGAATCGACATTTTATGCTTTGTCATGCTCGGATAGAAATTGTTTTCTGCGGTAAAAACCACATCACATGAGAAAAGTCCGATGGGAGCTGCGTTTTTATATTCAAGTACAAATGCGGGAGAGTTTGGCTCCTCTACATAATCGGAAACCGGTGAAAGTGTGAAGGTGAATTTGTCGCTAACATTAAAGAAAACAATTAACGAAACGGGAATTAAGATAAACAGCATTAAAATAAAAAGCACGATTGCCGGCTGTTCATAAATGAGTGCAAGCGCGCTTATTATTCCAATGGAAAATATATATAAAATAAGTGTAAGAATATTTACCTTCATTTAAGGAACCTTTACGGAATCAAATGCAAGATTTAATGCGCTCTCGATATTCATTCCGCATGCTTTTGATTTGGTTGATAAAATGATTCTGTGGTTTGCGATAGGGAAGAAAACTGCCTTAAAATCTTCGGGAACTACAAAGTCTCTGCCTTCAAGGAAAGCGTGTGCCTTGGCCATCTTGATAAGAGCAATACTTCCTCTGGGAGATAAACCGAGTGCGAAAGTATCGGTATTTCTGGTGGCTTCAGTAAGAGATACCGCATAGTCATAGAGGCTTTCTTTTATCTTGGTGTTTTCTACTTCTTCCTGGAAAGCTAAGATTTCGTCTTTGGAAATAACTCTTTCCATCTGTTCGATTGTTTTATGAGAGTCACCTTTAAGAATCGTAACTGCAGATTCATGTGAAGGATAACCCATCGAAAGACGAACCATAAATCTGTCGAGCTGGGATTCGGGAAGCTTTTGCGTACCTGAAGCGCCGATAGGGTTCTGGGTAGCAATTACCATAAAAGGTTTAGGCAAATATCTGGTAACTCCGTCAACCGTTGCGTGACCTTCCTCCATTACTTCGAGAAGAGCAGACTGGGTCTTTGGCGAAGTTCTGTTGATTTCATCCGCAAGGAAGAGGTTGGTATAAACGGCGCCTTCCTTAAAAGTGAACTGATTCGTGGTTTTATCAAACATCGTAAAACCGGAAACATCGCTCGGAAGAACGTCGGGAGTAAACTGCATTCTTTTATAATCAAGATCCATTACCTTTGCGAGCGCGGTAACCAAAGTGGTCTTACCAACACCGGGAATATCCTCAAGCAGGATATGTCCTTTCGCAAAAACCGCACACATAACCATGTCGATAACATCGTCTTTTCCGTGGATGGCGGTCCTTATGGTACTTCTCATTTTTTCCATTTTTTCAAGTGACTGATTCATGTCTTTTTCTCCGTAAATATGATTATTTAATTTTACTAAAAAGTGCCCTTTTTTTCAATAATATTTGAAGCCGTGAGAGGTATATGGTAATATAAAAGGCGCTTGAATAAATAACACTCAGCATTATATATATCGGCTTATATATTTATTATTTTAGGGTTTTGAAAAAATGACGGGACTTCCGGCGGATTACTATATTAAACAAATGAACGAGAGGCTTTCTCTCATAAAAGAACCAAAAGTTTTGCTACAGGCCTGTTGTGCTCCATGTAGCAGTTACTGTCTGCTTGCATTGCGTGATGTTGCAAGTCTCGGCGTCTATTATTATAATCCGAATATAACGCTGGCTGACGAGTATGAGTACAGGCTATCAGAGATTAAGAGACTCATAGGGATTTATAATGATAATCCTGACAGGGTTTTGCCTGAAGATTGTCGACAGGTTGACATAAAAAATAGTTATGTTAACAATAATCATATAGATATAATCGATGCTCCTTATGAGCCTGAATTATTCCTGGAGAGAACCAAAGGCTATGAGTCCTGTCCCGAGAGAGGAGAAAGGTGTAGCATCTGCTTTGATTTAAGACTTAGAAAGACAGCTGAAGAAGCCAAGAAACTCGGATATGATTTCTTTGCGACAACACTTACTTTAAGTCCTCTTAAAAATGCGGATGTGATAAATGCAATAGGCGAGAAGATTGCGGAAGATGTCGGAATAAAATATCTGCCGACTGACTTCAAGAAAAAGAACGGTTATAAGATGTCGATTGAACTTTCAAAAGAGTTTAATCTCTACAGACAGAATTATTGCGGATGTATTTATTCGAAGAATTGAAAAAAGAGTTGGCTAGCGATTCTTTTATGAGATATACTACTAAACTTTATTATTTCAAAATTATAAAAAGAATTGACAAAAATGTCTTTTACAAATAAATTAGTTTTATTCTAAAAAGGATGGAGTACTAAATTGGAAAAGTTTTTAGAGAAATTAAGCAAAGAAACAGCCCTCGCTTTTAAAGAAGCAGGATATGACGAGAATTTAGGTAAGGTCGGCGTTTCGAACAGACCGGACCTTTGCGAATATCAGTGCAACGGAGCAATGGCAGGCGCAAAGCTTTATAAGAAAGCGCCTATTATGATCGCAAACGAAGTTGCTGAGAAGTTAAAAGAATCAAAAGCATTTTCATCGGTTGAAGTTTGCCCTCCCGGATTTATCAATCTTAATGTAAGCGACGATTTCCTGACAGAATTCGTTTTGGAAATGTCTGCTGCTAATAAATACGGCGTGGAAGAGGCTGCAGAAAAGAAAATGTATATGGTCGACTACGGCGGACCTAATGTTGCAAAGCCCTTGCACGTAGGTCATTTAAGAAGTGCCGTAATCGGTGAAAGTATAAAGCGTATCATTCGTTACATGGGTCATGAAGCAATCGGCGATATCCATTTGGGTGACTGGGGTCTTCAGATGGGCCTTGTTATTGCGGCTATTAAGGAAGAACAGCCTGACCTTGTTTATTTTGATGAAAACTTTGAAGGAGAATACCCGGCTGAGGCTCCTTTTACGGTCGGAGATCTCGAGGAAATATATCCCAAGGCCAGTGCAAAGTCAAAAGTTGATGCGGCATTTAAGGACGAAGCCATGGCTTGCACCAAAAAGCTTCAGGACGGCGATAAAGGCTATCGTGCAATCTGGAAGCACATTATGAAGGTTTCCGTAGACGACCTTAAGAAAAACTACGACAACCTTAATGTTAATTTTGAATTATGGAAGGGTGAGTCGGACGTTCACGACGTAATTCCAGAAATGGTTAAGTACCTAAAAGACGGCGGCTACGCATATATCAGCGAAGGCGCTTTGGTTGTAGATGTTAAGGAAGAAACCGATACTAAGGAAATTCCTCCCTGCATGATTTTAAAATCTGACGGCGCATCACTTTATAACACTACAGATCTTGCAACCATCATGGTAAGAAAGAGAGATTACAATCCTGATTACATCGTTTATGTTACAGACAAGAGACAGGAACTTTACTTCGAGCAGGTATTCAGATGCGCGAAGAAGACAGGCCTTGTTGATAAAAAGACAGAACTTGTTCACATCGGTTTCGGTACCGTAAACGGCAAAGACGGTAAGCCTTTCAAGACAAGAGACGGT
>JAEEGH010027546.1_pt1 | contig 11242 bp, 5 predicted proteins | sample 9134181 | NCBI WGS metagenome assembly JAEEGH01 (sample SAMN16246544, study PRJNA631951) | gut metagenome | biome: gut microbiome; feature: rumen; material: DP-attached | host: Bos | place: Iran: Karaj | collected 2018-10 | reverse complement strand
GAAGCAACGCGACTGAGCACCCTTTTAACAGGGGAATACGACGCCAACAACGCGATCCTAACCTTCCATGCCGGCGCAGGCGGAACAGAAGCGCAGGACTGGGCTTCGATGCTGTACCGCATGTACAATATGTGGGCTGACAGACACGGTTACAAGGTTCGCCTGATGGACTATCTTGACGGAGATGAAGCCGGGCTGAAGAGTGCCACAATTATGATTGAAGGCGAAAATGCCTACGGCTTTCTCAAAAGCGAGAACGGGATTCACCGCCTTGTGCGCATTTCCCCGTTTGATGCCGCCGGAAGAAGACATACATCCTTTGCCGCGCTTGAAGTTATGCCGGAAATCACTGACGACAGCGAAATCGAGCTGCGCGATGAAGACATCAAAATGGATGTGTACCGTTCCTCCGGAGCAGGAGGTCAGAAGGTAAACAAGACGTCATCGGCAGTGCGCCTGACCCACATTCCGACAGGGATTGTTGTGGCGAGCCAGGTGGAGAGAAGCCATTTCCAGAACCTGGAAAACTGCAAGAACATGCTCCGCGCGAAACTTGCGGAGATCAAGGAACGGGAACACCTTGAGAAGATCAGCGATATCAAAGGTGTGCAGATGAAAATTGAATGGGGCAGCCAGATCCGTTCTTATGTGTTCATGCCCTATCAGCTGGTGAAAGATCACCGAACAGATTATGAAGACGGAAACATCGACAATGTGATGAACGGGGATCTGGACGGCTTTATCAATGCCTATCTGGCCATGAAAGCGGCAGAGAAGGCCTAAACAGTAGTTTGCCGCGAAGTGGCAGAGACACCTCACCCACCGCTTGCGCGGTTCCCCCTCTCCATGAGGGGAGGGGATAAAAATGAATTTAGAAGGAAGAAATCAACATGAGTGCATCAACAGAAAAGAAAGTCCGTCAGGCAGCACGGGAAGCCGGCACGGACAAAAAGACCATTGCAGCACAGGAAGAAGCAAAGAAGCAGGCCGTCAATAGGAGACGGTGGACCTGGGCACTGATCGGCATTGCAGTGCTGATTGTCCTGGTATTTGTTCTCAACTCTACGCTTCTCTATACAAAAACGACGGCTGTGACGATTGACGGCCGGAAATACAGCCCCGCTGAAGTAACATATACCTATGCTAACCAGTACCAGACATTTGTAAATAATTACGGCAGCTATGCAAGCATGTTCGGGCTTGATACGAAGTACGGCCTTTCCGGCCTTAAGGACCAGCAGAGCTCCATGGGAGAGGGAACCTGGAGAGACTACTTCCTTGACCAGGCACTGACCGCGCTGAAACAGAACAAGGCTCTGGGTCAGTATGCTGAGGAAAACGGCATTGCCCTGACCGATGAAGAGATAAAGACGGTAGAAGACAGCTTTGCCAACCTGGAAGAGACGGCAAAGTCCTACGGATACGGCAGTGCGGACAAGTTTATTTCTGCCAATTACGGCGTCGGCAACAATGTAAAGACCGTGAAGAAGTATGCAACCGAAATGGAGCTTGCCAGCAAGGTATACAGACAGGTTAATGAAGAAAAGAGTGAAGAAGTAACCCTCGAGGAAATCAAGGAACAGTATCCCACCGTTGCGGTACGCCATATTCTGGTAAAAGCGGAAGCTGCAGAAGACGGCACCTATACCGATGAAGCAAAAGAAGCTGCAAAAGCAAAAGCGGAAGAGATCCTGAAAGAGTGGGAAGAGGGCGACAAGACCGAAGAGAGCTTTGCAGCCCTTGCAGAAGAGTATTCCGAGGATCCCGGTTCCAACACAAACGGCGGTCTTTATGACAGCGTGATGGAAGGACAGATGGTACAGGAGTTTAATGACTTCTGCTTCGATGAGAACCGCAAGAGCGGCGACACCGGAATTGTTTACGGAGAGAGCGGAAGCTATGCCGGATACCATGTCATGTACTTCGTCGGTGAGGGTGACCCTGCAAACAATGAAACCGGAAGAAGCTACATTGCGAGTGAGAAGATGAGTGAATGGCTCTCCTCCCTGACAGAAGGTATGGAGGCAACAACCGGATTCTTCTATCGCCTCGTCGGAAAGACGGCCTGATTGACAAAATAAGGGTTTAAAGGCTGCCATGATTATCATGGCAGCCTTTGCGCTAACAGGCTAAGAAACCGTTAATAACGCAGAAAACAGCAAAGAACCAAAAAAAGCGGAGAAAGGGAAAGCATGAAAACATTTCGGGCCGGCATCGATATCGGGAGTACAACGATCAAGCTTACGGTGCTCGATGAAAAGGACGAAATTCTCTACGGAGAATACAGGCGGCACTGTGCGGAAATCCAACCCACTTTATGCTCGCTTCTCGAGGAGGCAAAAGAAAAGGTGGGCGAATGCCGGCTGAAAGTAAAGATCACCGGATCAGGTTCCATCAATCTCGGGAAAAGCCTGGGCATCGGCTTCGTGCAGGAAGTTGTGGCGGTTGCATCTGCTCTGCAGAAGGCAGCACCGCAGACTGATGTTGCAATTGAGCTCGGCGGGGAAGACGCAAAGATCATTTACTTCACCGGAGGGCTGGAAGAACGTATGAACGGGATCTGTGCCGGCGGGACAGGAGCATTCATCGACCAGATGGCATCCCTGCTGCAAACGGATGCCTCCGGACTGAATGCAGAAGCGGCCCATTATAAACAGATTTATCCGATTGCAGCCCGGTGCGGTGTGTTTGCCAAGAGTGACATCCAGCCGCTGATCAACGAAGGGGCTACCAAAGCAGATCTGGCTGCGTCCATTTTTCAGGCAGTCGTCAACCAGACCATTTCCGGCCTTGCCTGCGGAAAGCCGATCCGCGGCTGTGTAGCTTTCCTCGGCGGGCCGCTGCATTTTCTCCCGGAGCTGAAGCAGGCGTTTATCCGCACGCTGAAGCTGACAGAAGAGACAACGGTAGATCCGGATAATTCCCATCTGTTTGCGGCAATCGGGGCTGCACTGGAAGCGGAGGATGCTGAGGCGCGACCGATTGGTGAATTTATCGACCGACTTCGGGAAGGCGTCCCGATGGCGTTTGAACTGAAAAGAATGGAGCCACTCTTTGCTGATGAGAGTGAGTATACAGCCTTCTGTGCCCGCCACGAGCGTGCTGTGGTGCCGAAGGCTGCGCTGGAGACCTATCGCGGACCCTGTTTCCTCGGGATTGATGCCGGGTCAACAACCACGAAGCTTGCGCTGATCGGGGAAAAGGGAGAACTTCTTTTTTCCTGGTATGACAGCAATCAGGGCTCACCGATTCATGCGGCGATGCGGGCAACGGCAGAACTGAAGGAAAAGCTGCCTCCGGAAGCAAAGATAGTGAGATCCTGCTCGACCGGTTATGGAGAAGGCCTGCTGAAGACTGCTTTCCGGCTTGACGAGGGCGAGGTGGAAACCATTGCGCACTGTACCGCTGCGTCCTTTTTTGACCCTGAGGTAGACTGCGTGCTGGACATCGGCGGGCAGGACATGAAGTGTATCCGGCTGAAAAACGGATCGGTAGACAATATCCTGCTCAATGAAGCATGTTCTTCCGGCTGCGGCTCGTTTATTGAGAACTTTGCTCAGTCGCTGGGATATACGGCCGAAGAATTTGCAAAGGAAGCACTATTTGCACCCCATCCGATTGACCTCGGAACACGGTGCACGGTGTTTATGAACTCCAATGTGAAACAGGCTCAGAAAGAAGGCGCTACCGTACAGGATATTTCTGCCGGACTCGCCTGCTCGGTGATCCGAAATGCCCTGTATAAGGTGATCAAGCTCTCTTCCCCGGAGGAACTGGGAAAACACGTAGTTGTCCAGGGCGGAACATTTTATAACAAAGCAGTGCTCCGCGCCTTTGAAAAAATAGCCGGAACAGAGGCTGTCTGCCCGGATATCTCAGGTATTATGGGGGCATTCGGAGCGGCGCTGATTGCCAGGCAGCATTACCATGGGCAGGATACGACCATGCTGCCGATGGAAGAGATCCTGAATCTCTCCTACACGACAGAATCCCGCCACTGCGGGGGCTGCGCCAACAACTGTATGCTGACGATCAATCACTTTCCCACAGGGGAAAAGCATATTACCGGCAACCGCTGTGAGCGCGGAGCGGGAGGGAGCACAAAAAAGAGCGATGTACCGAACCTGATGCAGTATAAGCTGGAACGTATGTTCCGGTATCCGCCCCTCAAAGATGCCCCCCGCGGAGAAATCGGCATTCCGCGCGTCCTGAACATGTATGAAAACTATCCCTTCTGGGCAACGTTTTTTACAAAGCTCGGGTTTCGGGTTGTGCTGTCCCCGGCTTCCAGCCACAGGCTGTATGAAAAGGGAATGGAAAGTATCCCCTCAGAATCGGAGTGCTATCCGGCAAAGCTGTCACATGGCCATGTGCAGTGGCTGATCAGCCGCGGAATCAAAACGATTTTCCACCCTTGCGTGTTTTATGAGCGGCAGGAGAGCTCCACAGCGCAGAATCACTTCAACTGCCCGATCGTGGTCTCTTATGCGGAAAATCTGAAGAACAACGTGGAGCCGATTACACGTGGAGAAGTGCATTTTATCCGGCCATTTATTGCCTTTACCAGTGAAAAAACCGCTGCGGAACGGCTGATCGAGGTATGTAAAGAAGAGTGGAACATTCCGGAAGGGGAAGTCAGAAAAGCAGTGCGGGAAGCCTGGCAGGAACAGGCCCGTGCGAAAAATGATGTAAAGAAAAAGGGCAGGGAAGCCCTGCAATGGATCCAGAACAACGGGAAAGCAGGCATTGTTCTGGCAGGAAGGCCGTATCATGTCGACCCGGAGATTAACCATGGCATCCCGGAAATGATTACGTCCTATGGGCTTGCCGTCCTGACAGAAGACAGCCTGCCGATGCTGGAAAGACCGGAACGGCCGCTGCGTGTTACGGACCAGTGGGTCTACCATTCGAGGCTGTATAATGCAGCTGAGTTTGTCCGGTCACGGGAGGATCTGGAGCTGGTGCAGTTCAATTCTTTCGGATGCGGGCTGGACGCCGTCACGACAGACCAGGTCAGCGAAATCCTTGAAGGCAGCGGGAAAATGTATACCGTGCTGAAAATTGACGAAGTCAACAACCTCGGCGCAGCGAGAATCCGCATCAGGAGTCTGCTGTCTGCCATGGTGCAGCGGCAGGAAAAAGGAATTGTCCCGAAGAAAGCTGACGCTGCCTACCACAGAACGATTTTCAGTACGGAAATGCGCCGTGAAGGATGGACCATTCTTGCACCCCAGATGAGCCCGATTCACTTCGGCATCCTTCAGGAAGTATTTCGGAAGCATGGCTATCATCTGGTTATTCTGGAGAACGACAATCGTTCCGCTATTGATATGGGTCTGAAATTTGTCAACAACGATGCCTGTTATCCCTCCATTATCACGGTTGGACAGATTATGGATGCGGTGCTCTCCGGCCGGTATGACACGGACAGGCTTGCCATTATGATGACGCAGACAGGCGGCTGCTGCCGGGCAAGCAACTATGTGGGATTTATCCGCCGTGCGCTTGACAAAGCCGGCAAGAGCCACATTCCCGTGATTTCTCTCAACGCCAACGGGATGGAGAAAAATCCGGGATTCAGGCTTTCCCTGCCGCTGCTGGCAGATGCGGGCAAGGCAATTGTATACGGGGATCTGCTGATGCGATGCCTCTATCATGTGCGGCCGTATGAGGCGGAAGCGGGATCAGCAAACGCTCTCCATAAAAAGTGGGAAAAAATGGCCATTGATTCCATCACAGAGCCTCGCGCAGGCTGGACTGAGTACAGGAAGGTATGCAAAGGGATTGTAGAGGCGTTTGATAAACTGCCGATCCGTGAGCAGATCAGGAAACCGAAGGTCGGTATTGTGGGAGAAATCCTAGTCAAATATATGCCGCTGGCCAACAACCATCTTGTAGAACTGCTGGAAAAGGAAGGCGCCGAGGCGGTGGTTCCGGATCTGATGGATTTTATGAATTACAGCGTCTACAACTCCGATTACAGACACAAATATCTCGGAAAAGGGATGGTGTCACAGATGATTGCGGATGTCGGGGTAAAGGTGATTTATGCTCTCCGGAAGCCAGCACTGGATGCCCTGAAAAAGAGCAGGCGGTTTGCTCCGCCTCCCTCCATCCAGGAAATAGCCGCACTTGCAAAGCCGCTGCTTTCAATCGGTAATCAGTATGGGGAAGGATGGTTCCTGACCGGAGAGATGGCGGAACTGATTTCTGCCGGAATACCGAACATCGTGTGTATCCAGCCGTTTGCCTGCCTGCCCAACCATGTGGTGGGTAAGGGCGTAATTAAAGCTCTAAAAACCCGCTATCCGCAGGCAAATGTGGTGGCTGTGGACTATGATCCGGGCGCTTCGGAGGTTAACCAGCTCAACCGTATTAAACTGATGCTGTCCGGTGCACAGAAAGCTCTGGCGCTGGAACAAGATTGAACAGAAGAACTGTTTACAGAAAATTACAGGTCGGGAAAAGATTCGTTCACAAAAAGTTTCGTGATTTAAGGTATGATGCAGGGCAGTTATGAAAGAACAATTTTTTAGGGCAGGAATGCTCCTCGGGGAAGAGGCAATGGAAATTCTCTCCGGCAGCCATGTAGCGGTTTTCGGATTGGGGGGCGTTGGATCCTGGTGTGCTGAAGCGCTGGCAAGAACAGGGATCGGGACACTTACACTGGTGGACAGCGATGCCTATCCCGTCACCAACATCAACAGGCAGTCGGAAGCATTGTGGAAGAATACCGGCCGGGCAAAAGCTGCAGTTATGGCGGAACGCCTGAAGGAGATCCATCCCGATATACGGCTTTATGTAAGGGAAGAACTGTACAATGCTGAAAGCAGAGATAGGTTTTTCCCGTCCGGAGAACAGCCCTATCATTTCGTGGTAGACTGTATTGACCTGGTTTCCTGCAAGCTGGATCTGATTCAAACATGCCGGGAGAGAGAAATCCCGATCATTTCCTCCATGGGAACCGGAAACAAAAAGGATGCCAGCCTTCTCCGGATTACGGATCTTTCCAATACATACGGAGATGCCCTTGCGAGAGTGATGCGCAAGGAACTGAGAGCCAGAGGGATTGAGCATCACACCGTTGTGTTTTCTCCGGAAGAATCGATACAACCGCTGCAGACAGAAACACCCCCGCCGGGAAGACGAAGCGTACCGGGTTCTCTTGTCTGGGTGACAGCCACAGCCGGTATGCTGCTGAGCCAGCACATTGTTTTGAGTCTCATCAATCAAAAATAAAAAAGGAGATTTTCAACCATGAAACAGGCAAAACGCATACTGTCACTAGCAATGGGTATCATCCTGCTGCTCTCCCTCAGCGCCTGCGGCACAACAAGAAACCGTGAAACAGGAAGCGGGTATACGACGGGAACAACATCCTACCAGGCAAACAATTACGCCATGTACGACTACAACGAAGAAGCAGTCGCCATGGAAGACTACGGCGGATTTGCACCGGCGCCTATGCCTGCGGCCTCTGTGGCTGCAACCAGTGCAAAAGCTGCTGCAGGCGGGAACGGATCCGATACGAAGAAAGACGACACTTCTTCAGATCTGAATCCTGAAAAGATCATCTATTCCGCTGACGCAACCGTAGAAACGACGGAGTTTGACGCCACCATTTCCGCATTGGAGGCAATGATTGACAGCTATGGCGGATGGGTGGAATCGAGCAGCGTCAACGGGGCAAAATACTCCAGCATTTCCAGAGGAAGCAAAACCAACCGCAGTGCCAGCTACACAGTGCGTGTGCCGAACGGAAAATTCAACAGCATGATGAGTGAACTCTCGTCGCTTGGAAACATCCCCTACAGCCATGTGTATACCGAAAATGTGACATCGCAGTATTATGACACACAAGCCCGCCTGCAGACTTATCAGGCGCAGGAGAAACGGCTGATGGAGCTGCTGGACAAAGCGGAAACCGTATCTGATGTGATTGAAATTGAGAATGAGCTCACAGAGGTTCGATATCGGATTGAAAGTCTGCAAACTTCCCTGCGAGGTTGGGACAGGCGTGTCAGCTGGTCCACCCTTTATCTGACAATCAACGAAGTGAGTGAGTATACCCCGACAAAAACAAAAACCTACGGAGAGAAGATTTCCGAAGCCTTCCAGTACGGAATTGAAAATCTGGGCGAGGTATTCGTAAGCTTTGTGGAAGCACTCCCGGTGCTGCTGTTCCTGCTGGTGCTGCTGATTGCTGTGATTGCAATCATCCGGGCAATTTTCTTCAACCCCAAACGGAGAGAAAAACGCCGGGCGAGAAAAGAGGCAAAAGCGGTAAAAAAAGCGGCGGAACAGGAAAAACCAGAGTAAAAGAACCCCTATAGATGAGAAAGCAGCGCAGGAAGAAAACGTTTCCTGCACTGCTTTTTATGTTTTTTGAACTAGTTTTGATTCAATCGTTTTCGCCGGCTGTGAGCAAAGTACAGAAGCTCGATAATACAGCAGCTGACCCAGCCGACCGGATAGCCAAATCCCACGATGCGGGGTGTGTTTGCTATGAAATGTGTGACAACGTACAGATAGATCTGACGGAGGCCGACGAAGGTTGAAAGCATAATAATCATCGGCCCACGGGAATCTCCCCGACCGCGCAGTGCTCCGGCCAGCACGTGGTTGATGCAGTTAAACAGAAGAAATGCTACATTGGTGCGAATGAAGAGCACACCATAGGAAATGACTGCGGGATCCGGAGAGAAAAGCCGAACAGCACCGGGAGCAAAAAGAATCAGCAGAGCAATGATAACCCCTGTGATCCCGCAGGTGAGCACCAGAGCAGATACCGTACCGCGGTCGGCACGCCGATCATTTTTTGCTCCGATATTCTGGCTGACAAAGGTGGTGGCAGCCATCGCCATGCTTTGCATGGGCAGCATGATAAACTGGTCGAGCTTATTGTAACTGCTCCATCCGGCCATGCAGTCCGACCCGAAGAAGTTGATATAGCTCTGGACAAAAATATTGGAGAACGCCGTAAGGACGGACTGTATCGCAGCGGGCATACCCACAGCAAAAATCTGGCGAAGGATCGGCAGATCCAACCGAAGCTCCCCCCAGCGCAGACGGTAAATGTCTCTGGTACGGGTCAGAAGGACGAGAATCAGCACACCGGAGAGAAACTGGGAGAGGATCGTGGCAATTGCGGCCCCGGCGATCCCGGTTTTCAGGACAATGACAAAGAAAAGGTCCAACAAGATGTTCAGGATACTGGTAAGGATCAGGAAATAAAGCGGACGGGTGGAATCGCCAACTGCACGGAGAATCCCGCTGCCCATGTTGTAGATCAGGAGGCCGGAGATTCCTCCGATATAGATTTTCAGATAGATGGTGGCATCTGCAAACACATCCTCCGGCGTGCTCATCATCCGGAGGAGCGGTTTAACGAGCAGTACACCTGCTACGGAAAAAATCACACTCAGCAGAAAGGTTGCAGCCATGGTAGTTTCTATGGCACGGTGCAGCTTCTCCATATTACGCGCCCCAAAATACTGCCCGATGGTTACACCTGCTCCGACGGAAAACCCATTGAAGAAAAACACCATCATGTTGGTGATCATTGTGGTGGAACCGATAGCAGCGAGCGCCTGTTTGCTCACAAAGTTGCCGACGATAATCGAGTCAACCGTGTTATAGAGCATCTGGAATACATTGCCCAGCATAAGGGGAAGGGAAAAGAGCACCAACTGCCCAAAAATCGGGCCGACGGTCATATTCCGAGATGTTGTTTTTTTCTGTTCCTGAAGTACCATTCCTGTACCGGGCCTTTTCATTTCTCAGAGCATCCCTGCAACATGGGATAGGCTTTGTATGACGAATTCTAAAGCAAAAGAGAAGAGCTGTCAAGCACACGTTTGCCTCACAAAAGAGTATGGATGGCAGGTGTTATAAAAAAGGATTGTTATAGCTGTGTTAATGTGGCATAATAGGGAAACCGGAAGGAGGATGAGCGTTATTGAACAGTAAAATTGATTTCAACAAGAGTAATCTCTCTGTTTTCGCCTCCTATATTTTGCCGCACAGGAAAGCTTTTGCTCTCGATATGCTGCTTTCACTTTCTATTGCGCTGGTGGATCTGATATTTCCTTATATAACCAGACACACGATGAATACACTCCTGCCGGAAAAAATGTTTACGACCTTTTTTCTGGTTATGGGGATTCTGTTTGCCTGCTATTTGCTGCGGGCATGGTTTCAATATCTTGTAACGATTATCGGGCACCGGATGGGCACGCTGGTCGAGGCGGATATGCGCCGGGATGTCTTTCAGCATATGCAGTCGCTCTCCTTTTCGTTTTTTGACCGGAACCGGACCGGCGTTCTGATGGCACATGTGACCAATGACCTGTTTGAAATCGTAGAGCTTGCTCATCACGGGCCGGAAAATCTTCTGATTTGCGGCGTAACACTGGTGGGAGCATTGATCATTCTGCTGACCATCAATGCAAAGCTGACGCTTGTTTTGCTGGTACTTCTGCCGGTTTGCGTTGTCTTCTCCATCCGGCAGCGGCTGAACATGCAGCAAGCCAATAAGGACGTCAAAGTGAAAACAGGGGAGATCAATGCGGCGATTGAGAGCGGGATCTCCGGGATTCGAACGTCAAAGGCTTTTGCAGCAGAAAAGGCCGAAGATGAAAAGTTTGACCGTGCCAATGAAGCCTTCAAGAACAGCAAGGTGCGCTATTACCGGGCAATGGGATTGTTCAATGCCGGGATTGAGGCAACGGTTGGAATTATGCAGGTGGCAGTCGTCAGCGTCGGCGGGGTACTGATTATGCGGGAAGAGCTTGGGTTTGTCGACCTGCTCACCTTTACCCTGTATGTTTCTGCCTTTACCACCCCGATCCGGAAACTGGTACAGTTTATGGAAGTATATGCCCAGGGCAGTGCAGGGTTTGCACGGTTTGTAGAACTGATGCGCACAAAGCCGGATATTTCCGATGCACCGGATGCTGAGGAACTGCAGGATGTACGGGGTGATATCCGCTTTGACCATGTCAGCTTCTCCTATCTGGAAGGGATTCCGGTACTGGAGGATATACAGCTTCATATCTCTCCTGGAGAGACCTTTGCACTGGTCGGGATGTCAGGCGGAGGGAAGACGTCCATCTGTCATCTGATTCCGCGGTTTTATGATGTGACAGAAGGTGCGGTGCGGATTGACGGAAAAGATGTGCGGTTGCTGACCCAGGAAAGCCTGCGCAGAAACATCGGCATCATCCAACAGGATGTATTCCTT
>JAEEGH010027542.1_pt1 | contig 11242 bp, 10 predicted proteins | sample 9134181 | NCBI WGS metagenome assembly JAEEGH01 (sample SAMN16246544, study PRJNA631951) | gut metagenome | biome: gut microbiome; feature: rumen; material: DP-attached | host: Bos | place: Iran: Karaj | collected 2018-10 | reverse complement strand
AAGACCAGGGCGAGGACGAACATCGCGAATGTTGGGAAATAAAAACCCTCAGTGGCGACGAGATGGTTTGGACGGCCCTGCGCCAGAACACCGATGGCTCTACCTTCCAGCAGGATGTGAAGTGGAAACGGATTGCGACTGAGTGAGTGCCCCCATGCTAAACTGTTAATCCTCGCCCATTCATTGTAATGAGCGAGGATTTCCTTTTAACTCTAAGCTGAAGCTTAGCTACCCGTGTCGAAGCCACCGCCGTTGTCGCCGCTACCGTTCTTGGTGAACGTCTTGCTGGCAACCTCAGAGGATACACCATTCTTGATGGCGATAGCCTTTACAATCACGGTGCCGGTCAGGGTCAGAGCCTCACTGTAGAGACTGCTCTCAGCCGTTGGTGTGCTGCCGTCTACCGTGTAGCGGATCTCTGCGCCGTCAGGACCAGAGATGGTCGCCAGAGTCGACTCATCGAACGGTGTCTCACCACTGATGGTAGGAGCTGCTACCGTCTCAGTCTGCTGAGAGCCATTCTGCTCGGAACCATTCTGCTCGGAACCAGAGTCAGAACCGTTGCCGCCATTGTCACCGTCCTCACCTTCCTCATCGGTCTTGCCCGACAGCAAGGACTTGACGTTAACGAACTCGGCCTTCTTGATGAACTCACGGCTTGAGAGGTTGTCCTCGGCCGTCTGATCGGGAAGAAAACGGATGTGAAGAGCCTTCAGGTGCTGGTTCACGTTGAAGTCAGCCTCTTTTTCGGCACCACCCTTGTGACACTCAGCTGTCAGGTAGAAGGTACCAAGGCCGGCAACTTTCACCTTCTTTGACTCCAGCAACATCTCAACCAAACATGACTTGAATTTGGTCATAACACCCTCAACAACGTCCTGGGTGTAAACCGAGCCATGTTCCGAGATGTGCTTAGCCAGCTTGGTAGTGCTCAGCGTCTCGATGCTCTTCAATCTCGCATACCATCTTCCAAACATCACGGACTCACTGTCCTTGATGTCATTCTGATAAACTTCGTAAAGAATCTTACTCATGGTATAAGATTATTAAGTGAAACATAATCCAGGTCAGGACTTTCCTGCCTTTCTTGGGTACAAAGGTACAAATTATATTTGAAACTACCAAATTTATTTCACTAATTTTTAGGTAAATATATGTTAAATATTAAAGTAAAGATTTAGGGATAGATTCCTATGTGAAACCTACCCCTAATTGAGAGAAAATCAATGCAATGCAATATTGAAATATACAATAAAAATCACATTAATTTTCGATACTTGCCCTTGTCCTTACCACTGGAAATCTTCTGAGCCAGACCCTGATCCTGTAAGCGCTTCAGACGGCTGCAGATGCTGCCAGTTTTACCCTCATAATTGAAACACTTATCGACATCGTCCGATGTGAAGGGATTCGGCAAGCGCCGATACCCCAACCAAGTTTTCTGCTTGTGGCGCACGTTCGACGACTGAGCGGCTGTCAGGTCATCATAGTGTTTCTCCAGAATTGCCTTACAATAATGCTCCTGGAACGCCAATTGTGCGTTAGCAATAAGGATAGCCAGTCGCACGTCCTTCTGATCGACCTTGAAGTTGGGGCCACATTTCCATCGTCCGTCTGTATCCTGAATCATTTGGTCCCAATGACGACATACCACGAAGGGCAAGACAAAGTTAATTGCATGCCAGCACGGACGTTTTACCAAATCCTCTTCAGCGTAGTCATGGTCTTCGCCGGCGTCGGCCATGTGATGCTTGGTCCAGAGCTGCAAAGCCTTACTGATAGGTTCACAAGGGATCTCACCCTTACAGCTGTCCAGCCTATAGGCCCATTCACGCAGTTCATCTTCTCTCTTACGAGCGGCATCATCGAAAGGCGACGGCTCCAGCATCTCAAAGTTACTGTCAGCGTTAGGAACAATGGTAAATCTTGACATGAGTCCGTTCACGTTGTTCTTTTCCGTATTAAGAGCATTGAGAGCGTCCTCTGTGCCCGTATAGCAGCCATTGAAATGCACGGGTGATTCCCCTATTGGAGCGTTCGATGTCTTAAGATATGCGCCATGCTTCTCTGAGTGATAAGATTTGAGCCAATAAGTCTGCATAGCATCCATGTGGCTTTTTTTCATCTGATTCAGTGTGTTCTGTAACTCACTGTCGAAGATACTGCAGTGCTCATACCATTCCTCGCCGTCAATAGTCTCATGGTTGTTGGCCTCAGCCTCACGCAGGGCCGCTGTGGACGTCTCTGCCGGAAGGGCCCGATAAATGCCGTTGGGTCGAGGTTTTTTGTTCGACTTTCCGCCATTGTTCTGCTCTCTCTCAGCGTTGTAGGCATTCAGGGCATCTTTCTGAGGAGCATCGGCCACATGGATAGGCTCCATCATGATTTCCTCCAGATCAACAGCCACCGACTTCATACCACCCATACGTCCGATGAGCATCACCAGACTATTGAGACGGTTCTTCTTGCCCGGCTTTGGCCAGAAGTAATACCAGCAACGAGTCAACAAAGTCATGGCAAAGGCACCACCAACGAAGAACACAGCAGGATAGTACTTCTGCTTCATACGGAAGCAGAGCAACCTCAACAAAACGAAATAAGGAATGAGTTTTGCAAACTCAGCACCGATGTTCTCCAGCGTCTGAAGAATCTCCAGTTGCATGGCCGCAGCCTGCCCCTGTTCCACACCGCGCTGCTCCAGTTTCAAGACCGAGTACTTACGACCTGTCACCTGTTCAATGGCCTTACGCATGGCTTTCGATGGTTGCAACGAGTTATAGTTCTCGCTCTCACGCTTCTGGAACAGCTTGCGGCCACCCTCCACGATGCGGTCAATCTCGGTCATACCGCGCTCAGCAATCAAGTCTTGCACAAACTGAAACGTCAGCAACTTGTTACGAGCCAGTTCCCAGTTACCGTCGTACAATACGATGAGGTCGTTGAACAGGTCGCGGGCAGCATCATGGCGGCAGTTCGGGCCATTGGGATACATGGCCAGCACAAAGTCGGCAGGATCGTATCCGAACACCAGATACTTCTCCTTCTCCACATCCTTCGGCACCACCTGCGCAGCCAAGTCCTTGGCGGCCTCATCGCTGGCAGTCGCTTCTGGGGTTAACAACTGTCCGCCCTCCGAGGGAGCTGCCGCATTGCTGGGCAGCTGATGGTCAGAGTTGGTGGCGGCACTGTTTCCTTCACGATACGAATCGCCGTACTGACGGTCGAATTCGTTTTCAAACAAATTGGGATCTTCCATACTGTTTTAAAATTTTAAAAAGTTACACATATATATTAATAATAAAAAAGTTTATTTTCGTCAATCAGGAGGATATCTTCGTATCTGGGACAGAACGAAAATTTGTCACAATTAATGCAACTGTTATCGGTCACGTGCTTGCCCGTAGTTCCGATGACGTTGAGCATACCTAGTGCCTGTGCCTGCTTGTACTGCTGGTCTGCTATGTTCCCGCCTATCTCCGGATTCCATTCGCTCACCAGTCTTAGGCCTTCGCCACTCGATGTCAAGTGAGCCAGTCGCGTCTTCCAAGGATACGATGGCGCAAGTGTCTTCTCATACAACTCTTGAGGAGGAAAAGGCAAATGGTCATAGTCACTCATAAAGAGTCCGCTCAGGTGCTTCACATTTTCCTGCTTGCGACGGCGATATAGAATTGGCTGACCATTATCATCCAACTTTGGATTATCGTCTTTGTCCAGTCGTGGCACCAAAGCAAACTCCTTCACACCATATACGAATCCCGGCAGCGATGTCTTCAGTTCCTCGCCCCATTGAATCAGGCGCAAAGGTGTGGGTTTCAATGCAAATTTTTCACCAGCACGCGGCTTGGCCAATTGCTCAATACACCATTGCTGATAGTCGCTGCGATGAGTCCATTCATCAAGAGGAAGGCCTTCGCGAACAGCTTTGATAATAGCCCTGCGAGTACTGATTTTCCAGTTCACCTGTGTATTACGCACCTGATTCGAGAAGATGGCCGCCGTGCAGGGTTCGCACGACGCCCAGTAGATGTTCGATTGCCAAACAAATCGCCAGTTCTTTTCCATAATACCTTATAATTTATTGTGGTTCAAAATTTCTGTGCGGTTTCGCGCTATGCAAACGTTCATAGCAGACTGCGCTTGTAGCAGCATACGTTCGATGTTGCTGTTACAGTCCAACTCCGTTAAGATACTTAATTTACCGTGCTCACGATCCAACCAAATCTGGAGTCCCATACCATTGTCGAGTAACATGCGGCCCTCCGACCCCTCTGGCAACTTCGGCAATTGCTTGCGCTCATTTTCGGTCAGAACCAGGAACTGATCGAGCAGTTCGCCTACGGGGTCTTCGCTCTTTCCGTCACAATTCAGATGAACACTATAACTCGACTGTTTCTCACCTTCACTTTTATAAAAAGAAGAGTCGCCAAGCTGTTTCAACATAGTGCGGTTGCTGGGTTTCGAACCCACTGGAATGAATTCCTTGTAGCCGTTTCGCCACTCATTCAGCTTTCCTCTCGTTGTTACATCTGGCCTTGATTTGGGGCGAGTGATGTACGAAGCCGAGTCCCCGACTTGCAGGGACTTGGCTGTTGCTGTGGTTTGTTTCTTACTCATTGTAATCAATGTTTTTTGTGTCATGATCCATGATGTGGATAATCTCAATGAGCAAGCGATCAACATGGAATATGCCGGTCATCTTTGGCATATCTTCACCAGTGATGCGAGAATGCATTTCGGAGATTAAGAAATTCGCCATTTCCTCCTGCATCTCGACGGAGAACCCACGGAAACAGTTGGTCAGGTGAAACAGAGAGGATTTGTCTAGCCCGGGTTTCAAGGCATTGATGACATCCTGTGCCATCTTACAAATAGGATAACGCGCGTTAATATCTTCGCGTGTGAGGAACTCTGAGCCAAGACGTACTGAACCTTCAGCCTTGGTGCCGCGTGCGGACTTTGAATACTTTTTCGTTGCCATAATCTTTCGATCTGATTACGGCGGCAAAGGTACGGGGGCTATGCAGGGACAGAAAAAAGCTATGCAGGCATAATGAACCTGCATAGCTGCATAGCGCGTTAATATGTGTTAATCGTTATTTTGTTGAATCTTCAAATATTGCTTTAAACTGGTCTTTCTTCTCCGCAGACATATCTTTAAAATCTTTTGCCCACTTCAAATCATAGACTCTGACGATATCTTCTATCAGTTTGTAAAGGACTTCGGCTTTTTTGTTTGCTACGTTTCGGGGTATCTCCATAAGAAGCTTGACAAGATGAACTGCATCGCTTTTCATCTTTGGTGTGATTTTTTTATTTTTTTCCTTATCTTTTATCCTGCTGATAGTTGACTGTGATATTCCCGGTTTCCCACTCAACTCCTGAAGAAATTTTGCAAAAGCAGACTGGTTAATACTGTCTGGTGAGAGGTCAACACCAAAAAGATTACTAAACAGGATAATAAACTCGTTAGATGATAATTCCTGCTCATTAAACAGTTTTAGGGTATTCTGAAGTGACTCTAAATCCTCTTTTGCACTGCTCAATTCATTGCGTAAACTATCGTGGTATTCTGAGGACGGTAGCATATCCTCCGCATTATGAACTTTCTGCTTTAATTGGCTTATCTCCTTATTTAATTCATGTACTTTCTTTTCCTGAATGCTTATTTCCAGTAAAGCCCGACTATACCGAGCTTCCATTCCTTGTTCAACGGCATGTTCTTCCGACGAGAAGTCCATTCCGTCTAATTGTGCCAAAAACCTAGGTTTCCGTCCCTCATCGCAAAAACTTTCAATATCCCATTTCAACGCATCACGCAGCGCTTCTTTTTCTTCTTTGGTTCTTCCCAAGTGTCGGAAAATCTCAGCTATCCTCTCCATGTCGTAATCATAGGTAAAATACCGCAATGAGTGTCTATAGCCATCATTGTCAAAAGCCTCGCCCAGAGACTTAATGGTGATGGTTCTTGGCGGGAATGAAGGAAGATCAGAGGGTAGTTTTTGGTATTGCTGCTCACCATTTCCCGCGAGTTCATAGAAGTCTGCTTTCCCTTCGGTAGCCCCTTTTGTGTCCCAATCGCGGTAATGCTCGTAAATGTCATCTAATAAGAATTCATCAAAGATGCGTAACTCGCATGCACACTCCTGTCGGCATCCTTTCAATTCAAGATACACCAACGCCATGGTCATAGGCGCGAAGTGATTTACCCAATCAATGGTTCTCTCGGTGTTTTCTGCTATTTCTCGATAAGAATCTATAGACAGACGGGGGTCTTCGTCCATCAGGATCAAAGTACACAGGTAGTAAGCGTTGTTAAAGATTCTAAGAATTGTTTCGCGTTTTTTAAAACAACCTTTTATCGAAGGCCGCTTTAGCAATCCTTCATAGAATCTGTGTTCTATCGTCATTTCATTGCTTACGCCAAAGTCCTTTAAGGATGCTTTTTCCTTGTATATCAGTTCTCTAGGAATCTCTGTATAATCCATGTCTTCTATATTTTTGCCCGCAAATTTACAACTTTTTTTCGGATTATTATTCGTTCCATATTGCAAAATTGCATTTCATTGCAATTTGACGGAAATTGAAGGAGGTGAGAAATAGGTAAAATAAGGCTAAAATTTAATATAACTTATTAATATATAACCACTTATATTAAATCTATATTACCTCTATCTTTTTCTCCCTTTCCCTGAAAAATAAAAGCAATGCAATATTGGAATACCCCCTATCCTAATCGCGCCCTATAGCCACTGATTTTGGACGAGATTACGGCTCGTCCTTGGTGAGATTACGGCTCGCGCCCAACGAGATTACGGCTCGTGTTTCTTTACAAAATTATTGTTCGTTTATGATTGTATTTTGAGATTCCCTTGCCAGACGTTGTTCCCGCAAGAGATTTAATCGTCTCAAGGACTCCTTGCGCGACTGCGGATGCTCTTGCCAATATGCCACTTTCGCTTTCATTTCGGCATTCACCTTCTTGTGGTAGTCGTTCAGTATGATCTCCATTGCTCATTCTTTCAGTTTATTTCTGTTCGCAAAGATAGCTACTTTTGGAGATATTTGCATACTTTTATTGTATTTTTTTGCTTACAAGCACTTTTATTCCATTTTTATTTGTATCTTTGTCCCTTGAACACCGGCTGATTGTTCTAATGGGACAGAAAGCTGCGAGCTTACTTATATGTTTTCATGGCTTCAGCGGAAGCCCGCCGGTGTGACTTTTGAGGGTATAAACAATTGAAGCGTACGCTTTTTATTCAAAACGTCTCTTAAGCTTGGCCGCATACAGACGATCGTAAGAATGATAAAAGTGGATGCTCATGCAATACGCGTGGGCGTTTATCTTATCTTCTTACGAGGGCACTGGCCAAGCGCCTGAGACGTTGGATAAGTATAAACTGTCCACGTTTTTCATGCGCTTGGCTGGTGTCTCACGTTTCTGAACGAATCTCGTTCGCTTTATTCAATATCAATAACTATGGCAAAGAAACTACAACTTGGCTATAGGGAGATAGAGCAACGGCTGGTCGATTCGTTCAGTAAAAAGAGCTCGAACCCAGCAGAGGTTGGCTATCAATTGCTCTATTCCTTTGGCAAAAGCGAACGCGACATTGAGCGTTACAAAGAAGGTAAAGGTGTTCTTAAAACCTTTGATGGACTACTCATCAAGGGACTGTTCTGTTATCAGCCCGTCAGCATGTTTGGCTTGACAAGCCAATTAGAAGATCTGAAATCGAACGAACAGATTATCAAGGCCGCCCCTAAGATTATTGCTGTGAGCGATGGCAAGACGATACTGGCCTATGACCTTCGTGAGAAAGATACTTATGAGAATCAGTTGGAGCGACTGCCCTCAGACTTTGCTTTTTTCTATCCGTTGATGGATGTAGAGCGTGTCCACTATGTAGAGGAAAGTCCTGCCGACATCAAGGCTGCAGAAAAGTTAGCTAAGTTGCATGATGAATTGCGTAGCTATAACGAGTTTCGCAGTAATGACGATCTGCACGACTTGAATATATTTATTAGCCGCCTGCTGTTCTGCTTCTTTGCTGAAGATACGGGCATCTTTGAGGATAACCTTTTTACCAGTTCTATCCAACGATACACCAAAGAGGATGGATCAGACTTGACAGACTATCTGGCACACACCTTTGATATTATGGATGTGTCGCTGCGTAGTGCTGAAACGCTAAGTATCATCAAGCAGTTTCCCTACGTCAATGGCGGTCTGTTTTCCAAGCGTATTCAGATTCCAAAGATGGGCGCAAGGGCTCGTCGCATCATCATCGAGTGTGGCGAACTAAACTGGAAAGATATTAACCCAGATATTTTCGGCTCAATGATCCAGGCGGTGGTTAATCCTGAGGAGCGTGCCAATCAGGGTATGCACTATACCAGCGTGCCTAACATCATGAAGGTGATTAATCCGCTGTTCCTTGATGAGTTGCGTGGTGAGTATAACAAGCTAAATGAGTTCTACGAGCAGAAATTACAGTTGAAGAACATCGGCGCACTCAGTACCAAGCAGTTCTACGATGAGTTGAAGCCTGTGATTAGGAAATGTGATGCATTGTTGAAGCGCATGAGCAAGATGAAGTTCTTCGATCCTGCTTGTGGTAGTGGTAACTTCCTGATTATCACTTATAAGTGTCTGCGATTCCTCGAAATGGATATCCTTGCCTTACAGCGTAAGTGTACACCAGAGGGTGAAATCTTGTTTGTGGATAATAGCGTTATTTCGCTGAGCCAGTTCTATGGTATCGAGTTGCTCGACTTCCCTCACGAGGTGGCCATGCTGTCGCTATGGTTGGCAGAGCACCAGATGAACACGAAGCTCAACGAGAACTTTGGAGTAAATACTAAGGCCCTGCCATTAAAGAACATCACCCAAATCGTCTGTGGCAATGCCTGCCGCCTCGATTGGAATACCGTTTGTCCTCACACTCCAGATGAAGAGGTCTTTATCTTTGGTAATCCACCGTATTTGGGAAGTTCACTACAAGATGAAAAACAGAAAGGTGATATGGAGAATGTTTTTAGGAATATAAAAGGCTGGCCAAATCTTGACTACATTGCATGTTGGTTTTACCTTGGGAGCTCCTATATAAAAGGAACAAAAGCTAAGTGTGCATTTGTTTCTACAAAATCAATTTGTCAAGGAGAGCAGGTCGCTCTGTTATGGGAAGTATTGATAAATAAACAAATATGTTTGAATTTTGCATATTCAGGGTTTAGATGGAATAATAATGCAAAAAACAAAGCTCATGTTTTTTGTGTAATTATTGGAATTGCTAATGAAAGTGAGACAGAACAAGCTAAATTATATACTGAGACAGAAATAAAAATAGGAAAGAGAATAACTCCTTATTTACAATTATCCGATAATAATGTTATTGTCAAGAAAGAGAGGAAAAGTATTTCAAACTTACCTTCGATGGATTATGGTAGTAAGCCCGCTGATGGTGGAAATTTGATACTTGATGCTTATGAGAAAGAAGAACTAATCAGCAAGGACAAAGGGACAGAGAGGTTCATATATAATTATGTAGGTGCTGAAGATTATATTAACGGAAAGAAACGCTATTGTTTATGGATTTCAGACAATATGCAAAATGAGGCACTCAGTATCCCAAGCATAAAGGAAAGAGTCCGTAAAGTCTATGAAATGCGTAAGAATAGTAAGAAAAAAGCAACGCAAGAAGACGCAGGATGTCCTTATCGTTTTGCAGAATGCAGATTTGAGGATACAGAATGTATCATCATTCCAAGACACACAGCTACAGATAGGCGATATATACCATTTGGTTACTTACCAGAAAATAGTGTTGTCGCAGACTCCTCATTTGCAATCTATAATGCTCCTGTATGGTTGTTTGGAGTTGTTACTAGTTTAATGCATATGGTATGGACAAAGATGTTTGGCGGATACCTAGGAACAAGCATAAGATATTCGAATACGCTCTGCTACAACACCTTCCCCTTTCCCCAAATCTCCGCTGAAAAGAAAGCGGAAATCGAGGCGGCAGCAGAGGAAGTGCTGATTACTCGTGAGTATTATCCAGAGAAGACTTTGGCAGAACTTTATGATCCAGACAAGATGCCACAGGACTTGCGCGAGGCCCATGCCAAACTTGATGACATCGTAGAGAGCTGCTATCCTGGCTATCCCTTCGCCTCAGACGAAGCCCGCCTGGAATGTCTGTTTAAGCTCTACGAAAAGATGACGAAAAAATAGCAAAAGATTTGGAAGTTATGAAAAAAAAGACTATCTTTGCAACATCAAACCCAAAAAGACTCAATGAATGGAGATTATTCTGAACGATTATCACAAGAAAGTGAATGCCGAAATGAGGAAGAGTGTGACATACTGGATGCAGCATCCGAAGCCGCGCGAAGAGTCCTTGAAGAGATTGAGGCTCTTGCGGGAACAACGGCTTGCAAATCTGTCCAACTGGTAAGGCTCCGTAAATGGGCAGAGGAACATGGCTATTGGTACGATGACCGTAGATTGTTTGGCGACTTCATTGACCGTGGCTCTGAAAATGAAGTCTATTTGTCACCGAACTCCAATGAGATCATAAAACTAAATGATTTCCGTTACTCTGATGACAACCTAACTTCTTTTTTTGAGCGTATCAAGGCTCATAATAAATACTTCGAAGCATGCCCTTATAAGATGATAGGGTTTGCCGAAAATCGTGAAGGTCATGTTTGTGCGATATTGGTTCAGCCATATATTGACGATGCTCGTTTAGCCACCAGTCAGGAAATCCATGATGAATTCCTTCGCTTAGGCTTTCGCCCTGAGGACAATGGAGCGTATTACACTAACAGCCTGCATGATATCTTCGATGCTGTGGACGGCAACGTGTTGGTTGGTGGAGATGGTCATCTTTATTTCATTGACACAATAATATATCCATCCGATACTGGCGGCTATGAGACTTATCGCAGTCTATCGCCACGATGCAGTAAGCAAGAATGACACGAGTAAGAGGTGAATGACAAAGTTGACAAAAGATTTGGAATATTTAAATATATTGTCTATCTTTGCAGCAAACTGAAAAGAAAGATGAACGATGACATATTTGAATCAGTTTCACAAAGAGGCCGTGGAGAGGAAATTGCGGAAAATAGAAGAATCTATGAAGTCGCTGATGAACTCTTTAGTCGCTGCCAATTATATGAAGCACAATTTCACTATTGACACTCTCGTCTGACGGTGGAACTCATCAAT
>JAEEGH010027541.1_pt1 | contig 11242 bp, 9 predicted proteins | sample 9134181 | NCBI WGS metagenome assembly JAEEGH01 (sample SAMN16246544, study PRJNA631951) | gut metagenome | biome: gut microbiome; feature: rumen; material: DP-attached | host: Bos | place: Iran: Karaj | collected 2018-10 | reverse complement strand
GGTGGTGACCATGCCCGCCATCGACGAACGGCCTGCCTACGGCCACTACACGGAGCACATGCCCCATGTGGCCTCGTTCTGCGGCACGGGCAACAACGTGCAGTTCCTCACCGACGTGACCGGCAACCGCCGCTGGCTGCCGTTCATCGTGGAGAGCATCACCTCGCCCAGGGAGGCGCCCTTCGACTACGAGGGCGTCTATGCCCAGGCATACACCCTCTACCGTCAGGGCTTCCGTCACTACTTCTCCAAAGCGGAGGAGGAAGTGCTGAAGGAGCACAACAGGACCTTCGAGACGCCCCAGTCCGAGCAGGAGGCCATCATGACACACTTCCACGCGCCCAGGGACGGTGAGAGGGGGGATTTCTACACAGCGACGGACATCCTGGGGAAGATTGGCTACAACCCGGCCCTGCGAATAACCATCGAGAAGATCGGCAGCGCGATGAAGGCGCTGGGCTTCAAACGGTATCGTTCGCACGGCCGCCGGGGCTACCGTCTCGTGGCCTATAAGCCCGAGGAGATTGAGATGAACCGGCGTATGCTGGCCTGTGACGCACGGCCTGAGGATGAGGACGATGACGGTGAGGGGGACAGGGGTGACACCTGATGGGCGGGATTCCTCCCGCGTACCGCGCACACACACGGTACGCAGGAGACTTCTCGCATGATGGGTGCCCCCCTGACCCCCTTGCCTTGCATGAGTGACGGAAATAGGCTCCACAAGGGAAAGACAGGCCAGGTACGAGTGATAGAGATAGGGAGTATCAGTAGATAGAAGATATCAGCAACAGCGTAACTTGACGCATCTGTCCCCCGTGGGAAGTATCAGGTACAACGTTAGAGGGCATGGTTTATGTTTATAGTTTACAGTTTATGGTATATAGATGATTACTTTAATGGTGGAAAGATTATGAAGGCAATGTCAAAACAACAGTTGGCAGACTGCGCCGGGGTGAGTGTCCGGACGCTGATGGCATGGTGCCGCCCCTATGCAAAGAAGCTGGAAGAGATGGGGCTGCGGCCCAGGGCGAAGGTGCTGGAACCGCACATCGTCAAGTATCTGGTTCATAAGTTAAGCATCGACGTGCCCCCATAGACAGTTTTATCGTGCAGCAAACTGAAGAATACGACGCAAACTGCAGCAAACTGAAAGTGCCTTTTTAAAATGTCGTAACTTTGTATTGTCAAAAGGGCCCTCAGTCAACACAAAAGTTAAACATTTAAAAGATTAAAGATTATGGCACAGAAATTCAAGAAACTCCAGAACACGAACGACGACAGCACGGCGTTCGGCAAGTGGTTCGCCACGGCGGTCTACGACCAGCACTTCATCACCACTGAGGAACTGGCAGAGTTCATCCAGACCCAGGCATCCGTGAAGAAGTCCGACATCAAGGCGGTGCTCGACGAGCTTGGCGCAGCCCTGAAGCACTTCTTCGAGCTCGGTCAGAAGGTGAAACTCGACGGCATCGGTATCTTCAAGGTGGGATTCAGCAGCATCGGCGTTAACAAGAAGGATGACTGCGGTGCGCAGAACATCACCACCCGCCGCGTGCTGTTCCAGCCTGAGACGGTGCGTGTGGTCGTCGGCCAGACGAAGAACAAGCAGAACAAGATCGTGCAGAAGTACGTCGTTGTCAAGACGCTCGTGAAGGACGTGGTCTTCGAGGAGACCTACGACACCGCCCTCCAGCCCGAGTCTGGTAACGGTGGCAACGGCTAAGGATAACCTCACACAGATCTTCACAGATCTCACAGATTAAATTCTCTAATTCTATAATTCTTGATAAATAAGAAAATAAGATGATGAAAATGAACAAGATCAACATTGGGAGAATCCTCAAGTTTGTCGTGGCCATAGGGTCACTGGTGGTGTCAACCTTCTTCGTGCAGTCATGCGTCAGATAACATTGATAGTAGTTCATTGTTCGGCAGTGCGGCCCGGCCAGACGAGTTCGGCCGCCCAGATCGACACCTGGCACCGCCAGCGGGGCTTCCACCTCGGCATCGGCTATCACTACGTCGTCCGTCGTGACGGACAGATCGAGGCTGGCCGTCCGGAGTACATGGCCGGTGCCCACTGCCGGAACCACAACGCCCACTCGATAGGCGTCTGCTACGAGGGCGGGCTGGATATCAGAGGCCAACCCGCCGACACGCGCACCGAGGCGCAGAAGGCTGCACTCAGGCGACTGCTGGAAGACCTGCACAGGCGCTATCCGAAAGCCCTGATCGTCGGCCACCACGACCTGAATCCGCAGAAGGCCTGTCCCTGCATCGACCATGTCGCCCATGAATACGCCGATATGCAGCCTAAATGAAAAAGGCACCTCTTGATCTCACAAAATCAAGCCTGACATGGGATTGTCAGGCTTGATTTTCTCGAAATGGGACTATTTTTTCCCCATGTGGGACTATCATTTCTCCGACGATTTGTAATTTTGTACCCAAAATAAATAAAAAAAACAGCTCACAATGAACGTTTTCTGCAAAATAATGCGTACCTTTGCAGTCGCATACATGGCATCGGAAGCGTTATGCTTTTTCCAAACCGAGAACTTCGACAACTCTCATGAGAAATTGGAAAAGCAAGGACGTTCTTCCCTTGGCATTGATCACAGTGGATGTTATCCATTGGCATCATACAAGGGTGTGAGCTGTTCTTCTAATCTTTTCTCAGGCAGTCGAAGGCCATCGGTGGATTAGCTGACAGGCTCACACTTCTTTTGGTTGTCTCCATCTATTAATTATTAAATGAAACAAACGATATATTTTATATTATTATACACAGTGCTATCCATCGTTGGTTGCATGAACTGCAGCGAAACCACGGATGACGAAAAGTCAAAAGCCGCGTGGCAGAAGTATCACGAAGCACGCAAGGCAGGGAACCTGGAGCGTATATTGGCAGTCATCGACAGCATGGAGCAGGTGAAGCTTGTCAGCCCGGCGAAGGCCGACCATATGCGAGGACTTGGCTACGATGCCGGTTGGCAGATGCGAATAGCAGAGCATTACTATAAGAAGGCTTACGAAAAATATGCCTTCAACCCTTCACAAGACTGGGACAGCTATACCGACGCAGGTTACCGCTGGGCGTGTCTGCGCTTCGGTCGGGGCGACACTGAGGGCGCGTTGAATGTCATCACCGGGCTGCTGCCACAAGCTAAGGAGAACAAAGCGTTCCCCAAAAGAGTTGAGGCTGCATTGTTGATGCTGATGGCAGACTGCCAGATACAACTGCACCATAACGCCGAGGCACGCCGCAACTGGCAGAAGGCCTATGAGATACAGCAGTCCAATAGGGATAACCAGGCAGAAGGCTTGCTTTGGATAAGTCTGAGCATATCCGCCAGTCTTTTCAATATGGGCGACGTCGAAGGGGCACAGAAGTGGCTCGAACGTGCCGAACAGGAGTTCCCCCAATATGAACAACAGGGCGACTCGTTAATCATAGAGGAATGGAAAGGCCATCTTGCCCTCAGGCGGGCACGTTATCAACAGGCAACAGGCCATGTCGCCGAAGCCGCCGCCACCTACGCTGCCGTTCCACGCAGCTGCATCATGGAACCCCATGGCTATATGGAGGCGGCAGAATACCTGATGGATGCCGGCCGCTACGACGAGGCTGCCTATTGGTACGAACAGATGGATCATTCCTATGTGGCTACCGACGGGGCACAGATGACTTTCGAGAATATCGCCTCACGCCTGTCTCCCCGTTATTCAGCCTACCGCAAGGCTGGGCGTAACGGCGAAGCCATAGTCATTGCCGACAGCATCAACGCCGCCATCGACTCCGCCCTCGTCTGGCAGAAGCTGAACGACGCAGCCGAGCTGGCGGTCATCTACCAGACCCATGAAAAGGAACTGGCACTGAACGATGCCCGAAGCGAGACTCGCATCCATCGTGTCCTGCTCGTCGCTGCCGTTCTTGTCATCCTGCTCATCGGCTATCTGTTCTGGCGTACACGAAAATATAATAAGGAACTCCTTGAGAAGAACCGCCGCCTGCTGGCCGATATAGAACAGCGCGAACGCGAGGAGCAGCAGACCATTGAACTGCTGAAGGCAAAACCGGAGGATGTGCTCACAGCCGAGCAGCAGCTATTCCGTCGTATCTGCGACCTCATGGACTCGTCAGACCACATCTATACCGATACCGATCTGGATCGTAACCGCCTGGCTCAGCTCCTCGGTACCAATGAGCATTACGTGACCGATGCCATCAGCACCTGTACCGATGGTAAAAGTGTGAACAGCTTCCTCAATGAGTACCGTCTGCGCTATGCCGCACGTCTGCTGGCAACCACAACAGATGCCGTGGCCATCATTGCCGAACTCTCCGGCTTCTCCCGCAGTTCGTTCTTCCGCATCTTCAGCGACGCCTACGGCATGTCGCCCTCAGACTATCGTCGGGTAGCAAGGAAATAATATAAATCGCCCATTTCATCGAAATTATCAAACTTTGCATTTCCAGTCTGGCTTACTTTTTCACGTTTTGGGACTCTTTTTTCCTACCGTGGGACTGTCGCTTCCTGAAGATAGCCTAATTTTGCAGACATATTCAAAAATACAAAAGTGATACCAAATAAGTATGAAAAAGATTCTCATGACGCTCGCAGCCGTCCTTTGCTGCGCAATGACAATGACGCTGTTCACCGCCTGTACCATTGACAACGACGACAACCCCGTGACTCCACCTGAACCGGAGGAAGAACTGGCTGATGCCACCATTCTGTGGTACGGCTGTGGTGGTGGAAACGTGGATGGAGGCATCTTAGACGATTTCCACAAGTTCTACAAGGCTAAACCCGAGAGTTTCGACCGTGTGAACGTGGTGGCTCAGTATAAGACATCGCTCAACCCGACGGTTTATGATCAATATGACTATGAAACTATTGTACAGTGGGCCGACGAAACGTCTAAGCTTATGTCCGAGGAAGAGATGGAGGATATGGATTGGGGGAATTACTTCTGTTTATGTCATCCAAAGGCTGGCGAGAGCTATCGCTTTGCGGTAGATCCCAAGAAGACTCTGCGTCAGCAACTGCTGGAAACGGAGCCTTACGGAGAGACGAATGCCGATGTCACCAATCCCGACTCGCTGACCAACTTCATTAACTGGGCTGCTAAGAACTATCCTGCCAAGAGGTACATCCTCGTGATGGCCGACCATGGTGGCGGCTACTTGCCTCATGCGGATTTAGCAGACGCAACCAGCAATCCAATGAATAGTGCACAGACTCGCGGACTGATTTACGACGATGGATATAACCACAAATGCTTCTCAGCCAAGAGCTTTGCGCGTGGCGTGAGAAATGCCTCAGTGCATATCGAAGGCATCGTGGCTTACGTCTGCCTGATGAACAATCTGGAGTTTCTCTACGATGTGAAGGACGTCACCGACTACATTGCCTGTTCGACCTACGTCATGTGGGGTTGTGGCTCCGCCTTCTATGCCATTGTCGACAATTGTGCTGCCGGACAGGATACGGAGACGGCGCTCTCCAATTTCATCGATGCCAATATGGACAACTGGGACGCGAATTTCTATCAGAGCACCAATCCCGACGATCCCCTCTACTATGACTTCACGCTGACCAAGACCAGTAGACTGAACGACCTGGCTCCCGTGCTGAAGGAGTTTACCGACCGATTGGTGAATACCTACCAGAACGGAACTGACGACCAGCGTACACGCATAGACCTGTGTACGGCTAACGCCATGAAAGTGTATAATAGTAGTCCGTTCTACGACATGGGACGATATATCGAGAGTCTTTTCTGGGAATTGCCCGATGTGTACGACCCGACATTCGTCTCAAGCCTCATTACTGCCTTCAATGACTGTATCGTCAGACAGCGTCACAGCAAATATCTGACTGACCATCACTTTGAAGTGGACTACAGCATGATGCTTGGTTGTAAAGGTACTTATGTGGTCTATAAATATGAGGGCGGTGGTGCAGAATCTAAGTTGATGGGTGCTTATGTGTATTATTCGGACGGTAAGCGCGAATACTATCGTTACGTTGATGAAGGTGGCGACAGCAGTGACGGCAACCTGGCTCGCTACGAGCTTGATACGACCGACACATGGCCCAGTACCTTTGCCGATACCTATGAGCTGACTACATTCGACAAGTTGGTAGGATGGAGCCGATGGATGTACCAGAATCCAACCTCGCCACCAGCATGGAGCCCTTCATCGTTCAATTTTGTTTTACCCGAGGACAACGCGACAGAATTACCTAACCATTGATTCTGGGGGCTGAATTAGTGGACAATGGCTATGAATATATTAGGAGAAGCAATAATAATGTGATTATGAAGAAGATTCTCTTTCTGACGGCCATGGTCATCATAGCGTTGGGCTTCACGGCCTGCACCGACGACAATCCCACGCAACAGGGGCAGCAGACGTCGGACATCGACATTTCAAACCTCGACACGTCCGTCCGACCTGGCGACGATTTCTATCAGTATGCCTGTGGCGGATGGATAAAAAATAATCCTCTGCCGCCAGCCTATTCGCGCTACGGCTCATCAGAAAGGTTGTCAGAAGAAAACCAAGTACGCATCAATGCCATTCTCGACGAGCTGCAGACAGGCAACTTTGCCGCCGGCTCCACGGAGCAGAAACTGGCCGACCTCTACCGCTTGGCAATGGACAGCCAGCGCCGCAACCAGCAGGGCGTGGAGCCGCTGATGGGCATCATCAGGCAGATGGAGCAGGCCACCACGGTGGAGCAGCTGTTCCAAATACAACTGCAACTGGTACCAGAGAAATTCTACGCATTCCTCATCACCAATTTTGCTGCCGATGTGAAGAACTCCAAGATGAATATACTGATGGTGAATCAGGGCGGCATAGGGATGGGGCTGAAAGAGTACTACCTCGACAACGCCACCGCCGACATCCGCGAGGCTTACAAACAGACCATCGTCAAGATGTTCTGCCACTTCGGATTCACCGATCAGCAAGCCTCGCAGAAGATGGCGAACGTCATGCATATGGAGACAGAACTGGCCAAGGTGAGCCGCTCGCTGACCGAACTGCGTGACCCCGAGGCCAACTACAACAAGATGTCGCTGGCTCAGTTTAACGACACCTATCCCCACATTCAACTGGAGAAACTAATGAACGCCATGAACGTGCCGTCGGATTGCATTCAGAATCTTGTGGTAGGTCAGCCCGACTTCTGTGCCGGTGCCGACCAGCTCATGGCAGAGATGAGTGCTGACGAGTACCGTGATTACATGGAGTGGATTGAAATCAGAGGCTACGCTGGATATCTGGATGACACCACGGAGGCCATCTACTTCGATTTCTTCGGGCGTGTGATGTCGGGCCGTCAGCAGGACTATCCCCTATGGCAGCGCGTCTCGACGCAAATGGACAACCTGATGGGCGAGGCAGTGGGCAAGATGTTCGTCGAGAAGTACTTCCCCGCCGCCGCCAAGGAGCGCATGCTCAAGTTGGTCAGCAACCTGCAGATGGCCCTCACACAGCGCATCGACGCACAGGACTGGATGAGTGATGCCACAAAAGCCGCAGCCAAGGAGAAACTCGCCGCCTTCATCGTGAAGGTGGGCTACCCCGACAAGTGGACCGATATGAGCGACTTGCACATCGACAGTAGCAAGTCCTACGTGGAGAACGTCATCCAGTGTTTCCGCTTCTGGAATGCGGAGCTTGTCAGACAACGTGCCGGCAAGCCTGTGGACCCCACTGAATGGAGGATGACGCCGCAGACCGTCAATGCCTACTATGAACCAACCACTAACGAGATATGCTTCCCTGCCGCCATCCTGCAGCCGCCCTACTTCGATATGGAGGCCGACGATGTCATCAACTACGGTGCCATCGGCGTGATCATTGGCCACGAGATGACCCATGGGTTTGACGACCAGGGACGCCTTTACGACAAAGACGGTAACTTGCACGACTGGTGGACGCCCGAAGATGCTGCGAAGTTCCAAGAGAAGGCCGACATGTATGCCGACTTCTTCGATGCCATCGAGGTGTTGCCGGGTCTGCATGCCAACGGACGCATGACCCTCGGCGAGAACCTGGCCGACCACGGCGGATTACAGTTGGCATGGACGGCCTATCACAACGCTGTCGAGACACCGCCCGCCACCATCGACGGGTTCACTGCCGACCAGCGCTTCTTCCTGTCATACGCCAACATCTGGGCGCAAAACATCACTGATGCTGAGTTACGCCTCCGCACCACCAGCGACGTCCACTCCCAGGGCCGCTGGCGCGTCAACGGAGCCTTGCCACACATCGATGCGTGGTACGACGCCTTTGGAATAAAGGAGGGCGACAAACTCTTCATCCCCAAGGAGAGGCGACTACAGCTATGGTAAGAGAACTATACATTATATAAATAAAACCTACTTAAACATTTAAGCAACATGAGAAAGTATTTGATGACGCTTGCAGCCGTGCTTTGCTGCTGGGTGGCCATGCCGATGTTAACATCGTGCAGAACCGACAACAACGACAACCCGACGACGAATCCGACAGCCCCCAAGGCATTGGTGGGTACATGGGTCTGCGACCTCTCGGGTAAAACCTTTTCCATTTGGAACTACGGCAAGTCGTGGAATGTGTGGATGTTCAATGCCGACGGCACGGGCGTGTGCGACACGTACTTCATGGCGGGCGAGGAGCCTGTTGCCGTGCAGCACCAGCCATTCACCTACACTGCCGAGGACGGCAAACTGGTTACCATGATGGACGACGGCCCTTGGGACTGGACGTATCAGGACGAGGGTGGCAAACTGGCGATAGGCTATGAGGGCGGCAGCGTGATGACCTTCGACAAGGCCGATGCTGCCCAGGCCACCCAGTTCGACGAGTGGAGCAAGCGGGAACTGCTGTCGGTGCCCGGCCTCCAGGCCCGCTACACCGTGTTCGTCTATGGCAACGCCGGCGGCGGCATGGACTGGATTATTGAGCAGGGATTCTGGGAGGAACTGAGGCCATACCTGAAGGACTCGACCAGGGTGCGCGTGGCTGTCCTCTACAAATACGGCCAGAACACCAGCAGCCAGATGACCGACGACGGCGACATCGTATGGTTCGAACTGAACAGCGAGACCGACCTCGACCGCTTGCACGAGGAGGGCCTGAACGCGCTCGGTATGCACACCGAGGCCATCGCCACCAAGCTCTACGATCCTAACACCATCCACCAGTTCATCGAGTTCAGCAGCCTCTTCTGCCCCGCCGAGGAATACATCTTTGCCATTTGGGGCCACGGCAGCGGCTTCGACCCAACGAACGACATCCCGGACAAGTATTACGAGAATCCAGATTTCACACGCGGCGTCGTCGGCGACGAGTGGAACGGTGGTGAACAGTTAGACATGTACGAACTTGCGCAGGCCATCAAGGCCACGGACCGCGCCCCGCTGAAGGCCATCTTTTTCCACAATTGCCTGATGGGCAACATGGAGACGCTGACCGAGTTGCGCGACGTGACCGAGTACATCGCCTGCTCCGCCCACGTACTCAGCAGTGGCGGCGAGGTGCTGGCGGGCTTCGTCAAGGGCTTCATCGAGAAGAATGACGTGGAGGATGCCTTCGCTTACATGCTCAACGACATCACACCCGTATGGCAGAACAACTACAAAGATGAAGGTGGTTCGGCCAGCAACGGCGACTTCAAACTGCTGCGTACCAGCGAAATGGACGGCATCCTCGACGCCACCCGCCGACTGGCCGACCGTGTCGTTGCCCTCTACCCGACGCAGAAGGAGGCTATCGACCTCGCCACCAAGCAGGTCTATCGCTTCAATACCGTAGGCGATAACCCCGAAAACTGCTACATCACGCCATTTTTTGATCTCCAAGACTATGCCGACAAGCTGGCCGCCAACACGGACGATGCCGAACTGACAGCCATTGCAGCCGACCTGCGCACGGCCTTCGGCAAGGCCATCCTACAGCGCGCCGACGTCAACTGGAGCGTACAGCATCTCGACCAATACAGCCTCAGCGTCTGCCTTTATCACCAGGGTTATTACAATTATGACTTTATTGGTGCCGGAGCAAAAGTCAAGAGCAACATCGGCGAGGGCTACGAGCAGAGTACATTCCACAAGCTGACCGGCTGGGGCAACTTCCTCCGCATCAACACCGGCCTACCCTGGGGCAATCCCACCTGCGGTGGCGGCGGACCAATTAACGCACAATAATTACATTTAAACATAAACAACAATGAAAAAGATTATGATGACGCTCGCAGCCGTCCTTTGCTGCGCAATGACAACAACAGTATTCACCGCCTGTGGCGATGACGATGATGACAATACGCCTAAACAGCCAGACAACACTCCAGCATACGCTGAGGTGTCCTTCACGTTCTGGGGAACGCAGGACTTGCTGGATATTGCCGACATGACGGTGACCTACAACGACGGGACTGGCGACAAGACCGAGACCGTCACCACCGTTGATTGGGTGAAGACTTTCAAGGCCCCCCTGCCTGTCTCGTTCAAGTTTGAGCGCAAGGTTACCCTGAAGGAAGGTGTCACGTTGAGTGACGACCAAACGTATTCTTACGTCAATTCCCATCAAACCATATACAAAGTAACGACCGCCAACGGCACATCAATTAAAGGCGGCACCATAGGCGGTTCAGGCAAACCATCCAACTTGAAAGGCGACCAACTCAATTTGGTCATCACGCAGGGGCGCATGGATGCTTCTTGCACCTACGATTTTGACAAGGACGGGAAGTGCCCCCAACTCGACTTCCCAGAATAGCCTGAATGATACAATGGCTGAAGAGACTGCTGCTGTGCGCAGCAATGTTCCATGCCCCATGCTCCTTGGTCCATGTCATGGCGCAGGATGACATACAGCTGCGCCAGATCTATTCGCAGGCAGTCAGCGACTTGCAGACAGGCCGTACGGAGGAAGCCCGCGACACACTGCTGCAGCATCTCGGGGCTTTCCGGGGCACGCTGAAGCGGGATGCCCTGCGGATTATCGCCATGAGCTGCATTTCTGACTACGATGAGCAGAAGGCCGAAGAATATGTGAAGATGATGCTCGAGACGGATCCGTATTATAGTGTATCGGTCAACGATCCGCCTATCTTCGTCAACATGGTCAATGAGACGCGGGCGGGGATGACGGCAAAGGTGACTACGGCTTCGAGCCAGGCTGAGACTCTGGACGAGGTGCCGGTACCGACGACGCTGATAACCGAGGAGA
>JAEEGH010027533.1_pt1 | contig 11247 bp, 5 predicted proteins | sample 9134181 | NCBI WGS metagenome assembly JAEEGH01 (sample SAMN16246544, study PRJNA631951) | gut metagenome | biome: gut microbiome; feature: rumen; material: DP-attached | host: Bos | place: Iran: Karaj | collected 2018-10 | reverse complement strand
GTACATATTGATTATGACAGGAAGTTTTTTGAGTATGATGCAGAGAAGCTGGGGACCTATACTCGCAGCCAGATAATCCTTCAGGCTGATCCGACTGTGAGTAATTATGAACTTCGCAAGACTTTTTCTTTCTATGAAGAGGTTGATAAGATATCAGGCCTGAAAAACAAGGTAGCGGCTTATGCGAAAAAAGACCCTTCCAGGAGTAAGGAAGCTCAGCATGGAACTTTCATATCAAATTACACCGGATGGGCTGATTTTGGAGAAGTTGCAGATTACATAGAATCATATTTTGCGATGGTAGACGGGCATCTGCTTTTGGAGACACTTTCCATGTCGGATAAGATTTTTCTATCTTTCATGCAGCTTATTAGTGACAAGAAGTATGTCAATGCCTTCTGCGAGGTTATGGACGAGCTTAATATTTCTTATAAATTGGAAGGACCTTTCCCAAATAACAGGCCGAAACACCAACTTCCGCAGGCGTAGGGTCACTGACAAGAAGAAAAAGCATGGGATATAGACAGATATCAGCCTTTTCTTGTCTTTGGCTTTATGTATGCAGAACCAAAGGCAGATTTTGGGACAAAAAAGGACTGCTTTATCTACTGCGGTATAAATGAGCATTGGGAAGAGCATACCCTGCAGCTACCAATTATCCCCGAAGGAATGGAGTGGAGGATAGTTTTATATTCCGGTGATGAAAAAGGAAAAATGAAGGATGTGGTTTGTAGAGACTCTATCAGACTAATGCCCCGGAGTTCAATGCTACTTATAGGGTCCTAATTATGAATTGTCGATGAGGCCAGCTTTTTTTTTAAATTTATGAAAACTTAAGATTTACCGGGCTTATGGTGGCTTATAATTTTATTGTTCTGTAATCAGATTGAAAGAAAATTTCATTTGGAGGAGATTATGAGTATTTCATGTAAAAGAAAGTCCGGTATTATCTCAATGTTTTTAGTTGCAATAATGCTTTTTAGCGTTGCTGCTGTCGGATGTGGGAAGGCAGCCCCTGCGGCCACAGAATCTACAGCCCTTACCCAGTATTGGCCGGCAGATTCTCAGGTGGCAGAAAGTCTTAGAAACTATGTGACAAAGGTTACAAATGAGAAAGATACCGCTAATTTTATCCCAAAGGAAGACCGTATAGCTGTATTCGATATGGATGGGACTCTCACCTGCGAGACCTTTTACACCTATTATGACACGATGATGTTTATCAATTACTGTCTGGTCGACCATCCCGAGAGCGTATCTGAGGAGCTTAAGGCAGCTGCGGCAGAAATAAGGCCCGGATATACTGCCGGAGAGGAACTTGCAAGAAATTTCGCAAAAGCTTATGCCGGAATGACAGTTCAGGAATTGTATGATTATGCGGTGGAGTTTGGTCAGAAAAAAACAGACAGCTTCCAGAATATGCGCTACATTGACGGATTTTATCTGCCTATGGTGGAAGTAGTGAAATATCTGTATGACAATGATTTTACAATTTATGTAGTAAGCGGCACAGAGCGCACAACCTCAAGGGCCATCGTTGCCAATTCTCCGATCAAGGATTATGTTTCTCCTGCCCATGTAATCGGAACTGAATTTGAGGTAAAGCTTAAAGGCTCCGAAGACATTTCCTCAAATATGGATTTCAAATATTCAGATGGCGATGAACTTGTATTTACAGGCGGCTTTATACAGAAAAACCTTAATGCAAATAAGACCATATGGATCGAAAGAGAAATCGGGCAGCGCCCGGTGCTTGCCTTTGGAAACAGCGGCAGCGATACAAGTATGATGAACTACGTAATTGATAAAAGAAATCCTTATCCGGCACAGGCTTATATGATCGTGGCCGATGATAATGAACGCGAATGGGGAACTCAGGACTGGGCAGAGAAATCAGCTGCTTACTCCGAAAAAGGCTATATCCCTGTTTCCATGAAAAATGACTTTTTAAAAATATATCCAGATACCATTAAAAAATCAGAAGAACAGTATGTTGAGCAGGAAGATGAAGAGGCTGCTTAAGCAGTTTTATTTTTTTAATCAGGAGAGGTAGCGATGGACGAAGTTAGAATATGGCAAGAAAAGACAATAATTCCCACTTATGAGGTGGGTAGTCCCGACAAGAATCCAATGTTTTTGGAAAAAAGAGTTTATCAGGGGAGCTGCGGTAAAATCTACCCCTATCCCAATACTACCACAATCAGCAGGAGTAAGACCGATCATGAGTGGGAGGCAGTGTACCTGGAAAACAAATACATAAAGGTCATGATCCTTCCCGAGCTTGGTGGACGAATCCAGAGAGCTTACGATAAGACCAATGATTACGACTTTGTTTATTATAATCAAGTGATAAAGCCTGCTCTTGTGGGCCTTACGGGACCATGGATCTCGGGAGGAATAGAATTTAACTGGCCACAGCATCACAGACCTACGACTTATTCTCCCGTGGATTACAAGATAGTTGATAATGAGGATGGCAGTAAAACACTTGTCACAGGCGACGTTGACCAGATGTACGGAACCAAGGAGGTTACGAAGTTTACTCTTTATCCTGACAGGGCGTACATTGAGATCACAGGCCAGCTCTATAACAGAACACCTCTTCCCCAGACCTTTTTGTGGTGGGCGAATCCTGCGGTATCTGTCAATGACCATACCCAGTCCATATTCCCACCTGATGTTCACAGTGTCTACGACCACGGAAAAAGAGCTGTATCGCGCTTTCCCATAGCCACCGGGGAATACTACAAGCACGACTACAGCGAAGGCGTTGATATTTCCAGATATAAGAACATTCCTGTTCCCACATCCTACATGGCTGAGAAGTCGGATTACAACTTTGTGGGCGGCTATGATTATCAGAAGAAGGCGGGACTTCTCCATGTTGCGGATCACCATGTATCTCCCGGCAAAAAACAGTGGACCTGGGGCTGCGGTGATTTTGGCAGAGCCTGGGACAGAAACCTCACGGATGAAGATGGTCCTTATATCGAGCTGATGACAGGCATGTACTGCGACAATCAGCCGGATTTTTCATGGCTTAAACCCTATGAAGAGAAGGTCTTCAAACAGTATTTCATGCCCTATAAGGCGGTGGGACAGGTCAAGAATGCCACAATAAACGCAGCTCTTAACCTGGAGTTTGACGTTACGGGCGTTCATGTGATTGTCTATGCGTCTTCTCCAAGGGAGAATGCCCATATTGTTCTTGAGTACGATGGCAAAAGAGTATTCGATTCGGAAAGCACGCTTTCGCCGGTTGATATCTATGACAAAAGCATAAGCTATGAGGAGCTTGGACTTAATGAGCTGAACATAGATGAAAACAATAAGGCCTCGGATATTTATAAATTCAGGGTAGCGGTACTTGACGGAAAAAGAGAACTGGTATCCTATAAGCCGGTTTATCAGGGAATACCTGAGCTTGCAGAGCCTGCAAAGGCTGCCAAAGAGCCACGGGAGATATTGACCAATGAAGAGCTGTATCTTACAGGCCAACATATTGAGCAGTACCGCCATGCCACATGGCTTCCCGACCCGTATTATCTTGAGGGACTAAAAAGAGATCCCGATGACACCAGAATCAACAATGCCTACGGACTTCTTCTTTTCAGAAGAGGGCAGTTTGCGCTTTCCGAGAAGTATTTCAGAGCGGCGCTTAAAAGGCTTACAAGTATGCATCCAAACCCATATGATTCCGAGCCATATTATAACCTGGGGCTGGCCCTTTTTTATCAGGGAAAATATGATGAGGCCTTTGATGCATTCTATAAAGCAACCTGGGTAAATGAGCTTCAGGAGATGTCCTTCTACTACCTGGCTGCGATTGCCACAAGGATGGGAGATTACGAGGAAGCGCTGGAACTGGTAGAAAAGGGACTTGTAAAAAATGCCCATAACATCAAGGCAAGAGGCCTTAAGGCAGCAATCCTTATGAAGCTTGGAAGATTTGGTGAATCACGGAGCTGGATCCATGAAAACCTTGGAATCGATGCTTTTGATTTTGTCTCCATGTTCCTTCTATATAAAATGTCAGAAAATAAAGATTATGTGGGAGAGGCTTTTCATAAGATAACAAGGGACTTCCACGAGACATACCTTCTGGTGGCAAGAGATCTTGCCGAGGCGGGGCTTTATGAAGAGGCTGTTATGGCGCTTTCTCTTTTCCCTGGGGATAAGCCCATGATCCATTACTATCTTGGGGCATATTATCAGAAACTTGGAAGTGACGATAAGGCAGAAGAAGAGTTTAAAAAGGGAAAAGAAGCTGATTCTTCCTGCTGTTTCCCAAATAAAACCGAAGATATTGCTGTGCTTAAAAGCGCAATAAAATATGATGAAAAAGATGCAAAGGCAAGATACTATCTGGGGTGCCTTTTCTATGACAAATTGCAGTATGAGGAAGCGATTAGCCTGTGGGAAGAGTCAAAGGAGATAGATGATTCTTTCCCGACTCTTTTAAGAAACCTATCCATTGCCTATTACAACAAGAAGGGCGATAAGGAAAAGGCAAAAGAGTGTATGGAGAGGGCCTTTGACCTGGACAGAACCGATGCAAGAGTATTTCTAGAGCTTGACCAGCTGTATCAAAAGCTTGGGACTCCGCTTCAGGACAGACTTAAGCTATTCGAAGACAATATCGCTCTTATAGAAAAAAGGGACGACCTCTATACTGAGTATGTGACACTTCTAAATAACCTTGGAATGTATGATGAGGCCTATGAAAGGATAATTTCCCACAGCTTCCAGACCTGGGAGGGCGCTGAGGGCAAGATCACAGCGCAGTATAAGGTATGTCTTGTAGAAAAGGCAAAACTTTCTTTAAAGGATGGAGATGGTGTGAGTGCCAAAAAGTATCTTGAAGAGGCGCTTATCTATCCTGAAAACCTGGGTGAAGGCAGACTGGAAGGTACCAAGGACAATCATATCTACTACAATCTTGGACTAGCCTATGAGCTTACAGGTAATAAGGACAAGGCCTTTGAGTGCTATGAAAAGGCAACCCTAGGGGCAATGGAAGTTGCGGGCATGATGTATTACTATGATCAGCCGGCAGATATGATACTGTACCAGGGTCTTGCCAAGGAAAAGCTTGGTGATCATAAAGCTGCCAACGCCAGATTTTATAAGCTCATGGACTACGGTGAGCAGCATCTTAGGGATGAGTTCAAGATGGATTATTTTGCTGTGTCCATGCCTGATATGTCAGTATTTGATGCTGATATGACAAAGAAAAATGCCATTCACTGTTATTATCTTATGGGACTTGCAAATCTGGGACTTGGCAATAAAAAAGAGGCAGCGAAGTACTTTAATAAGGTTCTTTGTGAGGACAATACCCATCAGAACGCATATATTTATCTGAAACTTTGCGTCTAAGAAAATAATTATTTTTTGCTGTATTCGTGATACAATAAATATATATGTGAAAATTTGGCTCATTTTTTAGGAGAGAGCATATGGTATTGTATCTGACAGGCAGTTTCATACCCTATCAGGAACTTGGCAGCTATGAAAAGCTGGCACCTGATGAGTGTTATGGTTTTTTTGAAGATCTCGGTCAGGAGTGGCCGGAGTCTGCAAAGATACTGTATGTTCCCTGTGATCCCACGGCAGATGCCGAAAATGAGCATCAGAAAAAGCGCATGCTGGACGCCTTTGAATTGAAAGATTTAAAGGTTGAAGAAGTGCGCATGCTCGGCGTAGTGGATAAAAAGACCTTGACTGAACTGATTTCCTGGTCGAATGTTATTTATCTGGCCGGAGGGCATGCACCAACTCAGCTGGCCTTCATGAAGCAGATCGGACTTCACGATGCGCTGCTTTCGTATGACGGAATTGTCATTGGTCTTAGTGCTGGTTCCATGAATGCAGCCTATAGTGTTTATCTTCCTCCGGAGTTGGAGGAGGAAGCAAATGACCCCAACTATGTTCGTTTTTCCGATGGACTTGACCTTACCAATATAGAAATAATTCCCCACGCTGATTTTTTAAAACAGCTTAAGATGGCAGGCCGGGATTATATTGAGGATATAGTACTACCTGACAGCTATGGAAGCAGATTTTATCTGATCACCGATGGAAGCTATTTCAAAGTAAAAAACGGTAAGACCGTGTTTAAAGGGATTGGTGAAAAGATTGAGGATGGTAATGTCACGCCTCTCAAGCAGGGAACCATTATTCCCTATATGGGTGTTTATGAGCAGCCGGTTATAAAGACACTTTTAGAGGACGGCTATGAACTGGTGGTTTCTGTCAATATTACAAACGATGTATGTGAAGTATATCATCTAAGCGGTGAGCTTTCGGAGGTCTTTGAGAGCAGTAGACTTAAGTTTAGTGATATATGCTTCAGGCTTTCTCAGAAGCTTATTGAGGAGGAACGGGAGATGTTCCTCAAGGACAATAGGATTCCTTTTATCATCAGTGAACTTGAGGAGAAGGGCAGCTACGTAAGAACAGTTCATGTGGAGACACCTTACGGAAAAAGAGCCAAAAATGTCCGAGTGAGAAAGGTACCGGGGTATCCCGACTGGCTTTTGTTTGTATTTTTTGATGTTACCACAGCGCTGGATCACGACTGGATGACTGATGAATACTCCAGAACCGGCTTTATGGAAAGAGCCAAACTCTTTATATCCGAATTCTCCGAAAAGGGACATTTTTCCCTTGTATATACCAATGTTAAAGGCTTCAAGGCCGTAAATGAGCTATTTGGCGATGAAAGTGGCGATATGGTCATTTACCAGACCAGAGATATCCTCAGGAAATATCTGAAGCCCGTGATTTTGGGAAGGCTTGAAAGTGACCATTTCGTCCTGATAACTTCCGACGACAACCTTACCGAAAAGAATCTTAAGGCCATGTGTAAGCAGAACTTTAAGATTGAGTCCAAGGAGTTCAGCTACGAGATAAGGTGCGGAATATACTCAATCAAGCACTCCAAAGTGGAAATTACTCAGCTTTTAGCCGGGGCAAAGCTTGCGGAAAAAAATCTTAAGGCAGGCAAAGGTAATCTTCCCTACGCCTACTATGACGATGCCATGAAGGAAACCTACGTAAGGCAGCGATTCCTGTTGGCTGATTTTGAGAGAGGTCTGCATGATAATGAGTTTGAACCCTATTATCAGCCCATAGTTGATGCCAAGACCGGAGAAATCGTAAGCGCCGAGATGCTTATCAGATGGCGCCACAAGGATTTCGGAATGGTATCTCCCGGAGATTTTGTACCAATTATTGAGTCGGAGGGAAAAATTTCCAGCCTCGATAATTTTATTGTGGAGCGGGGAATGGAAATGATAGCAAGGCGCCTTAGGGATGGACTTAAAATTGTGCCCTGTGCCATAAATCTTTCAAGAGTTGACTTCTATGACTCAGCATTTATCGATAGCATTTTTGAACGGGTAAAAGATCTTAAGATCGACCCTGCAATGATCAGATTTGAGGTTACAGAGTCAGCGTACGCTGATCTTGAGTCAAAGGCAGTGGACTACCTCAACGAAATGAAGCTCCAGGGCATCAGGATACTTTTGGATGACTATGGCAGCGGTATGAGTTCTCTTTCCATGCTGGAGAACTTCAATTTCGATATAATCAAGCTGGACATGGGATTTATCCGTAAGATCGGTAAAAATGACAAGGTCGAGTCCATAATTATAACCACCATCGGTCTTGCGCATATGATAGGTGCAAAGGTCACAGCCGAGGGTGTGGAGACTAAGGAACAGTACAAATTCCTTAAAGACTACGACTGCGACTACATTCAGGGCTATTATTTTTACAAGCCCATGCCGGAAGCGGATTTTGAAAAAATACTGGATAAATAAGATTTGAAAGCAGTTCTGTTCAATAGTGGGCAGAACTGCTTTCTTGCCAAATTGCTTTTGAGAATTTTTGTCATCAGTGACATTATGCATATCATTGACGAAGTGAAAAACACATCCTAGAATGTTAGCTGAGACTAACGACGCCCAAGGCGTTTATTCAGGGGGATATTATGCAGTTGGAATTACAGAATATAAAAAAATCCTATGGAGAGGGGGGAAGCCGGATTGAGGTCTTAAGGGACATAAGCCTTGAAATAGAAAAGGGCGAGTTTGTGGTTCTTTTGGGGCCATCCGGTTCAGGGAAATCAACTCTTCTTAACATTATCGGAGGAATAGACACAGCTGATTCCGGGAAGATAATAATCAGGGGAAAGAGCATGTCTGAGATGGATGAAAAGACTCTTACAGAATACAGAAGAGACCATCTTGGCTATATATTTCAGATGTATAATCTGATACCCAATCTGACAGTCAGGGAAAACATCGAAGTCGGGGCATATCTGTCCAAGAATCCATTAGATATAGACGAAATCATAGAAGTTCTGGGACTTAGAGAACATCAAAACAAGATACCGAGCCAGCTGTCGGGAGGTCAGCAGCAAAGATGCGCCATAGGGAGGGCTATAGTGAAGAATCCGGATATTCTTTTGTGTGATGAACCCACCGGAGCGCTGGATTACAATACATCCAAAGAGATTCTTTCGCTTATTGAAGAGGTCAATAAAAAGTACGGGAATACGGTAATCATGGTCACTCACAATGATGCCATAAAGAACATGGCCGATTTTGTTGTGAAATTAAGGGACGGAGTTATCAGAAAAAGTTACAGAAATGAGGTAAAGCAGACTGCTGCTGAGCTTGACTGGTAAGGGGAGAGATATGAGAAATCCATTGAATAAAAGACTCCTAAGGGAGCTTACCGGAGATATAGGAAAATACATAGTAATATTTGTACTTCTTGTTTTCTCTATAGGCTTTGTTTCAGGCTTTTTGGTGGCCGGAGAGAGCATGATCAAGGCATATTATGACAGCTTTGAGAAATATAGCATTGAGGACGGACATTTTAGAACAGAGGAAGAACTGACAGATTCACAGAAGAAATGGATAGAGAAAAAAGGAGTTACAGTATACGGCAAGTTCTATGTGGAAAAGGAATTTGACAATGAAACGAAACTTCGAATCTTTGCTGACAGGAAGGAGGTTGACAAAGTATGTGTCATGGAGGGAAGGCTTCCAAAGGAAGATAATGAGATAGCAATAGACAGAATGTATGCGGATAACAATGACCTTAAAGTGGGCGATACCATGACGTCTGAGGGAAAAAGCTTTGTCATTTCGGGTCTGGTGGCACTATCCGATTACAGTGCTCTTTTTTACAGCAACAATGATATGATGTTTGATTCCTCTGCATTTGGAGTTGCCATAGTCTGTGATGAGACGTTTAATGGGTATGACGATGGCGAGATCCGATACAATTATTCCTGGATTTATGACAATAAGCCGGAAAATGAAGAAAGGGAAAAAGAATTGTCGGATGACCTGATGGAATACATCGCCAAAAAGATTACCCTTGAGGATTATGTACCACAATATCTAAATCAGTCCATTAAGTTTACAGGGACAGATATTGAGGGAGACACGGCAATGGTGGCTGTACTTTTGTACATCATCATCATTATTATTGCGTTTGTGTTTGGAATAACCATTAATAACACCATACACAAGGAAGCTACAGTGATAGGAACCTTGAGGGCATCGGGATACACCATAAATGAACTCATAATTCATTACATGTCCATGCCCATGATAGTGACAATAATAGCCGCTGTTATCGGCAATATCCTGGGGTATACGGTTTTTAAGAACACCTGCGTTGCGATGTATTATGCCAGCTATTCTCTGCCGACCTACAGCACGGTATGGAGTGGGGATGCCTTCTTTAAAACAACACTGATCCCTCTTTTGCTCATGCTTGTCATAACCTATTACATTCTTAGGAAAAAACTGACCCTGAGTCCCCTTAAACTCATAAGACGGGATCTTTCCGGAAAAGGGCAAAAGACCGCTGCCTCCTTGAATAAGAGAATCAGGTTTTTTGACCGCTTCCGTATCCGGATACTGATCCAGAACAAAAGCAGCTTTCTGATTCTTTTTGTGGGGCTTTTATTTTCCAATATGCTGTTGTTTTTTGGAATGATGCTTCCTCCGATGCTGGTGCATTACCAGGGGATTGTTACCGATACAATGCTGGCAAATTATACTTATCTTTTGCAGATTCCGGCAGGCGCTGTAGATACTGAGGATGAGCTCTCGGCGGCTTTTTCCTATGTCTTTTTGCAAAGTAAGATAAATACCAATAATAAAAGCGCAGAAAAGTTTTCCGCATACAGTCTTAAGACAACAGGAGAAGGCGGAACAAGGATTGAGGATGTGACCTTATATGGTATCGAAGAAGACAGCAGATTTGTTCACGCGGATTTTGATGAAAAGACGGTTCTGGTCTCATCCTCCTATGCAGATAAATACAATCTGAAAAAAGGAAGTGTTATAACCCTGAAGGAACCTTATGAAGACAGATATTATGGCTTCAAGGTAAGCGGAATCTATGATTACGATGGCGGCATAGTGGTCTTTATGAGCAAAAAACATCTCAACGATATCCTGGGGGTCGAGGAAGATTTTTTCTCCGGCTATTTCTCTGACACAGAGATAACAGATATAGAGAGTAAATACATAGGAACTGTCGTAGACGAGGAATCACTTACAAGGGTTTCCAGGCAGCTGATGATCTCAATGGGAAGCCTTATGTATATGATAGATGCTTTTTCGGTGGTGATGTTCATTGTGCTCATATATCTTTTGTCCAAGCTGATTATTGAGAGAAATGTTCAGTCAATATCAATGGCCAAGATCCTTGGGTACTCAAAAATAGAAATAGCCAAGCTTTACATAATTCCCACCGCAATAGTTGTTGTGGTATCCCTTCTGATTTCATATCCTGTTTTGTCCTATGTTATGGTGGGCATATTCAGAGTCATGCTGAAGCAGATGATGAGCGGCTGGATGAATATATGGCTGGACCCAAAGGTTTATGTAGAGATGTTCCTTATGGGAATAATTACCTATGCAGTTGTTGCAGTGGCAGAATATCGCAAAATCGGTCTTATACCCATGAGTGAGGCACTTAAGAACGTGGAGTAAATCGTTTTTTGACGACTATTTCCTCTCGTGACGACATTTTGTAGGACATGCGGTGTTAAAGTAGTCTGTTGTCTTATTATATAGGACGACAGGCTTTTTTTGTGCAAAATATTTACTATTTTCCAATGGAATGGGATAATGAGCATATTATGATTACTGCGGGGCTAAGGAGAGTGTATGAAAATCGTATTGCAGAACCTCACCAAGAGGTTTCCCAACA
>JAEEGH010027532.1_pt1 | contig 11247 bp, 6 predicted proteins | sample 9134181 | NCBI WGS metagenome assembly JAEEGH01 (sample SAMN16246544, study PRJNA631951) | gut metagenome | biome: gut microbiome; feature: rumen; material: DP-attached | host: Bos | place: Iran: Karaj | collected 2018-10 | reverse complement strand
GGAGATTGCCCGCGAGAGCATCGACAGCGGCAATGCCCTGAAGACCTTCAAGAAGTTTGTTGAACTGAATAGTTGATTCGTAATAACGTGATAACGGAATTACGGTATAACGTAATAACGAAGATTATGCAAGATATTCTAAAGGAAATCGTTGCCCACAAGCATCTGGAGCTGGAGCAGCTTTGCGCCAAGAAGGCTTCTTTGCGTGAGGCATTGCTCCAAAGCAAGAGCGGCATTATCGCTGAGTTCAAGCGCAAGTCGCCCTCGAAGGGTTGGATCAAAGAAGAGGGTAGGGCCGACATCATCCCGTTGTCGTATCAGCAGAATGGTGCAGCAGCACTGAGCATCCTGACCGATGAGCACTACTTCGGCGGTTCGGACGACTTCATCCGCACGGCCCGTCAGAGCGGCGTCACGCTACCCATATTATATAAGAACTTCGTCATTGATGAAGCACAGCTCTATGCCGCCGCCCTGTGTGGGGCTTCAGCCGTGTTGCTCATTGCCGCTTGTCTCTCGAAACAGGAGTGCAAACGTCTGTTGGAGAAAGCGCATGACTTAGGACTTGAAGTGCTCCTTGAGATGCACTCCGAGCCGGAACTGGAATATGCTGACCTCGGCCCCGACCTCTGCGGCATCAACAACCGCAACCTCGGTTCGTTTGTGACGGACGTAGAAAACAGTTTCCGTCTTGCCGAGCTTTTGCCCAATGATGCTGTCAAGGTCAGCGAGAGCGGCATTTCGAACCCTGATACGGTGAAGGCGCTGCAGCAAGCCGGTTTCCGAGGTTTCCTCATCGGTGAGAACTTTATGAAGACTGCCGACCCAGGTCAGGCTCTTAACGAATTCATTTCACAATTATGAATTATGCATTATGAATTGTGAATTAATAAAGGTCTGTGGCATGCGCGATGCGGAGAACATCCGCGAGATTGAGAGGGCAATAGCCAACTCTTCACTCTTCACTCTTCACTCTTCACTCTTTCTGATGGGCTTTATCTTCTGGCCGAAGTCGAGTCGTTATGTCAGTGAGCGTCCGGCCTATCTGCCTACAAACTGCAAGCGCGTCGGGGTGTTTGTCGACGAGGATATCGAGACGCTCAAGCGCATCGCGGATGACTATGCCCTCGACTTCATTCAGTTGCACGGCCATGAGTCAGCCGATTATTGCGCTCAGTTGAAAGACATCAAACTCATCAAGGCCATCAGCGTGAGTGGACAGGATGATATTGCGACATACAAGACATACGAGGGGCTTGTGGATTATTTCCTTTTCGACACTAAATGCCCTTCCGTGGGTGGTAGCGGCCAGCAGTTTGACTGGAGCGTGCTCTCAGCCTACGATGGCGACACGCCTTTCCTGCTCAGTGGTGGCATTGGACCCGATGATGCCGAGCATCTCCGCACCTTCCACCACGGAAAGTGCGTCGGCATTGACCTCAACTCCCGTTTCGAAATCGCCCCAGGGCTTAAAGACATTAACAAACTCAAAACATTTATCGAATCATTATGAACAAGATCAATTCCCTTTTCGCAAACAGTAAGGACCAAAAGCTCCTTTCATTATATTTCTGCGCTGGTGCCCCCACCCTCGACAGTACTGCTAACGTCATCCTGACCATGCAGGAGAAAGGCATCAGCATGGTGGAGGTCGGTATTCCCTTCAGCGATCCCATGGCCGACGGTCCTGTCATCCAGGAGGCTGCCACTACAGCGCTGAAGAACGGCATGAGTCTGCGACTGCTCTTCCAACAGTTGAAGGCCATCAAGGAACAGGTCCATATCCCCTTAGTGCTGATGGGTTATCTGAATCCCATCATGCAGTACGGCATCGATGCCTTCTGTCAGTCGTGTGTAGACAGTGGCGTCAGCGGTGTCATCATCCCAGACCTGCCCTTCGACGACTACCTGGAGAGTGTGAAGCCTGCTGCCGACAAGTATGACATCCGCATCATCATGCTTATCACCCCGGAGACCAGCGAGGAGCGCATCCGCTTCATCGATGAGCATACCGATGGTTTCATCTATATGGTCTCGTCGGCTGCCACCACGGGTGCCCAACAGTCGTTCGACGAACAGAAGCAGCAGTACTTCCGTCGCATCAACCAGATGAACCTCCGCAATCCGCGTATGATTGGCTTTGGCATCAGCAACAAACAGACGCTGGAGTCTGCCCAACAGAATGCCGCAGGTGCCATCATTGGTTCGAAGTTCGTTCAACTGTTACAGACACACGGCAACGCGGCAGCAGCCCTCGACGCACTCTTCGAGGCACTCGCTCACTAAAACGATTACGTGATAAAAATACTTAATTAGTTCGTGGTTTCGTGCTTTTTCCGTATCTTTGCACCAAACTACGAACTAATTCTTTTTTATACATGAAGAAACTACTAAACACGACACTACTTCTCTGTTTGTTTTTCCCGCTTCTGGCATTTGCCGATGGCTGGGATGAGCAGCAATATCGTGAGATTGAGCAGAGCATCCGTGTGCCACAGTTTGCCGCACAGGATTTCCCCATCACGAAATACGGCGCCAAGAGTGACAATACTGCCAAGAAGAACCAGAAGGCTATCCAGAAGGCTATCGACACCTGTAGCAAGAAGGGTGGCGGACGAGTCATCGTGCCTGCTGGTCAGAAGTTTCTGACAGGCGCTATTGCTCTGAAGAGCGGCGTCAACCTCGTCATTGAGGATGGTGCGGTGCTGGAGTTCGCTTTCGAACCCGACCTCTACCCTATTGTCCGTACTCGTTGGGAAGGACTGGACTGCTGGAACATGTCACCCCTGATTTATGCCTACCAACAACATGACATTGCTATTACGGGTAAAGGTATCATCGATGGTGGCGGCTCTCGCGAAACGTGGTGGCCATGGGTCAGTTCCCCCAAATTCGGATTCAAGGAGGGGATGCCTGTTCACCAATGGAAAGAAACCAGCAGGCCCCGTCTACTGAAATATGCCGAAGATGGTGTGCCTTTAGACGAGCGTCGCTTTACCAATGAGGACGGACTGCGTCCACAACTCATCAACTTCAACCAGTGCGAGCGCATTCTGATAGAGAATGTCACCCTGTTGCGCTCGCCCTTCTGGGTTATCCATCCCCTACTCTCTACCGACATCACTGTGCGTGGCGTACACATCAACAACGACGGTCCCAACGGCGACGGCTGTGACCCTGAGAGTTGTGACCGCGTGCTCATCGAGAACTGCTACTTCAATACTGGCGACGACTGTATCGCCATCAAGTCGGGCCGCAACAACGATGGTCGTGAGGGCGGTCAAGGTGCCTTTGCAGGTCGTCCGTCGAAGAATATCATCATCCGTAACTGTAAGTTTAACAATGGCCATGGCGGTGTGGTCATCGGCTCTGAGATTAGCGGTGGTTGCCAGAACGTCTTTGCACACGACTGCGAGATGGATTCTCCATCGTTGGACCGCGTGCTACGTATCAAGACGAACTCCTGTCGTGGCGGCATCATAGAGAATATCAATATGCGCAACATCACCGTTGGCCAGTGCGGCGAGGCTGTGCTCAAGATCAATACCGACTACGAGCCCCGCGAGGTGTGCTGCCGTGGTTTCTACCCTACCGTTCGTAACGTAACGATGGAGAATGTCACCTGTAAGAAGTCGAAATATGGCGTCATGATTGTGGGCTACAACGATCCCAAACTGGCCTATACTGTCAACAACATTACTGTTCGCAACTGTCAGTTCGATGGTGTTACCAGCAAACCCATCCATCAGATCGGCTTGGCACAGAACGTGAAATACGAGAACCTCATCATCAACGGTTCGCTGGTACTACAGCAGAAACCTTATAAGCACTATTCCGAGTGGCTCACCTACTCCGAGATGCAGCGCACGCCTCGTTCCTATATGCTCGACTTTGCGACGAAGCCCAAGTGGTCGTACGTGATGGGTATTGAACTGGAGGGAATGCTCGACACCTATCTGAAATATGGTGGTGAGGACATCCGCCTCTATTGTCAGGAGTATACCGATACCATGATTCGCAAGGACGGCACCATTCGTGGCTATGACATCAAGGACTATAACCTCGACAACATCCGTACGGGCCATTTTGTCACCCGCATGTACCAGCAGTGGCCGGAAGAAAAGAACCTGAAAGCCATGAAACTGTTGATGAGTCAGCTGAAAGACCAGCCCCGCACAGAGGTTGATAAGGTCTATTGGCACAAGGCCATCTACTCTTATCAGGTATGGCTCGACGGTATCTTCATGGGTCTGCCGTTCTACACGTTGACGGCTCGTGACCTGCTGAAAGCCAAGGATGCTGAAAAGATTTACGATGATGCCGTCAACCAAATCAGCATAACCTACCAGCGCACCTTTGACCCCAAGACAGGTCTCAATCGTCATGCCTACGACGAGACACGCGAAATGTTTTGGGCAGACAAAGAGACTGGCCTCTCGCAACACTGTTGGGGACGCGCTCAAGGGTGGTACTCGATGGCACTTATCGAACTGCTTGACGCACTGCCACAGGACTATAGTCGCAGGACGGAAGTTATTGAGTTGCTACGCAAAGACCTTGATGCTGTCATCAAATATCAGGACCCAAAGACAGGTCTATGGTATCAGGTAATGGACCAGCCTGGTCGTGAAGGCAATTATCTGGAGTCAACCTGTTCCAGCATGTTTGCCTATGTGCTGCTGAAGGCTAATCGCATGGGTTACTTAGGTGAGAAATACCGCGAGGCAGGCATCAAGGCCTACAAGGGTATCATCAAGAATTTCATTCGCATCAATGCCGACAGGACCATTTCGCTGACTCAATGCTGCGAGGTTGCCGGTCTGGGTCCCGGACTGAGCGACAAGGTGCGCAAAGCCGCTCCGAAGGTGAAGGAAAACCGCCGTCGTGACGGTTCATACCAGTACTACCTCTCTGAACCCATCCGCGACAACGACGCCAAGGGCGTCGGCCCGTTCCTCTGGGCTTCGCTGGAAATGGAAACATTAGGCTATACTACAGAAAGTGAGAAATAAAGAGTAATCATTTGCTACCGCTATGAAAAAGATATTATTTACAATGACACTGATGGCTGTAACGATGACAGCTGCAGCAACAGATTATGACCAGAACAAGCCCTTTGGCTTCTGCACCGTTTCGTCACGCACAGATGCCAGCAGTACCTATAACATCACGGGTGGTGGATGCTATACCTATCCCATTCCCGATAGATTCACAGGTAAAGTCAAAGTCCTGACGTCCAATGGTCAGGATATGAAGAGCACCATCCAGAACGCCATCAAGCAGAACGACGTGGTTATCCTTGACGGTGCTGATGGCGACTTCATCGTCTCCAGCAACGTAGGCATCACAGCCTCCAACAAGACTATCATTGGTATCAACAATGCCCGCATCTGTACCAAGTGGTTTGTTACTGACGAAATCAGGGCAGCCCTCGATGCTGCTGGCGTTCCCAGCATGAGCACCAGTGGCGGTGGCGGCACATTACCGAATGGTCAGAGAGTTTCTGAAGAGGCAGAATATAACACTCGCAAGATCATCATCGAGATGACTGGTGACAACAATGAGAGTTACCGCAATGCAGGAGCCCTCTCACTGAGTGGTTGCCAGAACATCATTATCCGCAACATCACGTTCCAAGGTCCTGGTTCTATCGACGTGGGAGGTGCCGACCTTATTTCCAGTGGTAACGGTGCCAAGAACTGCTGGATTGACCATTGTGCATTTCTGGACGGCGAGGACGGCAACTTTGACATCACTCAGAAGGCCGATTTCCATACCGTCAGCTGGTGTACCTTCAAGTATTCCAGTCGTTCGTACATGCACCAGAACACCAACCTCATTGGTAGCAGCGACAGCGAAACGACAGGTTATCTGAACACCACCTTCGCCTTCAACTGGTGGGGAACGGGATGTAAACAGCGTATGCCAATGGCTCGCGTCGGCAAGATCCACATGCTGAACAACTACTTCAGCAGTACCACAGCCAGCAACTGCATCAATCCACGCAAGAACTCTGAGTTCCTTATCGAAGGCAACTATTTTGCCAAAGGTGTGAGATCTTACTATAGTCAGAATGATGCAAAGGCCGTAACATGGGCCTCTAGCAATTATGCTGTAGAGACGAATAAGTCTGGAACGCCCTCATCTTTCGGCAGCACCGTTACTGTCCCCTACGATTATACTGTAGCCACCACCGATGACGTGCCGACGACAGTAAAAGACAATGCTGGTGCCACACTGAAGTATGGTGATGGCGGCGGCGAGGAGCCTACAGGTGCCAAAGGCAGCATCTACTGGCCAATGTCAGCAAGCAACAATGCCACAGTTTCTGACGACATCAACAGCGATATAGCCTCAACAGACTTAGAGATTGGCAGCAATCTGACACTCCGCGACCACGGCACCTATGGTGGCATTCGTTTTGCCTTATTCCAGGCGCAGAGCGTACAAACGGCTCCTGCTGCTGACAATGCCGTCACCTTCTCGCTTACCACCAAAAGCGGTAGCAAGTTTAAGGCATCCGGCATAGAATTGTATGCAAGCAAGATTGGCACCAACAACGGCACCATCGACGTATCTTGGAAAGACGCAGGAGGGACAACAACAGTTCTAGAGGCTGTTTCTCCCAACCGCAACAATGAAGAAAATAGCTATTTCTCCATCTATTCTATTGAAGTTGGGGATGTCTCAAAAGCAACTGATGGCACCTGTTCGTTGATTGTTAACATCTACAATGTTGGTGCTATGAAAGATGGCGCATTGCAAAAGAAAGACATCGGTCTGGCAGAAATCACCATTAAGGGTTACATCATTGACCAGAGTACAGGCATCTCTACCCCAGTCACCATGAGGACTAGTGACAATGGTGCCATCTACAACCTCGCTGGCCAGAAGGTTGATAGCACCTATAAGGGTGTCGTCATCAAGAACGGCAAGAAAATGCTACAACGATAACGTGAGTTCGGAGCATCCGGACTAAGAGTCCGAATGCTTCAAACTGCCAGTCCGAATGCTTCGGACTAAGAGTCCGCACACTGCGGACTCTTTTCATCTCTGTAGTTTAACGATTTTAGACACACCCGCAATCGTTTACGTAAACTTTAACTTAAAAGTTGGATACATAAATACATAATTAATAAATAATGTGTATCTTTGCAAAGCTATATGCGCCAAACGAAGAAACGAATCAAAATAACAATAATTTACTAACATTAAAACCAAAACAATTATGAAGTACAGACTTTTACGTTTTTCACTTCTCAGCGTGCTCGTCATGCTGTGCGGAGGATTCTCGTTGGCTGCTATTCTCAACACTAGTGATGAGCAGTCTGTTGCATTCCAGAATTTCGAGATTACCAACGAGCAGATGAGTGGTGAGTTCGATGCCTCTACTCTGCCTGCATGTGCTACATTCAGTGGTACACAGCGCAATGACAACCACGGTTATGGTGCAGTAACTATTACTGTTGCCGTTGATGGTCCTACGAAGTTCACCATTGGTGGATGCCAGTATGCGAACCAGACATTCACGGTAAAGAACGCAGCAGGTGAGACACTTGAAACACTCGACCCGCATACAGCGAAATGCTATCATCAGGACGGCTCAGCTATTACCTATGAGTACAAAGGTGAGGCAACCAAGCTGACCTTCGCTGTCATACAGTACCTGCCTTATTTCAAGGCTGAGGCTATTGAAGATACTCCAGAGCCCCACGACCCAGTTATCTTGACTTGGGACTATACCAATAAGGACATTCCTACTACAGGTCCAGACAATGGATTGTACTATGGAGCTTACGTCAACGATAAGGGAACGAACAACAATATGCACGGTGTAAAGCTGAACAGCTCTGGCTATGCTTATTTCGAAAAACCTGCTGTTGCTGGAAAGCTGACACTGACCATCGGTAACCGTAAGACTGCCGATGCATATGCCGTCAATGTCTATGCTTGCACTATCGCAGATGGCCAAGCAACAAAGGGCAACCTCATTGGCGATGTAGCTGTTGCAGAGAGTCCAGGTACTGGTAGCATTGATATTTCTGCAGACGTAACAGGCATCTATATCGAGCGTAAGACTGGTGCTGAGGGCGTACTCTCTAAGATTGTCTTTAAGGAAGATGTTGCTCGTCAGTTTGTTGACTTCGAGATAACCAACGAGCAATTGAGTGGTGCTTTTGATGCCTCTACCCTGCCTACAGGTGTAACCTTCAACGGCACCCAGCGCAATGACAGTCATGGTTATGGCAACGTCACCATCACCGTTCCCGTTGACGGTACTGTTAAGTTCACAATTGGTGGTTGTCAATATGCTAATCCTGCCAACTGCAAGGTTACAAACGCAAAGGGCGAGGTACTCGCTACTCCTAACCTAAAGACAACTACCTGCTACCATCAAGATGGTGCTGCTGCCACCTATATCTATATTGGCGAGCCCACCACATTGACCTTCAGCGACATTGCATACCTGCCGTACTTCAAGGCCGAGGCTACTGATGTTCAGGAGGTTACCATTACCTATAAGGACCAGAATGGCAATAAATTGGGTGAGAAGAAGGTCTTTGAGGGTGATCCCATTGGCGAGATTCCTTATACCGAGGCTGACCTGACCATTCCTGAGGGTGAAAAGTTCCGCGGATGGGTTTACAGCAGTAAGATTAAGGTAAATACTACCGACATTGTCAATGCCGACGTTACTGTCAACGCTAGCGTAACACCTATCGAAGAGGCTCCTACCGTAGGTAGCATCCAGACCTACGACCTGACACAGGCTACATTCTATCCTGAGGACCACGAGAACTTCAGCGTAGAGAGCGGTAACTACTACAACAATCACGGTTTCACCTTTGCTGATGGCGGCAGCTTCACCGTTGCCGTAACCAGCAAGGCTCAGATTGTGCTCAACCTCTGCCAATATGGTAATGGAACAACGATTACTGTCGTCGATTCACAAGGAAAAGTTGTTAAAGACGATCTTCCTGCTAAGGCAGAAGCTGACGGTGGTACGGCTGTTCTCAACTACGAGGGTCCTGCCGGTCAGCTGAAGTTTACCTTTGCTACCCAGGCTTACCTGCACAAGGTAACTGTCTATAATGTCAGCGACTTCCTGGCAAAGGACGAGAATTCTGGCTACTATATCGTTCCTGCTAATGACGGCGCAAGCCTGATTCTCGCCATCAACGCTGCTGCAGCAGAACCAGATACCAAGATATTCCTGCCCAATGGTACATACGACTTTGGTGAGGCAACTCTGACAGGCATTAGCGGTACAAACGTATCAATTATCGGTCAGTCAATGGAGAATGTTGTTATCAAGAATGCCCCAGCTATCGAGATGGAGGGTCTGGGCAAGGCCGATCTGTTCAACAACACATCTACTGGTCTGTATCTGCAGGATCTGACCTTACAGAATGCCCTTGACTACTACAAGGCTGGTACTGGACGTGCTGCAACACTACATGATCAGGGTACCAAGACCATCAACAAGAACGTACGTCACCTGTCTTATCAAGATACCTACTACTCTCATAAAGTAGGCGGTCTCTACTACTTCGAAGGCGGTGAGATGCACGGTACCGTCGACTACCTCTGCGGTAACGGTAAGGCTTTCTTCGAAGGCATGAAGATTATCAACGAGAAGCGCAACAGCGCTACTATCACTGCCAATAGCGAGCTTTATGTCTTCAACAACTGCGTTGTCGAGAACAATGCCGACAAGTATACTTTGGGCCGTGCCTGGAGCGATCATCCTGTCTGCATCTACTTGAACACTACCCTGCTTGATCCTGACAAACTGGAGGCTACTCGCTGGAATCTGAGCGGCATCAACTGCGACTATAGCATAGCCGGTGAGTACGCAACAAAGAATGCTGCTGGCGAGAACATCACCCCAGCATCCAACGAGATTACCTTCAAGAAGGAGAATACAACGTTGAATACCATTCTCTCTGCTGAGCAGGCAGCAACCTACACCATGGAGTCTGTACTCGGTGACTGGGCTGCAACAGCCAAGCAAGAGGCCAAGCAGTTGGAGGCTCCCGCAGCAGAGTTTGCCAACGGCACTGTGACTTGGACACCTGGTAACGATGGCGCTATTGCTTCCATGATTGAGAAGAACGGCGAGTTCGTAGGCATCACTACCGGAAGCAGCATGACTGTCGAGGCCAATGCTGAAACCGATAAGTTGACCATCCGTGCAGCTAATGCTCGTGGTGGCTTCGGCGAGGCTAAGCAGGTAGCTTATACAGGCACCAGCATCCAGGCTATCAACGCAGCTATTGAGCGTGGCGAGCAGGTTATCTTCAACCTCGCTGGTCAGCGTGTCAACAAGGCAACGAAGGGAATGTACATCATCAATGGTAAAAAGGTCGTGATTAAGTGAGCGAAGTGAGAGCTCGTTCTCACTTCCGAACGTGAACGAGCTCGAGCTTTAGCTCAAGGTTGTTGTAAAGTAACTATACATTATTTATAATAGAGGCGGACACTACAAATGTCCGTCTCTTTTTACGTAAAAATCGCAAACGTTTACGATAAAATTAACTTCTAATATTTTGCTATCTTAAGATTTATTAGTACATTTGCAACATAAAACAAATAATTCGTTTAACTACTTTAATTTAAAACTACTAATTTTATGTCAATTCACATGAAGAGTATGCGAAGTGCACTCCTGTTGGCATTCCTACTTTTTGTAGGTAACATCAGTGCACAGACCGTCAAGGTCAACGTGAAAGACTCTCAGGGCGAAGCAGTCATTGGCGCCAGCGTTATTGAAAAAGACACGCGTAATGGCGGTGTGACCGACTTCGACGGAAATTTCACTATCAACCTCACGGCAGGTAAGCCCATCGTCATCAGCTATATCGGTATGAAGACGAAGACTGTCAATGCTAAAGGTAAGTCTGCAATTGATGTCGTCATGGAAGACGACGCTACCACGCTGCAAGAAGTGGTTGCCATCGGTTACGGTTCTGTCCGCAAAAAGGATATTACTGGATCAGTAGCCACGGTCAGTAGCGATGCTATCCAAGCCGTACCTGTTGCCAATGCCTCTGAGGCACTGACTGGTAAAATGGCCGGTGTGCAGGTAACTACTACTGAGGGTTCGCCCGATGCCGACGTGAAGATTCGCGTTCGTGGTGGTGGTTCTATCACCCAGTCGAACGACCCCTTGTACATCGTTGACGGATTCCCCGTAGAGAGCATCAGCGACATCGCTCCCTCTGACATCGAGGACATCACCGTCCT
>JAEEGH010027531.1_pt1 | contig 11247 bp, 10 predicted proteins | sample 9134181 | NCBI WGS metagenome assembly JAEEGH01 (sample SAMN16246544, study PRJNA631951) | gut metagenome | biome: gut microbiome; feature: rumen; material: DP-attached | host: Bos | place: Iran: Karaj | collected 2018-10 | reverse complement strand
CCGATAAATCCGCCGGTATCTCGCTGCAGATTATCGCGTTCATCACGCCCTGCTCACGGAGGGTTCTCGTAATCTGGCGTGTATCAACGCCGCAGATGCCGCAGATGTTGTTATCAATCAGATATTTGTTGATTTCATACTGACTTCTGAAATTTGAAGGATTGTCGCACAGCTCACCGACAACATAGCCTTTGACCGAGGGCTTTCCGGATACATCCTCTTCTATTACGCCGTAGTTTCCGATAAGCGGGAAGGTTTGGACAACTATCTGACCCGCATAGCAGGGGTCGGTAAGTGTCTCAAGGTATCCGACCACTCCTGTGGTGAAAACCAGCTCTCCGATGCTGTCATGAAAAGCGCCCACGGCAGTCCCCTCATAAACATCTCCGTTACTCAGTACCAAATAAGCTTTACTCATATTTATCATCCTCCCGTCACAGCGTTGCAGCCATAACAGCTTTAATTGTATGCATACGGTTTTCTGCCGCGTCAAAAACAATTGACCGCGGGCCTTCAAAAACCTCATTTGTAACCTCAAGACCGTTAAGACCGAATTTCTCATATATCTCTCTGCCGACCTCGGTCTCAAGATCGTGATACGCAGGCAGGCAGTGCATAAACTTCGCTTTGCCTCCTGCCGCTTCCATCAGTTTGCTGTTAACCTGATAAGGAAGCAGGGCTTCTATTCTCTCTTTCCAGACCTCATCCGGCTCTCCCATTGAGACCCAGACATCGGTGTATATGGCATCGGCTCCTCTCGTGCCCTCATCCACATCCTCGGTGAGCAGTATCTCTGCTCCGGATTCCTTCGCCCACTCACGACACTGTGACACGAGTTCTTCCCCGGGGAAGTATTTCTTCGGAGCCACAGCGTGGAAGTTGAGTCCGAGCTTCGCACAGCCTATCATCAGTGAGTTGCCCATGTTGTATCTGGCATCTCCCATATAGGCCAGTGTCCTGCCGCGCAGATTGCCCATGTGCTCTCTTATCGTGAGCATGTCGGCAAGTATCTGTGTCGGATGGTATTCGTTGGTCAGACCGTTCCATACGGGCACTCCCGAGTGCTTTGCAAGTGCTTCGACTATCTCCTGTCCGTAGCCTCTGTACTCAATGCCGTCAAACATGCGTCCGAGGACTTTGGCTGTATCTTCTATGCTTTCCTTCTTGCCTATCTGTGAGCTCTTCGGATCCAGGTAGGTCGTTGCCATACCGAGATCGTGAGCTGCCACTTCAAAGGAGCATCTCGTACGGGTAGAGGTCTTCTCAAAGATCAGGGCTACATTCCTTCCGCGAAGCTTATCGTGGAGCACATGCTCCTTCTTCAGACGCTTGAAGTATGCAGCCAGATCGATGAGATACAGTATCTCATCCTGTGTGAAGTCCTTCAGTGTAAGAAAATTCCTGTCTTTAAGTGATATCATGATTTACAGATCCTCGTCACGGCTCTCCACATCTTCTATGATGGCTTCCGTGGTAGCCGCTGCCTCTATGGCACCCATTCCTGTGTCCTCGTGTATGCAGGGATCTGCTTCCGGTGCGGGCTTGGGTCTTTCGGTGTCATCCACGGGTGTGGAATTGCCTACACCGAGTGCCTCTGCCGCAACGCCCAGAGTCTCCACTACTGCCGATATGTCTGAAGGCATGAAGATCTTTGTAGCTCTGCCGTCTGCCACATCCTTGAGTGCGTCTATGCCCTTGAGCCTGAGTACGCCCTCAGTGATGTTTGCCTTGTTCAGCATGCTGACACCCTCTGCCTCTGCTTCGTATACGAGCTTCTTGGATTTTGCACGTCCTTCTGCGAGTGCTATCTGTGCATCTCTCTCAGCTTCTGCTGCGAGGATCTTTGCTCTCTTGTCACCCTCTGCTCTTGCCACGACTGCTTCCTGATGTGCCTTAGCCTCGAGGACTGTCTGTCTCCTCTCACGCTCTGCTCTCATCTGCTTGGTCATGATCATCTCTATTTCCTTGGGAGGTGCTATGTTCTTGATCTCCACTCTGGTGACCTTGATACCCCAGGGATCGGTAGCGTCGTCGAGGATCGTCTGCATCTTTGCATTGATCTGGTCTCTTCCGGTCAGGGTCTTGTCGAGCTCCATCTCACCGATGATGTTTCTGAGTGTGGTGGCTGCGAGGTTCTGCAGACCTGCTATGGGATGCTCCACGCCGTATGCATAGAGCTTCGGATCGAAGACCTTGCAGAATACGACTGAGTCGATCTGCATGGTAACGTTATCCTTCGTTATAACGGGCTGGGGCGGGAAGTCGAGTACCTGCTCCTTAAGTGACATCTTGACTGCCACTCTCTCAATAAAAGGTACCTTGACGTGGATGCCTGCGGTCCAGGTTGTCTTATACTTACCGAGTCTCTCTATGACGAATGCCTCTGCCTGAGGGACTATACGTACGTTGACCACTATAAGGATGATCACTAAAAGAAATAAAACCAACAATGCTGCCATGGGAAACCTCCTTTGTTCTTTTTGGTAAAAAAATATTATACCACAGGGATTGGCCTGTGGTATAGATTATATTTCTTATTAGGTGTTCGCTATCTATAAGCCCCGGGATGCTGACGCGCATGGCGCATCAAAGCGCATCCGTAAAACGTCCGCAGGACGTTTTACCAGTACACATGATTACCAATTACAATTCCTTCGTGGCCGGAGCTGACGTTTCTGAAGTATCTGGCGTTGCCGACGTTTGATACTCCGTTGATGGCGTCGTTAGCTGCCTGCATTGCTGTGGCTGATATGGCTCCGGTAGCCATGGTGCGTGCGAGCTTGCCGGATGATGCGGGTCCGAACTGGTGGGGTGCATATATTGCCTTGGATATGCTTCCGTATCCGGACTTCACTCTGTTCATTACGACTGCTCCTACTGCAAGCTGTGCTTCGTAAGGACCGTTACATTCACACTGTATGAGCGCTGCCAGAAGGTATGCATCACTGGGTGCAGCCGCTTCGCTGTTGTCTGTCGCTGCCGGTGCCTCTGTGCTTGCTTCTTCGGGCTTCGGCTCTTCTGCCTTCGGTGCTTCCGCAGGCTGCTCAGCAGGTGCCTCTGCTGCAGGCTGTGCTGCGTCACCGCTCACGTCGGCCGATACGCTCTTGTCTTCCTTCTTATCCTCTTTCTTTTCTTCTTTCTTCTCGTCCTTCTTCTCTTCTTTCTTGTCTTCCTTCTTGTCGTCCTTCTTCTCTTCTGCCTTCGTATCTTCCTTCTTGCTCTCATCGGAAGCCTTCTTGCTGGCTTCTTCTCTTGTCTTCACTTCTTCTACGGTCTCACCGGTCTTGTACATCATCTTAAGTGTGATGTACTCGTTGGATACATATCCGCTGCCGACACCCTCGGTACCGTCTTCATACTCTATAAATCGATGCTTCGTTTGACTTGCCTTATACCCGTCTGCCCCATCCGAAATATGCCAAGCGAGGCACTATACCGGCCTACGAGATGATACGACACTCTGTCAACCTGCACCGAGGCTGCTTTGGCGGCTGCGCCTTCTGCACCATCTCGGCGCATCAAGGCAAGTTCGTCGCTTCGCGCAGCAAGGAATCCATCATGCGTGAGGTGGAGCAAGTGACCCAAATGGAGGACTTCAAAGGCTACATCAGCGACCTGGGCGGTCCGTCGGCCAACATGTACCGCATGAAAGGCAAGGACGAACGCCTATGCGAAAAATGCGCACGTCCCACTTGCCTACAGCCCACCGTCTGCAAAAACCTTAACACCGACCACCACCCGCTCATCGAGATATATAAAGAGGTGGACGCACACCCGAAAGTGAAGAAAGCCACTATCGGATCTGGCATACGTTACGACCTGTTCCTGCACGACAGCACACCCGAGGAGAACAAGGCCATGGGGTACGATGAATACTTCCGCCAATTGGTGACCCGTCATGTCAGCGGACGACTGAAAGTTGCCCCAGAACATACCAGCGATGCCGTGTTGAAACTCATGCGCAAACCCAAGTTCGACATGTTTGTCAAACTGAAGAAGAAGTTCGACCAAATCAACGAGAAAGAGCATCTCAACCAGCAACTGATTCCTTATTTTATCTCCTCGCACCCCGACTGCTACCTCGAAGACATGGCAGATTTGGCAGTCAAAACCAAGGAGTTGGGCTATCATTTGGAACAAGTGCAGGACTTCACGCCTACCCCTATGACCTTGGCTACCGAAATCTATTATTCGGGTTATGACCCTTACACTTTGGAACCCGTCTTTTGTGCTAAGACCAAAGAGGAGAAACTGGCCCAACAACGCTTTTTCTTCTGGTACAAACCCGAGAACCGTGAGTGGGTAAAAAACGCCTTACGGCGCATTGGACGTGTGGATTGGATTAAACTGCTGTATAAACGTTGAGCGTTGCTAGTTTTCAATTAGCAGTTATTTAAAGAGCAGCCTTGGATAATGCGTTCAGTTGTCATCAAACCAACAATTGACTACGTCTAATCGTAGATTTAAACAATTAAACAATAAACATTCAACACTTCAACAATATTCCGTACTTTTGCAGCAAATTTCATAAACTAAAAACAAAGCAATGAAAAAACACCTCATCGGAGCCATCGTGCTCATCGCAGCCCTCGCCTTTTCCGGTTGCAACAACACTGAAAAAAAAGAAAAGAAAGAAATGGAACAAAAAACCGACAATACTGAAGTTGAAAACCAAAAGCCGGTACTTCCCAATCGGTTGCTCATTATCGTCGACCCGCAAATCGACTTCACCACGGGCAGCTTGTCCACAGCCAAAGGTCCCGCATCCATGGACTACCTCGCCAAGGCCTTGAGCAATGGCGCATGGAAAAACTATGGTTGGATTGTCGTCACGCAAGATGCCCATCCTGCCAACCACAGCTCTTTTGTTGAACAAGGCGGCGATTTCCCGCCCCATTGCGTGCAAGGCACCGAAGGCATGAACGTTTACCCTGCCCTTCAAGAGGTTTTGAATTCCATCACGCCTGACATCCCCAACATCCATTATATGCAAAAGGGTGATCTTGCAGAAAAAGAAGAGTTTAGCATCTTCCAAAACGAACGCAGCGGTGAGAAACTGCGCAAGACTATTGAGGACAACGGATTTGAAGGCATCGACATCTGTGGCATTGCCACCGACTATTGCGTCTACGAGACCACCAAAGATTTGATGGCGTTCTATCCTGCCAAGCAGATTCGCATCGTCACCAACTGCCTTGCTGCCGTCGACGACAACGACACCAAACTCGCCGACCTGATGAAGGAAAACGGTATCGAAGGGATTGAATTCTAATCTTTTTGACGCGAGACTTCGAGACGCGAGACACGAGACAGGGTGCCTGAACCCGTCGAAGGCCCCGTGTCCCGTAGTCCCGCGTCCCGCGTCAAAAGAGTTATGAGCAAATTCAAATCATTCCTACAGCGCAAGGGCGTCGACATGACCTGGAAGGCCTATTTTGTCGACGCTCTTGGCGCTATGGCCTTAGGGTTGTTCGCCTCATTGCTTATCGGCACCATCTTCCAGACCCTGGGCGACAAGACGGGCATTGAGGCCTTCGCCACCATTGCCAAATACGCCAAGGCGGCTACGGGTGCCGCCATCGCTGTGGCCATCGCCTACAAACTCAAATGCGAGGGTTTGGTGCTGTTCAGTGCCATCGCCGTTGGCATTGCTGGCAATGAATTGGGCGGACCTATGGGAGCCTATGTCGCAGTGATTGTGGCTGCTGAATTGGGCAAAATCGTCTACAAGGAAACCCAAGTCGATATCCTTGTCACGCCTGCCGTTGTCATCATCAGCGGCGTCCTGATGGCCTACGCCGTCGGCGCTCCAATCCAAAAGGTCATGACGGCGCTCGGCGCCTTTATCGAAAAGGCCACCCAAATGCAACCCTTCCTTATGGGCATCATCGTCTCCGTAGTCATCGGAGCGGTGCTCACTTTGCCCATCAGTTCGGCAGCCATTTGCCTTGCCATCGGTTTGGGTGGCATCGCTGGAGGTGCTGCCACGGCTGGCTGCTGCGCCCAAATGATTGGGTTTGCCATCCTAAGCTTCAAGGAAAACCGCTGGGGCGGTCTTGTGGCACAAGGTCTCGGCACCTCGATGCTGCAGATGGGCAATATTGTGAAGAACCCTAAGATATGGATTCCCATACTCCTCACTGCCGCCATTACCGGCCCTATCTCCACCTGCATTTTCCACTTGGAAAACATCCCGATCGGCTCCGGCATGGGCACTTGCGGTCTCGTCGGGCCCATCGGCATCTATACCGCCATGCCTGAAGGTGGCATGAACATGTGGATAGGCATGGGTTTGGTCTGCTTCGTATTACCAGCCGTGCTCACATGGATCTTTGGGCTGATATTGAGAAAGATCGGATGGATTAAGGAAGGCGACCTCAAAATCGACTGCTGATGCCGAAAAAGTCCCAAAAGCCACTCACGCCCGACCAGGTTCTTGACAAAATGGCCAAGTATTGCGCCTATCAAGAACGTTGTGTAAAAGACGTGAGAGACAAGTTGAAGACCTTCGACATCCCCGAAGAGGAAAAGACAAGAATCCTTGATTATCTGTTGGATAATCGTTTCGTCAACGACGAGCGTTTCGCCTTGGCTTTTGTTCGAGGCAAAGTCAACCAAAGCGGTTGGGGCGTGAACAAGATCCGTTTCCACCTTATGCAGAAAGGCATCGCCAAGGAACTCATCGATGAAGCCCTTGGGCAGACCGATGAAGAGGTTTACCGCCAACGGCTCATCGACATCCTCAAGACAAAATCCAAGACCATAAAAGCCGCCAACGACTTCGAGAAAAAGCGCAAACTGGCCGCCTACGCTATGCAAAAAGGCTTCGAAGGGGTTTTGGTTTGGGAGGTTTTGAAAAGTCTGGATTGAGTTAAAACGAAAACAAGTAACACTTCACATACTGCCAACGACGACTCTGCAGATCATCCTTGGAAATCAGAAAGTTGAGCATCCCACAGTCGTAGAAACGCAGTTTCCAATCGTCACTTTCGTCGATCTGAAGGAGCGAGAGCATTCCAGGCATGGCCTCGCGCACTTCGTCGATGTATGGCATGCCGAGCAAACGGGTGCTGTATTCGGGCTTCGCCTCGTAAGTGAACGTAATGCTTTCGGCGGGCAGACCAAAAGGCGACCCGTCTTCAAAAACGATTTTGTGGGTGTGAAGCTCCTTGCAGTCAGGGGCATAAAGCACTTTGAAACAAGGGGATTCCCATTCGCCCATGCCGGGAGACACAATGGCATCAAGATTGCCGAGGAAATAGTCCAAAGCGGCAAAAAAGTAAAGCATCCCTTCGTGCGGGAGCAGGTTCTCTTTGTCGAAAGGTGCTATCTCGTCGCAACGTATCTGACAGATGAACGTGAGCGGGTCGTCATATTCTTCGCCGTCGTCGTTGACAGGTACTTCGGGATAGTCGAGGTTGTCGGGCATGTCGGGGAAGCCCCACCATTTGCTTTTTCCGAACAGGTCGGCATCGGTTTTTTGTGTCGTTATCTTGATCATGGTTTACAGTTTTGCCAGAATGATTGAAACGTTGTCATAGCCTCCTGCCTCACAAACTTTTTCCTTAAGTTTTTCTGCGAGGCCTATTTCCATGCCATTGGCGGTGATGCCCTCGTTGAGTATGGCTTCTATCTCATCGTCGGTGAGCATGTCGGTGAGTCCGTCGGAGCAAATCAGGATCACGTCGCCTTCGATAATCTTGTTGGTGATGTCGTCGGTGAGTATCTTGCCGTCGAGTCCGCCGCCGAGGCAGTTAAGGAGTGCCTTGCTTGCTTGAGGATTGCCGGTAATGCCACGCTGGGTTTGGTCGGTAGTCAGTTGTTTCAAAAACCCGCCACGGAAGCGGTAGGTGCGGCTGTCGCCAGCGTTGATAAGATATATCTTGCCGTAATGCCACACCACGCCAGTCAGGGTGCATCCCATGGGTTTTGATTGCCCTTGGTCGTAGGCCGCGACGTTGAGTTTGCAGGATATGTATTTGCCAGCCTCGCTGATGTCGTCGCAGAATGTGTCGGGCTTGATATCGTTCATGACGAATTGCTCCTTCATCTCGTCAAGCGTGATCTCGCTGGCCACTTCGCCTTTTTCGTGACCTCCCATGCCGTCGGAGACAAGCAAGTAGAAAACGGAGTTTCCCTGCACGTCAACAGTGATGTTGAGGGCATCGTTGCGGAGGAAGATTCCTCCGATGGAAAGGGCGTCTTCGTTGTTTTCGCGTACCATTCCTTTGTTGCATATCGCTTGTATATCTATCTTCATTGCACGTTGAAGTCTATGGTTGCTATGGTTAATGTATCGCCTATCCGTATGGGTGTTTCCATGCCAGTGGTAAGTCTTATACCATTGACGAAAGTGCCGTTAGTGGAGCCGACGTCGATGACCACCCACCCTGTCGCTGTTTTTTTGAACATGCCGTGTCGTCCGGAGATATATTGGCATGAGGCGAATTCCGGGTAGATGCCCGATGTACGTCCAAACGGTCCTTCGCGAAGTATCAGAGTCCAGCCGTTGCCGACGATTTTGGTAGGTCCGGCTGGTGCCCTTGTTCCACTGATTGCCGTGCGTTGCGGTCCATCGTTAGGTTGAGGTTGTGGCGGCACAGGTTGTGGTTGAGCCATGGTTCCGTTGAGATATTTCCTTCCGGGAACAAGGTCGCTGCCGCATACCGGACATTCGCGGGTACGGTTGGGTTTAGGGCGTTTGCAGTCGGGGCACCACATCAGTTCGGTGCCACATTGGTCGCAGAAAGCGCTGTCGTCGGGTATCATGGCCCGGCAGTTAGGGCATTGTATCATAACACATCCTCCATTTTAATCGTTTTACGTTCTTCAGCTGTAGGGTTGCCGCCTTCTTCAGCGAGGCGCATGGCCAGGTTGCTCTTGACTTCGTCGAAGAGGTTACGAGCCTCGCGTCCGTTGCCGAAAGTGCGGCCACGATTGTTGTACATCATCGTGAGTTTGCCGCGCACGGCGTTCTCAGCCATCATGTCGAGGATATAACCTCCTTTGCGTGCGTGAATCATGAAAATGTCGAACAGTTCATCTGGCGAGTAATCCTCGAACACGATGCGGTTCTGCTTGGGGAAGCGCGACTCGAATCCGCTGTTCTCTGCCAGGAACTTCTGCATCTCGAAGGAATAGCCTGCGGCGATGCAGACGAACTTGCCACGGTCGTTCTCCAAACGAGCCACCAAAGCCTCTAAAGCCACTTTGCCGTAACCTTCGGCAAGCTGGTAAGCCTCGTCAATGAAGAGGATTCCTCCCATTGCGGTATCGACCACATGTGAAGTGATGGCCTCCGTATCACCCAAGTAGCGACCTACGAGGTTAGCCTTGCCAACTTCCACGACATTGGGAGACGGGAGTGCGCCCATGGAATAGAGTATCTTGCCCATGAGTCGTGCCACGGTGGTCTTGCCCGTGCCTGGGTTGCCAAGGAAGAGATAGTGTCCGAGTGGAATCTCGGGACGGCGGTTTTCGACGCGGGCACTCTCAATCTCGTTGTTGATGGTGTGAGCGAGCTTCGTGAGCGATGCTTTGACACCACCCAGACCGATGAGCTGGTTGAGTTCCTCAAGACATTCGCTGATGGGCACCTTTTCAGGCTCCACGTAGGGTATGTCATCGATGTAGGCTGTTTGCAGGAACTCAGGAGTCCATTGGTCAAAAGGCACTGAAGCGATGCGGTTGTTGATGTTGGTCTTGGTCTCTGCCACTTTCTTCATGGCCTCGCCTGCGTTGCCGAACTTATCGTCTTTCATGGCCACCATGTTACGGAACATGTTGAGGGCCTTCATGCGCACAGTGTCGTCGGCAAGAGTGAAATTGTATTTCTTAGCCTTGGCCGCCCTCTCGTAAATTTCGAGGAGTTCCTCGGCAGTATAGTCATCGATGTGTATGGTGTGGGAGAAACGACGTTTCAGGCCCGGGTTGGAATTCATAAAGGCCGCCATCTCCTTGGGATAGCCAGCGCAAACGACGACGAATTTGCCCGCTTCGTTCTCCATGCGCGTCATGAGTGTCTGCACGGCTTTTTTGCCTTCCGAGCTGGTGCTACGTCCGGCCTCGTCCATCGGTTCGAGGTCGTAGGCCTCATCGAGGAAGAGCACACCGCCCATTGCCTCAGTGATGGCCGCATCCATGAGTTTGTCTGACTCGTTGAGATATAAGCCAATGATGTCTTTTGGCACCTTCTCCGTAACCTTGTCGGTGCTGGTAACGCCGAGGGCCTTGAATATCTTGCCAAAGATACGCGCCACGGTGCTCTTTCCAGTGCCTGGGTTGCCCGTTAGGATGAAATTGTACTTGGTGAGTCCTTCTTGCGCCATGCCCAATTCAATGAGACGTTTTTGCACCGCGATCTCTTGGGCGATGCGGCGAATGGCTTCCTTCACCGATTTCATCCCCACAAAACCATCGAGCTCTTTCATCACGTCCTCAACGGAAACCTCATGGGTGTCGGCCTCGCCTACGATGTCGGCGTAGGTGAATTGGTTTTCGACATAGTCAGGCTGCTGTTTGCGCAGACGGTGGCGTTTCAGCGCCAAGTCGAAGGCGTTGCGCACATCGCGGGCGTTGCCGAAGGTGTCGGTGCGACGCAGATACATCCTTTCGAAGACCTTGGGGAGCATCTCGTTGGCTCTGGCATCAAGGGTGAAAATGGTGTCCTCGTCGTTGCGGGTGAGCATCATGCGGAACAACTGCTCCAGTTCTTTGGGGCTGTAGTCGGGGAACTCTATCGTGACATTGCAGCGCGACTTGATGCCTTCGTTCATGCGGACGAGTTTGTCCATGTCCTTGGTATAGCCAGCGAGGATGCAGACGAATTCGCCCTTGCGGTTTTCGAGTATGGGCAACAAGGTGTTGACGGCATCCATGCCAAAGCCGCCTCCATCGTCGGAAGCGAAAGCGTAAGCCTCATCGATGAAAAGTACGCCGCCCATGGCTTTGTCAACCGTGGTCTTCACGTTGAGTTCGGTATCTCCTAAATGGTTGCCAATCATCTCTTTGGCCGACACTTCGACGAATTGTCCCGTCGGCAGTGCGCCGATGGCGTTGAGAATCTCTCCAAACTTGCGTGCAAAAGTAGTCTTGCCCGTGCCAGGGTTACCAGTAAAGATGAAATGGTCTTTCAGCAGCTTCTCTGTCATGCCTTTCTCTCTTCTTTCCTTGACGTTGCTCACGATGGCCCTGATCTCGTCCTTCACGCTTTGCAAGCCGATGTAGTGGTCAAGTTCTCTCAATATC
>JAEEGH010027530.1_pt1 | contig 11247 bp, 6 predicted proteins | sample 9134181 | NCBI WGS metagenome assembly JAEEGH01 (sample SAMN16246544, study PRJNA631951) | gut metagenome | biome: gut microbiome; feature: rumen; material: DP-attached | host: Bos | place: Iran: Karaj | collected 2018-10 | reverse complement strand
TGATACCTGTAAAGAAACCTTACACCTGCTGTAAGAAATCTTTACAGCGGCCCTTCTGTTAGATATTTAGAGAATTGACAACCAATGGTTTATGTTTTTGGCACGGAAAATGATGTATGAGAATGATGAAGAACGATGTATGGATGTTTATAAAAAAAATAAATCCTTAAGCAGCCTCGGAGAGGCAAGACGCGCGAAGCGCTAATAACCCCATACAAGCGAAGCGCAGTGTGGGGCTTAAAACAAAAAAATATGAAGAGCTACCTTAAATTCCTCAGTCGCAACAAACTCTACACCGCCGTGGAGGCGGTGGGGCTGGTCGTGAGTCTCGCGTTCGTCATCCTGATCGGCAACTACGTGTGGCAGCAGTACGCCGTGGCGCACAGCAATCCGTATGGTGACCGCGTCTATGCCGTGGGAAACCAGGAGTACCTTTCACTCTCCTGGTGGGACAAGTCCGTATTCGAGACCGAACTGCCTGAAGTTGAGGCCGTTGCCCGCATCTCTATGCCCGATGCCGACGGCTTCGTCTTCGTCAATGACGAGCCGGTTAGTGCCCTCGTCAACGAAGCCGATCCCGAAATCTTCGAACTTTTTCCTAGTCTCACCCTCATAGACGGCAGCATGGACGCGTTCCGCCGAAAAGGGAACTGCCTTATCTCCGAATCGCTCGCCAAACGTCTATTCAACGGCAATGCCATTGGCAAATCGATTACAATCACATACTGTCAGTATGATGAGAAAATCGAAAGGGTGATTTGCGGTATCTTCAAGGATTCCCCAAATTCCATGATTCCTTACACCGATGTGTTGCTAAATCCAACATTTACCGAATGGTACAACCAGGCGCCTTTCTCTTCCATCGGAGCCTACGTCACCTTGATAAAAGTATGTGAAGGTGTTGACCGTGAGCAACTTGCAAAGAAGGTTGAGGAAGTTGGACTACCACATTATCATAACGGTTTCGTGAACGCCATGCCGATTTATTCCCTGCCGGAAGTCTTTTTCTTGGGAAACCAGTGGGTGTTTAAGCGGGGTAACAAATCCATGCTGCAGATATTGGCGGTGGTGGTCTTGCTTCTGTTGCTTTCTGCGGTGTTCAACTACATCAACCTCAATATGGCCCTTTCGGGAAAACGTGCCAAGGAGATGGCCACGCGGCGGCTTAACGGTGCCACGCAAGGCCAGATTGTGCTAAAGTATATCCTTGAATCCGTGTTGTTTGCAGCGGTCTGTTTTGTGTTGGCATTCTTGTTGGCTTACGCTTTACTTCCGATGATGAACGGTTTGCTGAAAAGCGTTTCAGCTGGCGAATTGGGTATTGACGGACCAACTGACGGGTTTGTTCCAATCCGATTGGAATGGTCGGCGGGCACCGTGGCGGCATCTTTTGTGGCTGTCGTGCTATTGGGCGTGTTGGCGGGACTTGCCCCTGCCGCTGTGGCCTCGCGATTCGCGCCCATCGACATCGTGCGCGGCACCTACCGGCTGCGCAGCAAAATGTTGTTTAGCAAGGTCTTCATCGTGTTTCAGAACGTTGTCACTATCGTCTTGATTGCCACGTCGTTGCTTATGGAGGTGCAGATGCGGCACATGGTGAACCGCCCCATGAACATGCGTTCCGAGGGACTCTACAACTTGCAGTTTTGGGCGAAAGACTACGGTGATGTGGCACCGCTCATCGACCGTTTGGTGAAAATTCCCAATGTGAAAGCGGTGGGCTACGGGCGCGGTTTCGCCGGGCAGCTGAATATGGGCACCAACGTCATCACACCCGAAGGAGAGTCTGTGGAGATGCAAATTGTCCTTTGTGATGAAACGTATTTCAAAATGCTTGGTTTACAAGTTGTTGAAGAATACAATCAGCCGCTTTGCAACTCGGTATGGATGTCGAGAGCACTGGCCGAGAAACTGGCTGTCAGTGATACCATGTCCGTGAATTACGCCAAACATTTGCACATCAACGGATCAAATCCAGAAGTGATTGGCGGCGTTTACGAGGATATCCCGACGCGCCCGGCTTCGTCTTCCGACCTCAACCAATATTCGGCGGTTATCATCGCAAAGGATGAGGATTTGGAGTGGGGAAACGGCATAATGATTGATGTGTCAGGCGATTACAAGGAGACCGAGAAAGCCATCTTGAAAGCTTACACGGAGTTTTCCAAAGCGCGGAACGGTATCTACGTTGCTCCAGCGCAGAATGGTTACACGCAAGACCTCAACCGCCTTCTGCTCCAGCCCGTCAAAACCGCAATGCGTCTGTTGGAACTGTTCATGGTTCTTTCCGTGCTGATCTCCCTGCTCGGCCTCATCGCCATGAGCACTTACTACAGCGGGCAAAACACCAAGAGCATCGCGGTGCGCAAGGTCTTCGGCAGCGACGTGCGGCGCGAGTTGCGGCGAACGGTGAAAGGCTACATGATGCTCGTCGGAATCGCGGCTATCATCGGAGTTCCAATTGCTATCTGGCTTAGCGGCAAATACCTGGAACGTTTCGCCTACCGCATTGAGCATTACGGCTGGATCATTGTCGTGGCGGTTGTGGTCACCATGCTGCTGGCCTTCCTCTCGGTTTTGTGGCAAACGCTCCGTGCCGCGAGGACGAACCCTGCGGAGGCCCTGAAAAAGGAATAAAGAGGTGTAGAGAGGCAAAATTTTGCGTATCTATAGAGGGTAGATCCATCGCCAAAACAAATCATAAATTGTAAAAATGGCGATTTATAAACCCTATATTTCGCCATTTTTAATCATTTTTATTTGTTTTGGCGAACTATCTGAATAAAATTGTATCTTTGCGCCTGTCATAAAACGGTATTGTCATGGATAAAAATTTTATCAGTAGAAGACAGGAAATCAGGTTGTTACAAGCTATTAAGGATTCTGGGGAAGCTGAATTTGTGGCCGTTTATGGTCGTCGGCGCGTGGGTAAGACATATCTGATACAACAATTTTTCGACAATAAGTTCGCCTTCTCAGCCACTGGTATCATAGAAGGCACCCGCGAAGAGGAACTCTTTGCCTTTACGAGTGCCTTGATTGCTGTTGGTTATACGGGACCTCAGCCCAAAACTTGGCTCGAAGCATTTGAGGGACTCAAATCTGTTTTAGAGAGACAGCCGCACAAAGGTCGTCAGGTTATCTATATTGACGAGCTCCCTTGCTTTGATACGCCCAAGTCCGGCTTTGTCCGTGCTTTAGGACATTTTTGGAACACTTGGGCCGCATTACGTAAAGATGTCATACTTATTGTTTGCGGTTCCGCCACCTCTTGGATGATTGAAAACATAGTCAATGACCACGGAGGGCTCCATGACCGAACCACACACACTATTTATTTGAGACAGTTTACGTTAGCAGAAACCGAATCCTATCTGCAGACTAAAAAAATCCACTGGCCACGGCAGATGATTGTCGAGACTTACATGATGCTTGGGGGCGTGCCCTATTACCTCAGTTTGCTCAACCCTCAAGAGAGCCTTGCCCAAAACATCGACAGACTCTATTTCCATAAAAATTCTGAACTTGGACAGGAGTATCAACGTCTTTACGCCTCTCTGTTCAAGTCGCCAGAGTCTTACATTCGCATTGTTGAGATATTAGGCAAGAACAAGCAGGGACTCACGAGAGGAGAAATTGCAGAAAAACTGAAAATATCATCCAGCGGGACGCTGAGTAAACAGCTTGAAAATCTGGAATATTGCGACATCATCCGCCGATATGTGACCAAAATTGGAGGCAGGCTAAAGACCAACGAGGCCTATTACCAGCTGGTTGACCTTTTTACACTTTTCCATCTCACCTTCTCCAAAAAGCTAACTACTGAAGATTATTGGGAGCAGCGTCTCAACACCCCAGTTCTCAACAGTTGGCAAGGATTAGCCTTCGAGCATGTGTGCATGGTTCATATTAGGCAGGTACGACATGCTCTTGGCCTTGACAAGATTGCCGTTGAATATTACTCATGGCGAAGTTCCACAGCTCCACGTGCCCAAGTGGATATGATTATCGAACGTGCCGATCGTCTTGTTAACCTCTGCGAAATCAAATACACCCAATCAGAATACACCATCACTTCCAATGAGGACCTGAAAGTCCGTAACCGTACGGCGGCATTCGTCCGGGAGACCAAGACCCGAAACGGTATTCTTCCCACATGGATCACTCCATTCGGTCTCTTTCATAACGAATATTCCGTCTCTGTCCAATATCAGGTTACGCTGGACGATCTGTTTGTTGATTGAGTTGGCTACAAATCCATAACAACCCGCGCAGACCATCTGTAAAGAACTCTTACACCACTGTAAAAGATCTTTACATTGTGCGTGTTGCTTGTATTACTAATCTGTTGTATATCATAGGTTTATGAGTTTGGCACGATTGCTGTCTGTCCATATCAGGTTTTATTATGGTTTGATATGAAGAGTTACCTCAAATTCCTAAGCAGAAACAAACTCTACACCGCCATCGAGGCGGTGGGGCTGAGCGTGTCTCTCGCGTTCGTCATCATCAGCTTCTGCTACGTGATGCAGCAATATGCCGTGCCGCACGAGAACCCTGACTGCGAGCGGATTTACGCCGTGGGTAGCGATAATATGACCAATGCTTACGGCATGAAGGAAATCATTGGCGACAAACTTCCCGAAGTGGAATGCGTGACCCATTTCTATTTCCAAAACGACCAGCTTCTTAGGGCGGAAGACGTGTCGTGTGTTGGCAATTGCTTGTTCTGCGACCGAGAGTTCTTCAACGTATTTCCCGTCCAGTTCAAGGAAGGTGGTCCCGACAATCTCACCAAAGCCCATGTCGCCTTCATTTCGGAAAAGTTGGCCTCCAAAATGGGAGGGGAAGTGGTTGGCAAACAGGTGATTGCGGACGAAGATACGCTGACGGTGGTAGGGGTCTTCTCCGATTTGGGTAGCTCCTTGTTATATGATGCCGATATCATTGGCCACATTGAAACCTGCAAGTGCATGGCTGTTTACAGAGAACATTCGCTTTACTATCAGAATGCTATCCATACTTTCATGAAGGTGGTGCCGAATGTTGACCGTGTGCTTTTAGAAGAAAAGGTGACTGAACTTTGCAAGAAGACTTATGGTGATTTGTTTACCGTTTTTTACGAGGAAGGCATTACGGTTATTCGGCTGGATGAAATCTTTTTCAGCGACACAAAATGCCATTTGCAACAAGGTGACAGGTCGATGCTCCGCAACGTGGTTGTGGTCGGGCTGCTGCTGTTGCTTTCCGCTCTCATCAACTATGTCAACCTGAATGTGGCGCTTGTGGGAAAACGTGCGAAGGAGATGGCGTCGCGGCGATTGCTTGGTGCGCAGAAGTCGGCTGTCATCGGACGTTTCTTGGCCGAATCGTTCCTGTTCACCCTCTGCTGCTTTATTGTTGGTTTGCTGTTAGCCGACGCAATCGTGCCTTTTGTCAACGATTTGTTGAGGGCAAATGTGGCGGTGCGCATTCCGTTCACGACAGGTTACCTTCTTTCCTATCTGCTGATGGTGGCGGTGGTGTCGCTGCTGGCTGGTATTTTGCCTGCGGTCATCGTGTCGCAGACCAAGCCCATTGATGTGGTGAAAGGCACCTTCCGCTTCCGTTCCCGCAAAGAGTTGTCGCGGATCTTCATGGTGGTTCAAAACGTCATCTCCATTGTGCTGATAGCCTTGGTGATTACGATGCAGTTGCAGATGCGGCACATGGTGAATCGCCCCGTCGGTCTGCAGACGGACAACCTCTATTTTATCAGTTCCAAGTTGGATGTTATTCCTGAAAAGACCGCTTTCATCGACGAGCTCCGCAGTTTGCCTTGTGTGAAGGAATTGGCTTTTACTGAGAATGTTCCGGGCGTTTCAACCACGTATTTCCTAATGGCTAAAATGGGCGAGACGGAAAAAGACACTAGGGTCGCTTCGTTTAATTGTGACTCGGCGGCCTTCCGCATGTTGGGTTTCCAAGTGGTTGAACAGTTTCATGAGCCGGGAGAGATGAGTTTTTGGATGACGGAAAGTGCCGTAGCCGGCATGACGGGACTGCCGCGTGGAGTCTATAACTACGACACGGTTTTTGCTTGGCAGCAAGACAATATCGGTAATGATGTGTGCGGTGTCATTAAAGATTTCAACATGTTGGATGCCCTGCATGCTGCCGACGAAGATTTTACCATTGTCTTTTGCAATGACAATCCTATTTTTGTGGGAAGTGCTCATCCGTTGTTGGAAATCGTGGGCGACCACCAGGATGCCAAACGTGCCATTGATGCGGTTTACAAAAAGCACTGCGAGAAGGTGTTAGGCACCTATATGGAGCCGGAATACAACGATTTCCTGAAGAATGTTGTTGCCTCGAAATATAACAAGACAAAGCGGCAGATGCGCCTCATCGAGCTGATTATGGGCATTTCGGTGCTGTTGTCGTTGCTGGGTCTGGTGGCCATGAGCACCCATTTTGCCTCCGAACGCGAAAAGAGCATCGCCATCCGCAAGGTGTTTGGCGGCACCTTGGAGAGCGAAAACCGCCGCAATCTGAATGAGTATGTCATCATGATACTGATAGCCAACGTGATAGCGATTCCCTTGGCCGTGTGGCTGTGCGGACGTTATTTGGAGGACTTCGTTTACCGCATTGATCTGCATCCCTGGATCTTCGTAGTGACGGTGTTGCTGTCGTTCGTCATCGCCATCGGCTCTGTCCTCTGGCAGACGCTCCGTGCCGCGAGGACGAACCCTGCGGAGGCGCTGAAGAAAGAGTGAACGGCGAACAATTGTCGGCGAATTGAACGAATTATGCGAATTATATCAAGACATATTCCTTGAGCAGCCCCGGCAGGGGCAAGAGCTCGGTAGCCCTGGCATATAGAAACATCAATAATACCTTACAATATGATACAAGTACAAAACCTCACCAAAATCTTCCGCACGGAAGACATCGAGACCCTCGCGTTGGACGGGGTGTCATTCACCATCAACGACGGCGAGTTCGTCGCCGTGATGGGGCCGTCGGGCTGCGGCAAATCCACGCTGCTCAACATTCTCGGCCTCTTGGACAACCCCACCGAGGGCACCTACGAGTTGCTCGGTCAGCAGGTTGGCAGCCTGAAGGAGAAGGAGCGCACCAAGTTCCGCAAGGGCAACATCGGCTTCGTGTTCCAGAGCTTCAACCTCATCGACGAGCTGAACGTCTATGAGAACATCGAGCTGCCGCTGCGTTACCTGAACATCAGTGCCTCGGAGCGCAAGGAGCGGGTCACGGCGATGATGAAGCGGATGGCCATCACCCACCGCGCCAAGCACTTCCCACAGCAGTTGTCGGGTGGACAGCAGCAGCGCGTGGCCATCGCCCGCGCCGTGGTCGCGAACCCCAAGCTCATCCTCGCCGACGAGCCCACCGGCAACCTCGACTCCAAGAACGGCAAGGAGGTGATGGACCTGCTCACCGAACTGCACAACGAGGGCACCACCATCGTGATGGTCACCCACTCGCAGCGCGACGCCGGCTACGCCGACCGCATCATCAACCTCTTCGACGGCAGGATTGTGGAGGATGTGCTGCCGGAGTTGTAATTTGTGACGAAGATATGAAGAGCTACCTCAAATTCCTAAGCAGAAACAAACTCTACACCGCTGTGGAGGCGGTGGGGTTGGTCGTGAGTCTCGCGTTCGTGATCATCATCGGCAGCTACGTGTGGCAGCAGTACAGCATCACACGCGAGAGCTCCGACCGGAAGGACATCTACACCTTCGGAACGCCAAACTGCACGGGGCTCACCTACGCCTTCCCTGACGAGCTCCTTGCGCGGGTTCCCGAGGTGGAGGCGGCGGTGCGCTATTGCGGGTGCCAGACGACGGTCGCCCAGTTGGGGGACGAGTATGTGCCGGTGAATGCGGTTGCCGTGGAGAAGGACTTCTTCACGATGTTCCCGCACCTCGGCCGCTTCGTCGAAGGCGGTCCAGAATGCCTTGATGCGCCTTCGAATGTGATTGTTTGCGAGACCTTTGCACGGCAGCACGACCTGAAATTTGGTCAGACAATCCGTATGGAAGGAGAAGAGTATCTCGTCGCGGGCATCATCAAGGATTTTGAAAACACCATTTTCGAAAACAGCGATCTGATTGTCAATGTACGCCATCCCGCCAACCGGTTTGCCACCGAATCGCCCTACGACGGTTTCGGTACGACTATCACCTTTGCGAAAATCGCTAAAGGCACTGACCCACAGGTGGTCTACGACAAAGTGAAAAAGGTCTGCAAGGAGATTTATCCTCTCCATTACGGTCATGGATCCTTCTTCGAAGAGTTGGAAATGACCCGATTCGACCAGCTGTTCTTCAAAGAGGATATTAACAGCTTTTTCAATCAAGGAGACCTTAAAACGCTGAAACTGCTGGCACTCGTCGGGCTGTTGTTGCTGCTTTCAGCGGTGTTAAACTACATCAACCTTTCGTTCGCGCTCACGGGGAAACGCGCCAAGGAGATGGCCACTCGTCGCCTGCTCGGAGCGCAGAAAGGGGAGATTGTCTGGAAATATGTCGCTGAATCATTGGTGTTTACAACGGTGTGCTTCAGTTTCGGACTCTTGTTGGCCTATCTGTTGGCACCGTCGGTCAATGCCTTGCTCAACAATCCCGATGTGCCCATTCGGGTACGGATGTCGTTTACGTATATCTTGGCCTATCTTGCTGGTATCTTGGTGGTTGGTGTACTCAATGGCATCATTCCGGCCTTGTTTGCCAGCCGCGTGCAGCCCATCGATGTGGTGAAGGGCACTTTCCGCCGCAACACGAAAATGGTGTTCAACAAGGTGTTCATCGTTGTTCAAGGCATCTTTGCGGTTTTCCTCATCGCGATGGCCATCGTGATGGAGGCGCAGTACCGCACCTCGCTCCACCGTCCGAGGCACTGCAACACACAAGACAAATACTATTTGTTCGTGCCCACTCAAAAACCTCAACCACAGTTGTTTGAGAAACTTGAGAAACTGCCCTGCGTGAAGCGGATTGGCCGAAGTGCGGGTGCCCCTGGTTATCTTTTTGGGATACAGTATAATTGGACAGAGGACCGGAACATCACGTATTGGCATTTGCAAATGGATACGGTCGCCTTTCAGATGCTTGATTTTGAAATACTTAAAGATTACAAAACCCCAATTTACAATTCAATCTGGTTTGGTGAGCGGGCTTTTGCCGCTACAGGTTTCAGCGAAGAGGACCACGTCATCAGTAATCCTATTACACCGGGAAAGAAGGAATGCGAGCAGGTGGCGGGTGTGATTCGTGATATTCCCGTCAACAACAACAATATGGGCGAAGAGGCCAATGTCATCATCAGCGTTTTGAGGGAGGAAGATGTTCCGGTGGCTGGTTTCCTGATGGAGATTGCAGGCGACCATTCGGAAGCCGCGAAAGCCATCACCAAGGTGGTTGATGACTGGTGTGGCGAACAGCAGATGTTTTATTATGCCAACGGTTTTATTGACGATTTCTACCGTGATGCGTTGAAACCCGCCAAGAACAACATGCGCTTGTTGGAGATTTTCATGCTGTTGGCCGTGCTGATTTCGCTGCTCGGGCTTCTGGCCATGAGCACCTACTATGCGGGCGAGAATGCCAAGGGCATCGCCGTGCGCAAGGTGTTCGGGGGCACCGTCAAGAGCGAAACATGTCGCACCGTGCAGGAGTATATGCTGCTGGTCGCGGTGGCCTGCGTCATCGGTGTACCGATAGCGGTCTGGGCGGCACAGCGTTACTTGGAGGGCTTCATCGTCAGGCTGGAGCACTACGGTTGGATCTTCTTCGTCGCCGTGGTCATCTCCCTCGCGATGGCCTTTCTCTCTGTGTTATGGCAAACCTTGCGCGCCGCGAAGACGAACCCTGCGGAGGCGTTGAAGAAAGAGTAGGAACGTGGTGCCCCGGTTTGTGTTTCCAAGTATTTTGAAACAACACGCATTGGTGTCATAATATTTTGTACCTTTGCTGAGGTGAGTCGAATGTCGATGAAAGCGTATAGTGTCCTCTTTGTCAGCACGTTGCGCCCATGATGAGAGCACGATTACTCGATTCATATTCGAATGATACCCAATTGATATTCGATTGATATTCGATTTTTTTCGAATATCAATCGAATACCAATCGAATACCAATCGAATATCAGAGGGCACATCTACCTGCCTGCATGGGCGCATCTATATGCCTGACACGACGCAATGACTTGGGAACAGCGAAAGAACAATATTATATCATCAGTAAAACCGAACATGTTATGGAAAAAAAAGGAATCACTTTCACTGGGAGTCTCCGCTCGGACGGAATCACCATCTATCAGAAACAGGGCAAGACCATTATACGCTCGTCGAGCAGGAGCACATCGAAAGGCTTTACGATAAAGCAGTTCATACAGCGGCAGCGGATGCGCCATGCCATCGCTTTGTGGCGGGAGCTGGAGCATTGCTATCCGATGTTCACCGGAGCCAAATCAGCCTACAACGGCTTCGTGTCACTGGCCAACCGTCTGCCCGCCGTCTTCGTCACCAAGGACGAGGCCATGCGTCATCCGTCGTTCCTTATGCCCGGCATCCCCGTAAGCGACGGCATCCTTTCGGAATTGAAGCTGCGACTGGGCGAGGTGGACGGCACGGCAGCCTTGATAACCAACATCGAAAGGTATGAGACACCTTTTACGGAAACGCTAAAACTTTACATTGCCGAACAGACCAACGAATATAATTTCCCAAGAGTGAAATTCCGTATGCGAAACGTCTTGAAGGAGGAGCTGGTTGAAACGGGAAACGGTCTGGCCTTGGTGGGGGATGAGTTTGCCGACGACAACAAGGGCTGGGCGTTGGTGCTGGTGATGGGCGACCGTTGCTCTCCGCAGAGCATCGTCACGCGCTGCACACTCTACCGGCAGTTCACCACCGAAGAGGTGATGAACGAAGCCGCCAAGACCTACGGCCCCATCAAGGAAAGTCCTTTCCCGTCGCCGAGGAGATAGATGGCGTGTAAAGAATCCTTACACTGCTGTAAAGGATGTTTACACTTTTCGCGGTATTCATATTGTATTCTGCTAAACGTCAATGAATTCACAGTTTGGCACGGTTGCTGTATGGGATTTGCTGCTATAGATTTACCATTATGCGAATCATCCAAAAATCCAAAACCGAGATGGTCTCCGCCATCCTCAACATCGTCGGGCTGGCCGCCGCCTTCGCCGCCCTCTACATCATCCTCGTGCAGGTGCATC
>JAEEGH010027528.1_pt1 | contig 11248 bp, 8 predicted proteins | sample 9134181 | NCBI WGS metagenome assembly JAEEGH01 (sample SAMN16246544, study PRJNA631951) | gut metagenome | biome: gut microbiome; feature: rumen; material: DP-attached | host: Bos | place: Iran: Karaj | collected 2018-10 | reverse complement strand
CAATTAAGGTAGCACAGGTAGTAAAAGAGCAGCTTGAAACAACTCTTCTCGGTCTTACAGTTGAACTTCAGCAGATGCCTAAGAAGGAAAGAGTACAGCGTATGCAGGATGGCGACTTCGAACTTGGTCTTACACGTTGGGGGCCTGACTATGCAGATCCTATGACATACCTTGGAATGTGGGTTACTAACAACTCTAACAACTACGGTTTCTGGAGTAATTCAGAGTACGATGCAATAATCGCTGAGTGCACAACAGGTGAGACTGCTATGGATGCTGAGGCCCGCTGGGCAGCTCTTTACGATGCTGAGAAGATCGTAATGGATGAGGCAGTTATTTTCCCTCTTTATACACAGTGCAACGCAGAACTTATTTCTACTAATGTTTCAGGAATTGAGTTCCACCCTGTAGCTCTTAACAGAGTTTATAAGAACGCAACTAAAAACTAAATTATCCGGATTCTAACAAAATTGCTGCGCGAGGAAGAGTAGTAATTGATTGCTTTTCCTCGCGCCTTTTAAATTGGGGGACAGGGTAAAAACTGTAATATTCTCTCGTTACAAGAGGACAACCATGAAAAAATATGTTTTAAAGCGAGTAGTAACAGCAATATTCACATTGCTGGCCATTACACTTATTCTATTCATACTGATGCAGCTGATGCCAGGCTCTCCATTTAATGATGAGAAGCTCAACGAATCACAAAAGGCTGCATTATATGCAAAATATGGTCTGGATAAGCCCATTGTTATTCAGTTCTTTCAATATGTTATCAATATGTTTAAAGGCGATCTTGGGGTTAGTTATAAGATTTCCAAAAACACACCTATTACGCAGCTTATCGCATCAAGACTTCCCATTTCAATTGGAGTTGGATTTGCTGCGGTTTTGATCGGTGCAGTTGTAGGCCTTTTATTGGGACTTCTGGCTGCATTTAAAAGAGATACAGTATGGGATACTCTTGCAACCGTTATTTCAGTAATCGGTGTATCAGTTCCTTCATATGTATTTGCTCTGGCGCTATCCTATCAGTTTGGCTTTAAGCTTGGATGGTTTCCAATGCTCTTTTCAGCCAAAGATGTAACAGGCTCAAGCGTACTTCCTTCCGTATCACTTTCAATGTTTACCATGGCTTCTATAGCCAGATTTACAAGAGCAGAGATGATCGAAGTACTTGGCTCAGACTATATGCTTCTTGCTGAATCCAAGGGTCTTTCAGGCAATAAGCTGGTATTTGCCCATGCCCTCAGAAATGCTCTTATTCCTATTATTACTGTATTAGCACCACTTGTTGTTGATCTTATGACAGGTTCACTGGTTGTAGAAAAGATCTTTTCCATACCTGGAGTTGGATCACTTCTTGTAAACGCAATCCAGTCTAATGACTATAACGTTGTTATAGCCCTTAGCTTTATATATTCTGCTATGTACATTGGAATCATGCTTGTTGTAGATATTCTCTACGGCATCATTGATCCAAGAATCCGTGTGGCAAAGGAGGGCGACTGATATGGCAGCATCTTCAGCATTAAAAAAGGAACCCTACGAATCAGAGAATTTAGTAGCGGTTAAAAAAGAACAGTATGTCCCTGTTACAGCGGATTTCAAATTAAAGGGAAAAACAGCAGATGATTTTGTGGATACAAACTTTGCATCCCAGAATTTCTGGAAAGAAGTTGTAGCAAGATTCAGACGTAAAAAGAGTGCTGTATTTGGACTTATCTTTGTACTTGTAATTACATTCTTTGCTTTTGTCGGACCTGTCATGAATGAGTACACATACTCAGGACAGAATCTTGAACTCAAAAACCTTGCACCAAGAATACCTGTTATTGAGTATACAGGCTTTTTTGACGGACATGAGAATATCAAGACTACAACAGGAACCAAGACAGTAAATTATTACTTTGAAAAAAAGCTTCCGGATACCTTCTACTGGTTTGGAAGTGACAATTTCGGAAGAGATATCTGGACAAGGACATGGTCCGGTGCCCAGGTTTCACTCATAATCGCTGTAGCAGCTGCGATCATCGATATGATCATTGGAATGAGCTATGGCCTTATCTCAGGATACTTTGGCGGCAAAGTGGATATGGTGATGCAGAGAATACTTGAGATAGCCAATGGTATTCCAAGGCTGGTAATCGTAACACTTCTTCTTTTGGTATTTAAGCCTGGTATGATCACGATCATCGTAGCCTTGATGCTGACAGAATGGGTTGGCATGAGCCGAATTGCCAGAGCTGAGATGCTAAAACTCAAGGAGCAGGAGTTTGTACTTGCATCAAGAACCCTTGGAGCAAGTAACCTTCACATAATCTTTAGTGAGGTTCTTCCTAATATAATCGGACCTATAATCACACAGGTTATGTTCTCTATTCCAACAGCTATTTTCACAGAGGCATTCCTGTCCTTCGTTGGACTTGGAATACCTGTACCAAGATGTTCACTGGGATCACTTATCTCAGAAGGATTCAACAGTTTTACAACTCATCCTTATCAGATCATCCCACCTATTGTTGTTATGGCACTTCTGATGCTTAGCTTCAACCTGGTGGCTGACGGACTCAGAGAAGCACTTGATCCTAAGTTAAAGGAGATGTAACTACGACATGAGTGAAGAAAAGAAACGAGAAAAAATACTTGATGTCAAAGACCTTGACATCACCTTTAAGACAACCGCCGGAGATGTACATGCTATCCGCGGTGTGAATATAGATCTGTATCAGGGGGAGACTGTTGCTATCGTTGGTGAGTCGGGTTCTGGTAAGTCAGTAACCATGCGCGCTGCCATGGGAATCCTTGCCAAGAATGCAGTAGTTAACTCTGGCCAGATCATCTACAGATACCGCGATAATAAAGGCGGGATCGACTATAATCCTGACAAAGATGAGACAGCAAAGTGGATAGAAGCTGACATTCTTAAGAAGGATAAAAAGTGGATCAGAAAGCATATCAATGGCCGCAGGATAGCCATGGTATTCCAGGATCCTATGACCAGTCTTGATCCTACCATGACAATTGGTAAGCAGATCATGGAAGGAATGCTCTGGCACTACAAGATCGACAAGAAGGATGCCTTTAAAAGATCAGTTGAGCTTTTAAAAGAAGTTGGTATAGAAGATGCTGAAAAGAGAATGAAGCAGTATCCACATCAGCTCTCCGGTGGTATGAGACAGAGGGTTGTTATTGCTATTGCACTTTCCTGTAATCCTGATCTTCTTATCTGCGACGAGCCAACTACAGCTCTTGATGTTAACATTCAGGCCAAGATACTTGAGCTTATCAAGAAGGTTCAGAAGGAAAGAGATATTGCAGTTATCTATATCACACATGACCTTGGCGTAGTAGCTAAGGTTGCTGATTATGTAAACGTTATGTATGCAGGTAAGATCGTAGAAGTCGGCAATATCAATGAGATCTTCTATGATCCAAGACATCCTTATACATGGGGACTCTTATCAGCTATGCCTGACCTTGGCACAGATGATGACAGACTATACACAATTCCTGGTTCACCTCCAAATCTTCTTCATGAAAAAGAGGGTGATGCCTTTGCACCAAGAAATGCCTATGCACTTGAGATCGATGATAAGCTTGAGCCGCCTATGTTCAAGATAACAGAGACTCATTCTGCAGCTACATGGCTTCTTGATGAGAGAGCTCCAAAGGTTGAGATGCCGCCGGAACTTAAGGCAAGGATTGAAAGAATGAAAAAGGAGGCCGAGGCAAATGTCAGCTAATTATAATGCAGCGCCTCTTCTTGAAGTAGAGGGACTTAGACAGTATTTTCCTGTAAGCTCTACATATACAGTTAAGGCTGTTGAGAATGTAAGCTTTAAGGTATATCCGGGCGAGACTTACGGACTTGTTGGTGAGTCCGGTTCAGGTAAGTCTACAATAGGAAGAAGTATCATAAGACTTTATGATCCAACAGAAGGTAAGATAAGCTTCTGCGGAATGGATATCTCCGGTAAGATGAACAGGCATACCAAAGAAAGCCTCCGTGTTCAGATGCAGATGATCTTCCAGGATCCCATGGCGTCTCTTAATCCGAGAAAGAAAATCAAGGACATCATTGGTGAAGCTCTTGATATTCATCATGTATGTAAAAACAAAGCTGAGAGAGATCAGAAGGTAGAAGCAATCCTTCAAAAGGTAGGCCTTGCCAAAGAGCATGCGGACCGTTATCCGCACCAGTTCTCAGGCGGTCAGAGACAAAGAGTTGGTATTGCAAGGGCTCTTATCTTAAATCCAAAGCTTGTTATTGCTGATGAGTGTATCTCAGCTCTTGACGTATCTATTCAGGCCCAGGTTGTAAACCTTATGAAGGATATTCAGGAAGAGCTTGGAACAGCATATCTGTTCATAGCCCATGACCTTTCCATGGTTAAGTATATATCTGACAGGATAGGAGTACTGCATCTGGGACACCTCTTAGAGACAGGTACTACTGACGAGATATTTAATAACCCTGTTCACCCTTATACAAAGAGTCTTCTGTCTGCGATTCCTATTCCAAACCCTGAGCTTGAAAAGAACCGCGAAGCTATAAGCTATGACTACAAGACATCGGGAATAGATTATAACAAGGGTACAGAGCATCTGGTAAGTGGAACTCACTTTGTTAAGTGTACGGATGATGAGTTTAAGACATGGACTAAGGGATAATAGCCTAAGTGATAATAGTGCATATTCGTAGTTTATGACATAATATCATCAATAAGCTTATCAAAAAGTGGATATAAGATCATGACCCACAATCATATGATTTTCAGAAGATTTTATATCCACTTTTACTTAAAAAGTGCTTGACACTGTATACATACTTGTTGTATGATTCTAAATGCTGTTGAGATGGATGTTTTTTGAATTGCATATGATTTTTATTTGATTTATTGATGTCTCAGCAATACCGAAAGGATTTCAAAGCGGGCTTCATGTACTTCGGATGATTTACAGTTGCGCTGCAGCACGATTTATATTGTTCCACCCTTTCAGTGCAGTATCCTTTCGTTTATATATAGCGTGGTATCGCTCGTATATCAGGGCGTTGTATATAAATCTATATTTTATCTATCGGGGTGTGGCTCAGTTTGGTAGAGCGCTACGTTCGGGACGTAGAGGCCGCAGGTTCGAATCCTGTCACCCCGATTTTTTCATGCCCAGATTTCTCTTTTTTATCATTTTCCATAAAACACTTACCGCATAATTTTTACAATATAATAGAAGCCTTGACATAAGATTATTGGATACTTGGGGGATGATTTATTCACAGATTGATTTTAGTTTTAAATCGCTGACATATTGATAAAGACTGTAATATGTACATTTGTAGTATATATTACAGTCTTTTGTATTTCTTACATTTTCTTTACAGTTGAGCTATATACAATTTTGAAAAATACCAAAGATAAGATAAATGAGACTACTTCAGATATAGGGAAGGCGAGCCATACTGCATTAAGATTGCCTGTAAGTGATAGCAGATATGCAACAGGTATAAGTACCACCAGCTGTCTGCCTATGGATACGAACAGTGAATAAATGCTCTTGGCAAAGGCCTGGAATATTGAGCCCATAACAATTGAGGCAGCAGCAACCGGGAAGTGTACGGCTATGATCCTAAGTGCCGGTATTCCTATTGCAAGCATATCATCTGATGCATCAAACATTTTTAGTAGTGCCCCCGGGATGAGCTCAAATACTATGGTTCCGACAAGCATGATAGTAATAGCAAGAGCAAATGCAAATTTTAAAGAATCATCAATTCTCTTTTTATTTCTGGCACCGTAGTTGTAAGCAAGAACAGGTATGACACCATTGTTCATACCAAAGATAGGCATAAAGAAGAAACTCTGAAGTTTGAAATATACGCCAAATACAGCAGCTGCAGTTGTTGAAAATGCGATCAGAATCTGATTCATAAGATAAGTCATGACCGATCCTATTGACATCATGAGGATGGAAGGAACTCCTACCATATAAATCTGTCCTATGATTTCAGCTTTGGGTTTAAATATATTAGAAAGTCTGATCTTGATATCATGGTTGTATTTGATATTAAGTATAAGTCCTACAACAGCTGCTATGCTTTGACCCAGTACTGTTGCATATGCTGCACCTGCAACTCCGAGCTTGGGACATCCAAGAAGACCGAAGATCATGATAGGGTCGAAGATGATGTTGATAACAGCGCCGGTCAGCTGAGAGATCATACTATATACTGTTCTTCCTGTTGATTGAAGGAGCCTTTCAAATGTAACCTGACAGAAGAGTCCAAGTGACAGGGTAGCAACTATTCCAAGGTATGCTGCGCCGTCTTCGATGATGGCAGTGTCGCTTGTCTGTGAAGCGATAAAAGCTCTGGAACCGAAAATACCTATAATAAGGAATACAACGAAGTTCATGATAGTAAGTAGTATTCCGGTATTAGCGGCAGCATCAGATCTGTCATATTTTTTTTCACCAAGTGATCTTGATAATAATGAATTGATACCAACACCTGTTCCTGATGCAAGAGCTATCATCAGGTTCTGCATAGGGAATGCAAGTGTTACAGCTGTAAGAGCATTCTCACTGATTTTAGCAACGAAGATGCTGTCTACAACATTGTAAAGAGCCTGCACCAGCATAGATATCATCATGGGCAGGGACATTGAGATAATGAGCTGTTTGACAGGCATTACGCCCATCTTGTTTTCTTTTCTTTGTTCTGACATATTTAACCTCTCCTTAATAACCTAGACAGTATAACATGATTTTGTTAAGAAGACATATACCAAAGTTTGAAAAGATTTATGTTGTATCAAGGCTGACTATTGCTAATGACGGACAATTAATGGACAATATATGGTATATAAAGAGTCGATATAAAAACAAAAAACATTCTTAGTGGAAATAATAAAAGGACGGAGCTAGCGGATTTCTTGCAATGTAAGAAATTAACCGCTGACTCCGTCCTTGAGTTTTATTTTAGTGTACTGAAGTTTCTATTGTTGTTCCGATAGATCCGCTACCCTGAACGCCAAATTCAACACTCTGGCCTTCCGGAATAGTGGAGTTCCATTCTACAGGAGTGATCACATAGTAGTCACCCTGTTCTTCGATATTAACATTCCAGCTTGCTGTGATGTTAACATCGCTCTTTTTTACAACTACTGTCCATGTATTAACTGTGCTTCCTGTGTTAGATACCTTGAAGTTGACCTGGTATCCGCTGCCCCAGTTGTTGATGGAATATTCAACGCTAAGGCCTGTAGCTGCAGGCTGTTCCTGTTCCGGAACTGAAGGAGTTTCGGAAGGTGTTTCTGCAGGAGTTTCTGAAGGTGTTTCGGCTGGTGTCTGAGAACTGCCGTTATTTACCTTTTCGAACTGCCACTGCTGATTGGATCCGCCGTTATATGTCCACTGGCATACATTTGTGCCGTCATCTGTTTTCTTTTCGTATACATCAAGATACTTTGCAGCATCTGAGCACTTGGTTCCGATAGTATATACGCCGCTTATGTCAGTATTTTTTACTATAAACTGCTGAGCTGTTCCGCTGTATGCACTGTAGATACCTACATTGGTTCCGTCATCGTTCTCGCCGTTAGCTACGTCGAGCATTACATTGCCAAGCTTGTTTGTGAGAGTGATATATCCGTCTGAAGTATTAGTTACATACCATTTCTGACCATCAACTCCTGAACCTGTCTTGATGACAACATTCTTCCAGCCATCTGCGTTATCAGCATCTACTGTAAGATATTTCTGGGAAAGTGTGTTTTTGATGTAGTACCATCCGTCTTCAATAGTAGCTGTCTGGTTGTTATTTGAAGGTGTTGGAGTTGGAGTAGGTGATGGTGTTGAAGATCCCTGTCCTATTACTTCTTTGTATGCCTGGATAACCTTGGAGTATGCAGGCTTAGCATTACCTGGTGTGTAGAAAAGAAGAGGAGCTGCATTGCTTATCCATGTTGTCTTGTCGGAAAGTCCCCACCATGTAACACCGGAGATATTACCGCCGCTTTTCTTGATGCTGTTGATGTTCTTGAAAAGGTTGTATGCGTAGTTTGCAAGATCTGTATCACCTTTGTTGGTGATATCAAGCTCTGTTATCTGAACTTCAAAACCTGCATTAACAAAAGATTTAAGTGCAGCTGTATAGTAATCAACTGATGGGAAATTAGTTCCCAGGTGAGACTGCATTCCGACACCTGCGCAGACTTTTCTGCCATCATTGATATAGTTAACAAGTTTGATTACGTCGTTAACTTCCATGTATGTATTGTAATCATTGTAAAAAAGCTTAACTGAATCTGTAAGTTTGAAGTATGAAAGTGTGTCATAAGCATAATTGAAAGCTTTCTTGACATAAGAAGCGTTGGTCTTGTTGCTGCCATAGACTGCTTCCCATCCTGAGTTAGAAGCGTGAAGGATCTCGTTGGCAACGTCCCATGCATATACAACGCTTCCGTACTGGTTTGTATATACGTGATTCATTACTGTCTTAACATACATCTCAAGACGAGCATCCATTGTGGATGAGTTAACAAAACCAGATCCTGCATTGAAACCATTTCTGAAGAACCATGAAGGAGTCTGGGAGTGCCATACAAGAGTATGAGCTCTCATCTTAAGACCATTGTTGTAGCAGATCTTCATAACTTCATCTACTGTGTTGAAGTTGATCCTTGGAACATAGCTTTCTTTGTAGTTGTCAGGAATGTAGTAACCCTGGCTCTTGGCCTGTGATACTGAGATAAGAGTAGGTGATCCGCCAAGAAGAGCATCCGGCTTCATCTCGTTTTCAAGAGTGATACTGTTATAATCTTTTTTAATGTAGCAAGTGTATTCGCATCCTTGAGCTGGTAGAGATTGATACATGTTCCGGAATAACCGTAAGTGGCTCCGTAAGTGCTTAAAAGAGAATCCTGCGCTGCATATGCACTTATCGTGGATACAGAAGCTGTCGCACATACCAGAATCAGCATGAGCATGATCTTTGCAACGATGCTGTATAACTTATTAGCTGCTTTTTGCATTTTGTAATCCCCCTCCTGTTTGATTTGGAGTTGTAAAAAGAAGTGTCAGGCGTATATAACAGATGCATCTGTAATAAGGCCTGAATTTAGAATGTTACTGTGCTCGAGCACCCTCATTCTAGCAACAATCAATGCTTCGAACTTCCCAAAAATTGCGCTCTTATTTCTATATATTGCGATTAATGTAATATAGGTATTGACAATTTGAACATTTACAACAAAACGTGTAATATGATTTTGAATATGTTGCACAAAAGTATTTGAGAATATGGGGCAAAACAGCGTGAAATAGGGGATTTCGCGCTATTGTGGAAGTATACTAAAAATATACATGGTTGTTTGTGAAAAAACGACAATATTAAGAATGGTGTAAAAATTTACAAAAAACAAATCGATTTATGTATGGTTGCAAATGCAAAATGACCTCTGGGTGCGAAGAAATGCCCCCTGATGACAGAGGTAAGGAACCATTTTTGTGTCCTAAAATGGTCCCTTACCTCCGTCACCAGGGGGCATCGTAGTTTAAGAGAACTCTTTTCTTAGCCACAGATCTGCAGGACCTGCGGTCATAAGTATTATAAGATAACCTTCACTTAGATGAGTTTTGATATTTGCTGACAGGTCATCATCAAGCTCGGCTATTTGTGCTTTATCTTTGACGTTAAGATCATCTATGAATTCGCCTGGGGTTATTATCCTTAAGGATTCATCCTCTCTTGTGAGATATGTCGGGAGCCAGTAAACTTTATCTGCCCCGTCAAAAGCGTCCTTGTACAGATGGCGAACTTCATGCTGACGGGTATTCTGGTGAGGCTGATATACTACTACAACGCCTTTTTTGCCGGTTTTAGCAGCTTCCTCTATGGCTATCTGAACTGTTGACTTAACTTCTTCAGGATGATGGGCATAGTCTGTATATATACCATCTGTAATACGTTCGAAACGTCTTCCAACGCCCGGGAAGCTATTTAGTACATCAGCAATCTTCTCATCAGGAACATTTTTACCAGTAGCTTTAAGCATTCTCTTTATTGCTTCAAAAGCTGTTGTAGCATCCTCACGTCTTGCACTTCCGGAAATAGTTATATTTTTATTAATGCCTTTGATGATATTTAATGCCTTGCCAGCTTTCTCAAAATGATCAATAGCATGTCTTGCAGCATCCGGCGTTCCGAAGATGACTTCAGATGACTGATCTTCAAATCTTAAAAAGGCATCTTCGTAGTCTTCTCTTGTCTTGTAGATGTCAGGATGATCATATGAAACGAATGTTATAAGAGACAGCCATGGATCAAAGTTAAGGAAATTCCTGTCATATTCATCAGCTTCATAGATAAAGAATTCATCCCCTTCCTTATAAGAACCTGAGGGAGCAAATCCCAGTGTTGTTCCCACAAGGTATGAAGATGGAAGAATAGGGTGGTTATTGTCATCTACAAGCTTGTTAACAACCCATACAAGCATTGATGTAGTAGTAGTTTTGCCATGTGTTCCGGCAACGGCTACCATTTTAAGACCAAGGTCATTGACGAGTTTTGCGATAAGTTCATCTCTTTTGGATACTTTTATGCCGCTTTCTATAGCAGCAACAAGTTCTGGGTGATCTTTTGGAAGTGCAGAAGTATAGATGAACCAGTCGATTCCCACTTCATTCATCTTTTGCTTAAAATATGTTCCATCCTGCTCGCCGACATAGTATTCTATGTTTGCTTTTTCAAGTTCGGGTGCAATAGCACCATAGCTTCTATCTGAGCCATAGACATTAATACCGGCTCTGCGGGCCATAAGTGCAAGAGGTCCCATGCCTGTTCCGGAGATTCCGGCTATATATATATTCATAAAGATATCCTTCTTTCTAAATGTTATTGCGTATATGAAAACATCGCTTCAAAAATCATATCATATCTGGAAAGTTTGTCCACCATCTGACCTGATGTGTATCATGACGCCGGTAAGTCTATCACCTGGAAAACGTTAGTTGCATCAGACCTTTATAAGGCAAAAAATTTGAAGCAAGCTTGAATTAAAGAATAGAGTCTTTTATGATAAAAAGAAAAAGATTAATAAAGGAGTGTATAACCTTGGCTTTTTTAACATTTGTCGATGGCAGTGCCAATCTTCCTAAGGAATTACTTGAGGGCATAAATGTCCTGCCCTGTGACTATCTTGTTAACGGAGAATCCAAAACATATACAGGAGATCTGGAATCTTTTGATGCA
>JAEEGH010027523.1_pt1 | contig 11249 bp, 11 predicted proteins | sample 9134181 | NCBI WGS metagenome assembly JAEEGH01 (sample SAMN16246544, study PRJNA631951) | gut metagenome | biome: gut microbiome; feature: rumen; material: DP-attached | host: Bos | place: Iran: Karaj | collected 2018-10 | reverse complement strand
ATTGTGATTTCCAATGTTGGGGTCAAAGATGTTTTATATGAGATGCCTGACGGATGTGTCTTATTTCAACTCCCTGACAATCGGTTGTTCCTGCTGGTAAAACAACCTCATCAGTCAGACGACTTTGAGTTTCTGATTGATGATTTCAGGAACGAGGCGAATGATGATTGGGATGTTTTGGGATACATCGATAATGTTGGGGGTGGCGTATACACGATGTTTGTTTCCGACATCAGCGGTACCCACCAACGCTTTGAAAAGGGCGACCCTTCGTTTATCCCGTTTGATTATTCTCTGCTTGAGAAAGCACATCCAATTCCACCCGCCCAATCATAGCAGTTTTCATATAGATTGCGATTCCTTTGTGTTTTTGACTTCACTTAACAACGGCAGCAGCCACCCTCTGTTGATGTCAATGAATTCCGCCACTTTGCGAAAGTCCCACCAAATGTTCAATAATTCCTCGCTCGGGGGAGCAAGCGCCGGCAGCAATGTCGGCGCTTTTTTGTTGCCCCGACCGTGCAAGATTTAAGGGTAATAGACATTTAACCCGAAGGAACAATAAGGAGTAGGATAAAAGAAAAAAATAATACCTTTGTAAAAAAGAAAAAATACAATCATTTGATTATGAGAAAGGTAATGCTCGCTATTGCGGTGGCCGTGCTGCTTCCCGCCTGCAATGCGTTCAAGTATTCTGCGCAGTACAAGTTTAATGTATCGGACGAAATCCAGACGAGAGCCATCTTGAACGGTCACCCGGAAACAGGACCCGACATAACCTGGGAGGACGGAGATTTTGTCACGTTCAGGGTAGAAGTCAACCAATCGGGTGACCATGGTTTTAATCCTCCGAAGAATTACGATGCCGTGGACGGAAAGGTCGTCTATGAAAAAGGTTCTTGGGTAACCTATGTGGCTCATGGCTCGTCCTTCTCAAAAACGGAACAAATCTCGGTCAGTTCACCGACTATGGATAGTTATGTTTTGATGCGGTACACCCTGATTAACGGCGACAGGGAAACGGATCCGGAGAATCATTTCGAAGTTGTCTGGGAAGAATACCGTCCCTTCTCGGAAGGCAAACAATCGGTTCTGGTCCAACTACCTTCTTCCATGCGCCACGACTAGGCCGGCAACAGCCACTTTTCGTTTTGCTGGATATAATCCACCACCTTACGGAAGACCCACCACAGGTTCTTGAATTCGACTTTCTGGGGAGCCAAAGCGGACAAATCATCGGAAACGACGGTTTGTCCGTTTTCTTTAATGTATTGATCATCAGCATAATAGCAATAGGCCTCTCCGTTTATTCCAGAGAGGCCTATTGCTAAATTATTAACAATCAGCAGATTACGAATCACGGCCCACTGCAGTATCCAAGCCCACTGCTGCGTCCGAGCCCGCTACCGCGTCCGAGGCCGGCATCAACCTACAGGTCATCAATGGGATTCCTGCCGAGGGTGCCGGTCGTGACCGTCGAGAGGGCGTTCGCGTATTTCAGGATCACATGCCAGGTAGAGCGGTCCTTCACATCGGCATCAAGGGTGATCGTTCCGCCCGGAAGGTCATAGACGGCGAGATTGTTGTCGGTCGATGTCCTCGGCTCGACGCCATACTTCTGCGTCAGGGAGGCCTTCAGGGAATCGTAGGCCTTTTCCAGGGCATCCCAGTCTGAAATGACAGGGAAATCAACCCGCACTTCCTGGATGGGATTGCTTCCCGAGGGTGTAATCTTGCACCCGCTGTATCCAGCGAAATCACCGGTATAAGTACCGTTCCCGGCATTCCGGAATCCGGCTTTGACCAATTCCGTTCCGAACGCCGAAAGAGATCCGGACATGGGAATACCTCTGAAAGAGAGGGTCGATGATGCCGACGGGGTGACGGGGGTGCTGGTGCCGGACTTCGCCGAACCCTTGTTTTTCCCGATGCCGAGTTCCCGTTCCAGGTCCTTGACGGAAATGTCATCCGGATCATCCCCGATCGTGGTCGTCTCATCGGTCTGACCCTTCGGCTTGAACCAGCCTCCGGAGTCCTCCGTATTCTCCTTGCCCAACCCGCCGGGAAGGGAAATCACGCTCCCGAAACGGTCTGAGCACAGTTTCACCGCCAAAAGAATGACCAGCAGGGTCAGGACAAGTTTAATGAGCTTTTTCATATCCGCTTGATAATTAGTCTTCACAAATATAAACAAATAATCCGCATAGTTTTGCTACTTTTGTAAGTACGATTGAAAGACTATGGATAGAAGAGACTTTGTCAAGCACCTGGCCGGAGCGGGCGCGCTGATCGCCACCGCCAAACTCCCCTCCTGGGGTAAGGACCGGCCGGAAGTATTCCCGGAAAGAGGCACTTGGGAGCGCCTGTCCCTGAGCTACGCAGTGGTCAACATCGGCCTGGAGCATCCCTTCTCCATCCTGCATCTGACCGACTCGCACCTTGCGGCGGCCTATCCCGAAGAGGATGAAAAAAAGCAGCGGCTCCATATCCGCCGCACCCAGACTTTCGGCGGCCGGCAGGAAGAAGCCCTGCGGGACGCATTGGACTGGGCGAAGGAGCACGTGGATTTCATCGTCCACACCGGCGACCTGATCGACTGGCAGAGCGAGGAGAACTTCGACCTCGTCCGCAAGTACTTCGGCGACAGCCTGTTCGGCAGCCTGGGCAACCATGAATTCAGCCCCGACATGTGGCTCAGCGAGCCTAAGGAGAGTCGGGATGAAGAGTGGAAAGACCGGACCCGGGCGAAGCTTCAGGAAGTTTATCCTTTCGACGTGCGCCTTGCCTCGCAAGTCGTGAACGGCGTCAATTTCGTCACCCTGGACGACGTCTATGGCTACGTCACCTGGGAGCAGGTCAACCGTTTCCGGGAAGAAGTCAAAAAGGGACTGCCCATCGTCCTCTGCATGCATGTCCCTTTCATCTCCGAGACCATCTGGCGCGCCCGGACCCGTTTCTGGGTCCAGAGTGGCAAGATGGAGGGCAACGGCACCCTTCCCGAGCCCAGCGGTGACTATAAAGCCCAACTGGAAGACCCCGTGACGCGGGATTTCATCGCATACCTGAAAGAGGAACCCCTGCTGAAATGCATCCTCTCCGGGCATCTGCACATCACGGTCGAAGACCAGTTCTCCCCCACCTGCCGCCAATATGTCACGGCCGGCGGTTTCCTCTTCCACGGACGGGAAGTGATTTTTATCTAGCAAAGAATATGACTATGAAACCCTTACACATCCTCTTCGCCGCAGCAGCACTGGCTGCTTGCCTGTCCTGCGGCCAGAACCGGTCCCTGCAGACCGAAGTCCGCGACTATGCGGACTCCACCGCCCATTCATACCTGACCCTTCATGCGGAGCTGCCCGTTCCGGCCGATGCGGCGTCCAAGGCGATCCGCGGCAAACTGGTGGACATGATGGACACCCAGCTCAGCCAGATCACCTTCGGCGAACCCCAGCGCTATTTCCCCCGCTTCGAAGGCAATACCGATGATACCGAAGCCCTGATGGCTTACTATAAAGACCAGACGCTCGCCCTGATCGGCCGGCTCTCGCAGGAGGACGCCGACGAGCGCGAGCGTTACATCCGCGAAGACGGCGACCTCTCCGAAGAGGAAAAAGCCGAAATTCTCGCAGACAGTCCCTCCTGGGGCTATGAGTTCAACCTCAAGAAACTCGCCGACACCCTCGGCTACGTCGTCTTCCAGTCCCAGAACTACATCTACCAAGGCGGCGCCCACGGCGGCATTACCGGCGACGGTTACCTTACTTTCGACCGCAAGAGCGGCCGCTTCCTCGAAGCGACCCTGGATCCCGCCTGCACGGCAGAAATCCAACCCTTGCTGGTCAAAGGTCTGCTAGGCTATTACGGCGAATTCGGAGAAAAGATGTCCGAAGAAGAACTGCGGGAACGCCTGCAGATCGAAGGCGACCAGATTCCCCTGCCGGCCTGGACGCCCTATCCGACCCCCGAGGGCCTCTGTTTCGTTTATCAGCAGTATGAGATCGCCAGCTATGCCGACGGCATGCCGGCCTTCGTCCTCCCGTTCAACGAAGTAGAGCCCTGGCTGACCCCCGAAGCCCGGGCCATTCTCTGACCGTCAATAAACCAGGTGGCGGAACCGGCGTACCCGGTGGAAGGTCACGATGTTGCCGTCGTGGGCCGTACGGGCGTTTTCGTCGCCGGAACGGCTGACGATGCAAAGGTCATCCCCATCGAGGATCATCGTGGCATAGTGACGTGCGGAATGGTCCGTAGGTCCGACCGCCACCAGACCGGCGAAGGTCCAGCGGAGCAGGTCCGGCGAATAGGACAGTGCCAGGCGGCGCCGGGCGTTCATCCGGCCGTCGGTCTGGGAATGCAGCAGCCAGTAAAGCTGCATCTCAGGGTCATAGAGCACATAGAACTTCAAATCCGCGCCCGGGATATGGACGAAATAGACTTCACCGTCCTTCCGGGGCAGGCGCCCGATCGCGAGCGACCCGTCTTCGCGCTCATACCCCCGCAGCATCACGCCGATCTCCGGCACACCCAGGTGGGCGCGGCACATCAGCACAAGCGAACGACCCGTAGAGTCATAGAAGGAACTGGTCTTGTCGTGCATGCGCACCACATTCGTCTCCAGGATACCGGGCTCCCCGGGAGGAACGACGGGGATACCCGATGGCCGGGCCGCCTCCAGATCCCCGTCGGGATTGTATAGTTCCGAGAATTTCCAATTCGACGCCTGCGTCAGGTCGGCATCCACGCTCGCCTGCATCAGCACCGGGCCGACGCCGGGCCACTTATGCCCGTCTGCAACCCATTTCTCATACACGAGGGTCACTTTGCCGTCATAGATGTCCACAGCCGTGCAGCTCTGGTGCCAGCGCGGCTCCGGGCAGAGTACCACCGGATCCGACCAGGTTTCTCCGTTGTCGTCGCTGCGCGTGACCAGCAGGCGCCCGGAATGGCCGACCATATACAGGGACTTCCCGGCCTTGAACAGGATCTCGTGCATCATCGGAATGCGGGCAGGGGTCTCGCGCCAGGACTTGCCTTTGTCGTCGGAGAGCAGCACCCGGATCTGGTTGCCGGCCCTGTAATCCCCGAAATCCGATTTCGGCCCGTCCAGCGCATAGGTGCCCGGCCCGCCGTAATCCACCGCCACCACATAGCGGCCGTCGAAACCTTCAATGATCGCAGGCGTATAGAGATAGATGCTGTCCGGCTTCGGAGACACGGCGATCACCTGCTCACCGGCGACCAACTCCCCGCAGTTGCGCGAGCGCGTACAAGCACCGGCCAGCAGCAGGGCGGCCAGCGAAAGGAAAAGAAGGGGCCTGGACATAGACGGATCAGTCGAAATTGCGCGAAGCGAACGGCAGCGACCAGCGGAGCGCAAGGTGCCAGTATTCCCAGTTATGAACGCCGTTGCGCACACGCAATTCGCTCTTAACCTTATGGTTGCGCATCTTCTGATACAAGGCGAGATTCATGTCCAGCAGGAAATCATCATCGCCGCAGTCGATGAACCATTTGACGGTCCTGAGCTGCGCGAGGGTCGCCTCATCGGCATTGTCGATGAAATTCAGCGCGGAATGCTCCCGCACCGCTTCCCCGACATAGTAAAGGCAGTCCTTCGGCGAATTCTTGGCCCGCACTTCATCGTTTTGGTTGTCAACCCAACCGCTCATGTCATAGCAGCTCGAGAACTTGTCCGGATGCCGCTGGGCATAGACGACGCTGCCGCCGCCGCCCATCGACAGGCCCATCACGGCGCGGTGGCCCTTGTCCCCGACGATGCGGTATTTCTTCTCCACCTTGGGTATGAATTCCTGGAAGAAGAAATCCTCATAATTCCACCCCGGCATGTTGAAATAGCCGTTCCAGGTGTTGTGCGTGTCGGGGCCGCCGGCGTTCGGCATGATGATCACCATCTCGCAGGCCTCACCCGTGCCCATCAGTTCGTCCACGACAATCTGCATGTTGCCTTTTTGGACCCAGGCGGTATAGGTGTCGCTCAGGCCGTGCAGCAGATAGACCACAGGATAGAGCTTCTCCGTATTGCCAAAGCTGTTGGGAAGATAGACGTTGTACTTGACCTGAGCCCCTAAGATCTCACTATAGAGGGTATCGGTCACGACCTTGCCTGCACGGGCGGAAAAGACCGGAACGAGGAGGGCGAGGCACAGAAGGGAGAGGATTCTTTTCATGTTGCGTCTTGCGTTTGTTTCAGTCTCAAAAATAAACATTTTCACTATCTTTGTCAAGCAATGGGAAAGACGAAGTGGATAACCGGCCTGCTCGGCTGGGTGACTTTCGGCCCGATCGGGGCCTTGATCGGCTATTTCGTAGGGTCTGCCGTAGAGTCCTACATCGAAATGGCACGCCAGATCCCGGGCGGTTCCTCCGGCCAGGGAGGATACAACCAAGGTGGATATAACAGGGGCGGCTATCAGCGCACGACCGGAGGCTATACGGCCACGCAGCAGCGCAACAGCTTCATGGTCAGTCTCCTCGTCCTTTCATCCGCCGTCATCCGGGCCGACGGGAAGACCCTCCAGTCCGAGCTTGACTACGTGCGCAATTTCGTGCGCAGCAACTTCGGAGAAGCCGCCACCTACCAGGCGATGTCGATCCTGAACGACCTCAACACCAAACAGGTCAACATCTATGAGGTGGGCGCGCAGATCGCTTCCTACATGAACTACTCCCAGCGCCTGCAGCTCTTCGACTATCTGGCACGGCTGGCCGCTGCCGACGGTGACTTCAGCGCCTCCGAGAAATCCGTCCTCGAAGCCATCGCCTCCGCCATCCGGATCAACTCCTCCGACGCAGCTTCCGTCATCGCGATGTTCTACAAGGATGCGTCTTCCGCCTACGAAGTCCTGGAGATTTCCCCCAACGCCACGGATGAAGAAGTCAAAAGCGCCTACCGCCGGATGGCCATGAAGAACCACCCGGACAAAGTCTCCACCCTCGGCCCCGAAGTACAAAAAGCGGCCGAAGAAAAATTCCGCAAGATCCAGGAAGCCTACGAGACGATCAAGAAGCAGCGCGGGATGAGTTGATTTACCGGCGGATTACCGGCGCTTGCGAAGACTTCGAAGGCTGGCCTCCGACAATGACGGGCCAGCCCTTTTTCCATTCCACCCGGTCCATCAAGAGGCAGCGGCCTTTGTAGTCGTTGCCCGACCAGTAGGAATGGTAATACAACCAGTCATTCCCGGCATCGTCCCGGACCAGGGCAGAATTGTGTCCCGTACCACGGAAAGTGGCATCCGGAGAAGAGGAGGAGAGGATCGTATACTGATAATCATCATCCAGGAACGATTTGCCCGAAGGATCCGTATAGGGGCCCAGTATGTTTCGGGAACGGGCGACTACCACATGATAAGTGCTGCGTGCACCGTTGCAACAGGACCCGCGGGAGGCGAATACATAATACCAGCCGCCTCGTTTGACTACATAGGCGCCTTCGGTATTGATGGCCGATATCTGGACCGGTCGGGCACCCTCTTTAATGGAAAGACCGTCATGAGCCAACTCCACGACCCATATGCCGCTGCCTTTGCCGAAACTGCCCCAGAAAAGATAGCGTTTCCCCCTGTCTTCGAAAAAAACGGGATCGATCGAATTCATCACGCCGGTATTGTCGGCGCTGACGATCATCCCACGGTCGTGGAAGGGCCCGGTGGGGCTGTCACTCACCGCAACGCCGCTCGCACTCCGGACATGGTCACCCCAGTGCCCCATCGCGTAGTAAAGGACATAACGCCCGTCAATGCGGTTGACGTCCGGCGCCCAGAGAACCCCGCCGGGGCTCCACTCCGGAGCTTCACCGCCGGCAAACCCGTCCCCGACAAACTCCCAGTGCACCATATCCTTCGACCGGTAAACCGGCAGCCTGACAAATCCGTCTCCCTGTCTGATACGGGTGGAATAAGCATAGAACCAACCGCTCCCATCCCGGTCATCAATGACGCTGGGATCCGGACAATCGCTTGAAAGAACCGGATTGGAATAGGTGGGTGACGGTCCCGGGACCGCATTCCCGCATGAAACGACGAAAAAAGACAGCACCCAGACGACGGTACTTGAAAGGAAAAATCTACGCGTATCCATGGTCTAAATATAGGTAGTTTTTCGTATATTTGTTTAGATAGACACGAATTCTTGTTCCCATGCATAAAAAACTGATCCTGACCCTCGCCCTGATTCTGGCCGCCGGAATGCTCCGCGCCCAGACCCCCCTTCCTGACACGACGCAAACCTTTGCACTGACTTGCGCCGAAGCACAGCCCGGACAGCCCAACCAGTGGATCGCCTTCCGGAAAGATGTCACGCTTGATGAAGTCCCGGCCGAAGCCATCGCGAAGATTGCCGCCGACAGCAAGTACTGGCTTTGGGTCAACGGTACGCTGGCCGTCTTCGAGGGCTCCCTCAAGCGCGGGCCCAATCCCGACGACAGTTACTTCGACGAAGTGGACCTGGCTCCTTACCTGCGCAGGGGAGAGAACCGTATCGCATTGCTGCTCTGGCACTTCGGCAAGCAGGGTTTCTCCCATAAGAACAGCGGACGGGCGCAGTTGGTTTTCGACTGTCCGGCGGCGGGTATCGGGAGCGAAGGCTGGCTATGCCGCATCCATCCGGCCTACGGCACCGCCCAGTGTCCTCCTCCCAATTATCGCCTTCCGGAGTCCAGCATTTCCTTTGACGCCCGCAAGGACATCGAAGGCTGGCAGACCGGCAGGTTGGAGGGTTTCACGCCTGCACAAGCCGTGGAAAGCAGCCTCGGCGCCCTGCATCTCCGCCCCATTCCCCAATGGAAAGACTTCGGCATCAAGAAGTTGAAATTCGAGACCCGCCGCGGCGCCACATGCGACACCGTGATCGCGCGCCTGCCGCACAATATGCAGATGACGCCCATCCTCCAGATCCGGGACGAGCAGGGCGGACACCGCATCCTCATCGAGACCGACCATGCCTTCATCGGCAGCACGGAGAACCTCCGCGCCGAATACATCACCCGCGCCGGAACCCAGACCTACGAATCCCTGGGATGGCTCAACGGCCTCAAGCTCATCCTGACCGTCGAGCACGGCGCCACCGTCACCGGCCTGAAATACCGCGAGACCGGCTATGACACCTGGCCGGAAGGGCATTTCTCCTGCAGCGACCCCTTCTACAACCGCTTCTGGGAGAAAGGCTTGCGCACGATCTACGTCAACGCCCGCGACACCTTCTTCGACTGTCCGGAGCGTGAGCGCGCGCAGTGGTGGGGTGACATCGTCGTGATCCTGAACGAATGCTTCTACACCTATTCCACCTCCCTGCACGCCCTGGTTCGCAAGGGTATCCGGGAACTCTGCGACTGGCAGAAGGCGGACGGCAGCCTGTATGCCCCCGTCCCCGCCGGCAACTGGATCAAGGAACTGCCGGTGCAGTCCCTGGCCGCCGTCAGCCGCTACGGTCTCTGGAGCTATTATATGAATACCGGCGACCGGGAGACGGTCGAGCATTGCTACCCCGCCGTCCGGAAATACCTCGACTGCTACACGATCGGTCCCGACGGCCTCACGGAATACCGCACCGCAGGCTGGAACTGGGGCGACTGGGGCGACAACCGCGACATGCACCTGCTCCAGACGACCTGGTACTGCATCGCTCTGGACGGCGCCATCCGGATGGCCCGGCTTCTGGATCAGCCTGAGGACGCAACACGCTGGGAAGAGCGTCTGGACGGCGTGCGCAAGGCCCTCAACGATGTCTGCTGGACCGGTGCGGGCTACCGCCATCCTGCCTATGAGGAGGAAACGGACGACCGCGTCCAGGCTCTCGCCGTCCTGGGCGGCGTGGCCGGACCGGACAAATTTGACGCCCTTCTCGAGGTTTTCAAGAAAGAAGAGCACGCCAGCTGCTTCATGGAGAAATACGTCATGGAAGCCCTCTTCGAGATGGGACATGGCGACTATGCGCTGGAACGCGCCAGCCGGCGCTACGACTTCATGGTCAACCATCCCGATTACGACACCCTGTTCGAGAGTTGGGAGGTCGGCGTCAAAGACTGGCGCTGCGGCTCGGTCAACCATGCCTGGACGGGCGCCCCGCTGGCCGTCCTGCCGACGAAGATGTTTGGCCTCTACCCGCTGGAAGCAGGCTGGAAGCGTTTTGCGGCTTGTCCGGACCCGGTCATTTTCGACCGTTGTGAACTGGATTTCCCGACTGTCGCCGGCACGGTGAAAATGTCGCTGCGTAAGAAACGGGGCCGCATCGTCTGGTGCCTGGATGTACCGGAAGGAACGACGGCTGCCGTCATTATCCCCTGGGCTTTCACCAAGGCTTCCATCGACCGTACTCCCTGCAGTGCGCAGGAGCTCACACTGGGTCAGGGAAAGCATAAAATCCGGCTGAAATTAGCAGAATAATCCGTATCTTGCGAAAGATTTCATTCCGATACGCATGGGTAGCATCCTGATCAAAAATATCCTTCTGGGCGATGCCAGGCGTAACGTCCTCATCGAGGGCAAGCGTTTCGCCTGCCTGGACGCTGCGGAGGGTGCCGTCGCCGAGACCGTCCTCGACGGCAGCGGCAAGGCGCTCCTTCCCGGCCTGTACAACACGCATACGCACGCTCCGATGACCTTGCTGCGCGGCTACGGGGACGATACGCCCCTGGAGGCCTGGCTGCACGATTATGTCTGGCCCAAGGAGGCCGGATTCGACAGCGGGGATATCCGCCGGGGCTATGACATCGCCGTCCGGGAGATGGTCCAGACCGGCACCGTATTCTGCAACGAGATGTATTTCGGCATCCGGGAGGCCGTAGACGCAATCGAAAAGAGCGGGCTGCGCGCCTGCATCGGCCTGACCATCCTGGAAGGGCATCCGCTCTCCATGACGGAGGAGGAATTCGACTTTTTGAAGGAATGGCAGGATCCCACCGGCGGGCGCATCCAGTGGGCCGTAACCCCCCATGCGCTCTATACCGTCAGGCCGGAACTGCTGAGATGGACGGCACAGTTTGCCCGCGAGAACGGCCTGATCCTCCACACGCATCTTGCAGAGACCCGTACGGAGAATGACAATTGCGTCCGGGACCACGGGATGCGGCCCGTAGCCTACCTGGATTCGCTAGGGATGCTGGGACCGAACACGGTCGTCGCCCATTGCGTGCACGTCAACGACGAGGAAGCCGACCTGCTCGCCGAGCGGCAGGTGACGATCTCCCACTGCCCCTGCTCCAACATGAAACTGGGCTCCGGTATCTT
>JAEEGH010027521.1_pt1 | contig 11249 bp, 10 predicted proteins | sample 9134181 | NCBI WGS metagenome assembly JAEEGH01 (sample SAMN16246544, study PRJNA631951) | gut metagenome | biome: gut microbiome; feature: rumen; material: DP-attached | host: Bos | place: Iran: Karaj | collected 2018-10 | reverse complement strand
GACGGCGTCTGGAAGCTCACCCGCGCCACCTTCACCGACGTCATGAACCAGCTCTACGGCGACAACATCCAAACCGCCCTCGCCGACCTCGGCTTCCCCACCCCCGCCCCCGCCCTCGCCTTCTTCGGCGACATCCAGCACCGCCTCTACGCGGCCTGAGCGGGCGGTCCGCCCGTTCTCCAATTCCTCTCCCGCTCTCCACCCGCCATGGCGCGGCAGGATGCCGCACCCCCGGAAGTGGCGCGGGACCTTCTGAACAAGCATCGCGGAACTTCCGGAGGTGCGGCTTCCAGACGCGCCCCAGGATGTGAGATTGCAGAAAACATTGGCCTTTTCACTTGTTCTCAGCCTTCCAGACGCCTCGCGGGTGGGACGCCCGCGCCCCGACTGCACATCCGCATCCCTCCCGCTCCCTTTGCGGCCTTGGCGGACTTTGCGTGAGACATTCTTCCGCCCTCCATCCGCTCTCCTTCCGCCCCGGCGCGGCAAGATGCCGCGGCGCCCTTCGGGCGCAGTGACAAGTGAATAGTGACAAGTGACAAGATGCGGTGCGGCCTTTCGGCCGCGCATCCCCCCCCGGCGCGGCAAGATGCCGCACCACCGGAAGTGGCGCGGGATGTTCCGCTCAGCGGGAGGCGAGGTCGACGAGGTCGTCGAAGATTTCGCTGCCGCCGATTTCGTCGGGGTCGAGGTCGCCGCGGAACGGGTCGAGCGCCGCGCCGGGTTGGTTGCCGGCGGCCTGGTCGATCGCGGTCTTGAGGGCGCCGATGTGCGCCATGTGCGAGGTGGCCTGGTCTTCGATCCGGAGGGCGGTCTGGGGGGCGATGCCGCCGTGGTCGAAGTGTCCGTCACCCACCGCCATGTAGAAGGAGAGCAGCTTGGCGGCGGTGTCGTCGCGGAAGGCCCCCTGCATGGCGCGGAGTTTGCTCCCGCAGCGGGCCATCAGCAGGGCGGCGAGGAAGTTGCGGCAGGCCTGTTTTTCGTCGGGTCCGACCGTCGCCTGCTCGGCGCCGCTGTCGGCCATGCCCCGGACGATGTTGTCGCGGAGCTGGGTGACGGCGCGGTGGATGCCGTGGGCGCCGGAGCGGGAGGAGAGTTTGCGGATGGCGTCGATGCCCGCTTCGTTGGCGGCCAGGACGAGCCGGCCGATCATGCCGGGAGGCAGGGTCTTGCCGCCCAGGCCCGCCATCAGGCGCTTGCCCGCTTCGAGGATGGCGGGGTCGCCCTTGGCGAGTTCCTTGAGCTCGGCGAAGTTGGCGGCGATGGCGGAGGCGTGTTCGCGGACGTCTTCGATGGAGCGCAGCTGGGCGGTGCTGGTGACGAGGAGTTTGTCCATGTTGTTGGCGACGACTTCGAGGGCGTCGGTGTCGGCGGCGCAGCGGACGAGGGCGGCGTTGACGAGGAGGTCGACCTGCTCGGCGTTGCCTTCGCCGGCCTTGGCGTAGGCGTTGGGGGCGTGGGCCTTGGCGGTCTCGAAGACGGCGTCGATGTTCTGGTTCTGGCGGGTCTCTTCGGCGGACGTGGCGAGCATGTCGTCGGCGAGGGCGAGGATGACGGGGAAGATGTCCTTGTGGCCGAGGGCGTTTTTGTCGATGGGGCCCGTGTAGGCCTCGTAGGGGGCGCCGATCCTGCCGAGGACGGTTTCCGCGGCCAGGTTGTATTGCCCGAAGAAGAGGCCGAGGCTCGAGCATTGCATGTCGATGGCGTTGCGCTGGTCGTCGGTGAGCGGCCCGGTCTTGGGGGGGTAGTCGCCGACCATGATCTTGTTGACGAGGGCGAGGACTTTCCGGGCGGTTTCGCCGCGGAAGGCGTCGTCGGCGGCCTGGAGCTTGGCGGGCGGGAAGCGGGTGAAGACGAGCGAGGCGATGTAGGCGCGCCCGGCGAGCAGTTCCGGGGACTCGTTGAAGGTTTCGGTGAAGTGGACGTCGCGCAGGACCTTCTCGACGGCCTTGTACATGTCGACGACGGCCTGGAAGAGCTGCTGGGGCGTGGAGGCGGGGGTGACCTTGGCGTATTCGCCGGGCTCGGCGGTGAGGGAGGCCTGCACAATGCGGCCGATCATCCCCCGCGGCACGCTCTGGGCGCCCAGGGTGTCGAGGAAGACAATGCCGGCCTTTTCGGCGGCGGGGTCGCCGTGGGAGGTGGCCCGGATTTCGGCGAGGTTGGCGCGGAGGGCGTCGATCTTGGCCTTGATCTGTTCCGGGGTGCGCAGTTCGCCGGCCCCGGTGATGCTCAGTTTGTCGATGTATTTGGAGACGAGGCCCTTGAGGTCGAAGTCGTCGCCGCAGTGGGCGAGGGCGTCCCGGATGACGGCCTCGGCGGCGGCGCGGTCGTTGCCGGGCACCTTGGCGGCGATGGAGCCGGCGTGGGTCATGGCCTCGGCCTCGTACTGGCCGTGGTCGATGCGCATCGGGGTCGTGACGGCGTTGCCGTCCACGTCGATGGTCGTCGTCCAGTTGAATTTGACGGGTAGGCCCTCCGGCTCGGAATACTTGATCGTGACGGCGCCGGTCTCGTCGTTGCGCGAGAGCGTGAACGTGACGGCCATGTGCTCGTTGGACTGGATTCCTTGCGCCAGGAGGCCGCCCTTGATGTTGCCGCCGATCCCGCTTTGGGAAAGCGAGAAATAGACGCTTGAAAGCTGCTTCGGGTGGACTCCGCCGCAAAACGCCTCGAGCTTGTCGGCAATGGCGTCGCACGACTGTTGGACGTCCTCCGCCTCGATGCTGCCGAACTTCGCGGCCAGCGTCTCCCCGTCGGGGAAATGGAACACGAACTTTGCGTTTTCCGGCGGGATGGCGAACGCCTTGTTCGCGATGAGCGTGGGCGTCGAGGGGCGGACGAGATCGCCGATCATGGTCGCGCGTCCGCCGGCCGCGGTGCCGTCCAGTTCCTCGAGGTGCCCATGGAAGGACGTGATGCCCGGCGCGTTGTCGAGGCGCCTGCCGTCGTTGATGGCGGCAACGGCCTCGTCCATCGTGGCGCCGGAACTTTCGACGAGCATGTGCAGCGCCCCGACGATCTCGCCGTGTGCGACGAGCTTCGTCTCATACGCGCCGTTGATCTGCGCGTTCGTGGCGTTGGCGGGGACGTTGAAATCGGAGTAGAGAAGCGGCACGAGGTGGGCGCGGTCCAGCTTGCCCTTGGCCTGCAGCGCCGTCACGGCGTCGAAATGCTTCATCACCCGCGCAGCGAGAAGCGCGTTCTGGGAGATCTTGTCACGGCCGGCGAGCTGCGCCGCGTTGGCGGGGAGCTTGTCGAAGGCGTCGAACACGGCGTAGAGGACCGACCTTTTCTCGGGCGGGATCTGCGCCAGCGAGTTCGCGAACGACATCGTGTAGCCGCGCCCCACGAAGCGCATTGCCGGATTCTTCGCCATGCCGAAGACAGCCTCGGGGTTGTTCGCGTCGAGCGGGATGCCTCCGTTGACGGCGATTTCCTCGAGCAGGAACTTGAGAACCGCTTTGTCGGCGCTGCGGCAGCAGAGGGAGTCGACGAGGTTGAGCTTCGTCGGTGTGTCAAGCTTTCCGACCTTGCGGTCGTCGTGGATGTTCGCGTACCAATCCGCGAATTTGCCCATGAGGGAGAGCCCCTTCTTGAAGTTCCCCGCGTTGAGCGTGAAGCGCCCTCCGCAGTCGAAAAGCCGGCGCGCGTTCGAGTTCGGGTCGAGGGCGGCGGCCTCGGCCTCGGCGTCGGTGCAGTCCGTCGCCTGCTGGTAGAGGTTCGCGACGCGCGCGAGCTTCGGCAGTTCGGAGGCGAGGTAGCCCATCGAGCGGGCCTTGTCGACGCTCGCGCCGCCTGCGAACTTGCCGCCGCCGAGCAGGTCGATGGCGGTCTTCACGAGCTTGATGCGGCGCGCGGTGAGGGGCTTGCCCTTGCCGAAGTCCTCGAGCTTCATGTTGTCGCGCACGAGGTCCGGAATGTACTTCTCGCCGCCGAACATGTCCGCGACCGTCTTGAGGAAGAGGGCGCGCACCTCGTCGTTCGCCGTCTTCATTTCCGACGTGCGCAGGAATGAGGCGAACGAGCCCTGGTAGTCCTCCTGCGTCATCCCCTTGAAACGGGCGAAGGTGTCCTCTTTATGCGCCGCGTAGGCCTTGTCTGCGAAATCCACGAACTGCTGGAAGCTTGCGCTATAGTTTGAATTGATTTTCTCTGGCATGATGGTCTTCTATATACACGCAAAATGGCGTGTGGTTACATATGGTGGCGTTTGATTATACGTGAAAAAAACCGTTTGCAATCATATCATGGTGCGATACGTCCGTTCCCAGGCCCTTCGAGCTCGCATCTTCGGCCACGCGCAGGCCGACGAGCGCCTTGCGCCAGTTCTCCGTCTGGTTGACGAGCGATTCGATGCCGGCACCAAGCGATTCGACATCCGTAAGCGCTAGCGGGAACGGGCGCACGAGTGCGTAGGCACCCGTTTCGGGGTTCTGGCAGAGCGTCGCGCCTTCCGTGCCACGCAGCAGGAAGTTGGCCTGCAGCATCATGGCGCCGAATGCTCCGTCTGCGTCTGGTGGCGGGAATCCAATTTCGGCGCAGGCGAGCACGCTCCGCGTCTGCTGGTCTTCCAGCAATTCCACGCTGATGTCATCAGCCTTAAGCATCGCCATGCCGTCCGCGTCGTTGAGACCTTCGATTCCGTATTTCGCGGCGAATGCCGCGAGCAGTTCCTTGAATTCCATATCGGTTTCTCCTTTGTTGGTGTATGTCATCAGGAATATCGACTGAATTTCCTGCGGTGCCCCGATGGTCGCTTTTCGACTGTTGCTCTAGGCATAGTGGAAGTCTTCGCGTCATAAACGGCATAACCGCTCATGTTCAACCACCTGCTTCTTTATAATTTAGCATAAAAAGATGATTATTTCTATCTTTTTCGATTAAAAACAAGATTTTTCGATTAAAAACATGATTTCGGAGTTGATGGAGCGGATGACGACACGCTTCACGATGCTCGCAACGGCATTATCTTCTGGATACTCGTCGGCGACATCCCGTAGTGATTTATACTGGAGAAGTTCAAGGGGCCGCTCCTGGACCTCAGGGAAGAATAGTGCGCGAGGTCGGACCACGTTTTTCGCTAACATAGGAACAGGGGCGATGCAATTTGCCTAGGGATAAATCTTTTTTGAAAATTTGGGCGGTATTCGCAAGCTACAGATAAATGCCTTGTCAACTGTTTACATGCAATGTGTCGAAAGGTTTTACGCCATTTTTTTTGCAAAAAATGGCTGCAGAGGTAATTTCAAAACAGACACGAAATATGCCAGTTTTGAAGTTACTTCTGCGTTGTGCCAATATCTAATACACTCCAGGCTAGGGATTTATGATGACCTTGTTTGCGTCTGGATTGCCCTGCTGCTGGAGAAGCGGATCTTGCTGGATCGTGTTCATCACGTTCCCTGCGTTCCTAAGTCCGATAGCCTTGAGAAGGTTGTAGGAGATGTTGTTCTTCACAACCTGCACGAGGCACTGCATCATCGAAAGCGGCTTGGGGGCGTTGTCGACTCCGAGCTTGGCGTTGATTGCACCGAGGATCGAGGCCATCTTGTCCATTGCCACGGAGAGGCGCTTCTGCGATTCATCTGTGTGATTTCACGCTTGAAACACCATCCTTCTTCTTTTTTATCTATCTTTGGAAAAAGCGTTTTCCCCCGTAAGACGCATCCCTCGTCAATTGAGGCTGATGTCATCTGTTTTTGTGCAATTAACTCTGCAAATCGTGTTATAATGGGTCGCTGACATTTATTTCATCAAGCTGTTTCTGAAGGTTTGTCAGGAAAATCGGCCAATCCTCCGGGTGCAGGAATGCCTCGGTGTCGCCCGCTTCCATACGCTTCTGTTTGCCAAAGGTGTCATTCTGCCCTGTATGGTTGCCGACAAAGATATCCACATGCTCCTGCCGGCAGCGCAGAATGCTTTTCTGGTATAAGCCTCTTCTGTCTTCAGCTTCCAGCTGGTGTTCGTGGATATACTTGGAAGTAAGCGTGTTGAAACCGGCACCGCCCATCATGCCCGCGCGAAGGGTGCGTCCATTCTGGGTTATGTTCCAGAAGAAAGAGATTGTACCTAGTGTATGCCCGGGAGTCTCGACGCATTCCATGTCAAGATTGCCCAGGCGGATATGATCGCCGTCATGGATGTGCTGATCCGGCTCAAAGTGGTTGTAGTGCTTGTTGCCAACGCCGGTAAGCGTAGGATGTGTCCCATTGGCGATTGAACAGTCGTTTTCGCCCATGAAGGTCTTTGCCCCAGTGAGCTGCTTTAGCGCAAAGGTGGCTCCAGCATGGTCCAAGTGGGCATGTGAATGCACGATGTAGCGGATGTCCTTGGGGGCAAAGCCTAGGTTGCGGATGTTTTCAAGTACCATGTAGAGGAATTCCTGATAGCCTGGGTCGATGATTACAAGCCCCTCCCCAGTGTCGATGATGTGGGTGGATGCAGGCTGAAAACCTACAAAGTACAGATTGCCGTAGATGCGGAATGGACGCTTGTAATAGGTCCAGGGGGCGAGAAGATCTGCTGCCATGATTGTTTTGCCTTATTTTTGAATAATTAATATCTAGATTGCCATGGGGAAATTTAGCATTGTGCGTGGAATAATCAACCTGAAAGGTGGCTAATTGGTGATTCGATGGATTAACCGTTGATTTGTGGAAATGTCCAGATGATCGGCGTGTATTTCAATTCCGCGAAAGGACGTATCGATGGCTGGAAGGAAATGGTATAACCATCCAATGTCTCTGAGTCAAATGACACAAGTAGAATTTGGGTTGAAAGTTTCTCCTTTCTTCTTTTTGGACTGAGGCTGATGTCTGCTTTTTCCATGGCATATATGATTGAATTGTTTGATTTATTTTATATATTGATATTCTTGACTTGATGGTGGAGAACCAAACACCAACTTTGAAGCATGCATTAGAGTGAAGCTGCCGAGCCAAGATGGCAGGAGTCGCTACAAATGAAATCATCTTTTCGTCTGTCACAATTCATTTTACTATGCGTATTGTTGTCTGTGCCAGTTTTAATGTCATCATGTTTTTCAATCATTGATGCACGCGCCAATGTCGCTCATGATGCCGTGGCTGCACAGGTCATGGAAAGGATTCATCTTGGCATGGATATCGACGAAGCCATTGCCATTTTGGAAAAAGAAGGTTTTGTGGTGCGTGAAAAAATTAAATGGGAAGATTGCCACTATGATTACCAGACAATGTACAGAGCGGCTGTGTATTTGGACGGTGCTTGGCATATCCCGTGGCATGTAACTTTCAGATATGTACTGGATATACCTTGTCATCAGAGACCGTGGCTAAATATAACTGCGTCATTGGATGGAAAAATCATCCGGATAAGCCGTGATCCGTGAACTGAATGATAATAGCAACAGTTTTTCCTTTTTGCTTGTATACTTTCTATGCTGTATCTTATGTGAGTCTGAGTGCCTGGTTCTGGCTATGGAGATATTCTGGATTGGATAGCCGCATTAATCGTGCGGCAAACAGTTTCTTTACCACAGCACTCAAGGGATTTGAGGCTAAGGCGTCTTCTTGATTGTCTCCTTACTGTCACTAGATATAAAATATATGTCAGTGAGCCTTTGCCAAGCGTCATGGATGATTTCGCGAAACGAAATTTCTTCTGCCGGTGTAGTTATCCGGCAACCTTACTATCGCGCATTGCAACCGCATGGCACGGAATTGACGAGGTGGTTCGTCCCAGCAGAAGAACGGAATAATGGATGTCTTTTGGTTATTCATAATCTTTCGTTGGATTTTCCTCAATGGCGGTGGTTGCCCCGTAGCCTTTGGTGAGAAGCGCGATGCGCCTGGTTCGATAGTCGAAAAGGCAAATTTGATGGTTTTTAAACTCAAATAGAATGGTGTCATTTTCGAATTGAATGATGTTTCTAATGCTCCATACGGCAATTGGCGACCCCAAGGCGAAAAGCGTTCTATCTTCTAGCCAGTCCTGCCAAGAGAAACCATAAGCATCTGGTTCTTTGGGATAGATATTTTGAGGCGGGGAGTCTTTTTCTCGCTTTTTCATAAGAATTATCCCGAACTCTGTGAGGAAGTCATCATATTTAAAACGATAGTTTGAAGCAATGGCGTTCCCAAATGGACGTCCGATATAAGGATTACAATCGCCATATTTAAGATTTTGATCCTTGCCAAACGGCGTAAGAAGCACCCTGTCCGTGTCCTTAAAACGCGATATGACTGGAATCAAGTCACTTCTCCCGAAAGCTCTTCTTGTATATGTTCGTTCCATTAGATTTGCCTTTGTCGGCTCATCCTCATCAGCAAGAAAAATCAGAAATGCCTCATACCCTTCTGATTTTTCATCATCCCTGAGTTTTCGGGGAAGTTGTGCGATTTTCATAGGTGAGTCTTTGCTTATATAGGTTTTGTAGATGAAATCATCATCGGCGATGTAATAGATGCACACATTGTCGGGGATGCCGATTTCCTCAGGTGAGACAATCTTGCAGGTCAGCAGGGAATGGTTGCCGCAGAGCATGTACCAGCCGACAAGCAGGGCGTATGAGACGCTTTGCAGAATGAAAGAAATCTTCAACGCCTTGCCCCAACGGCGAAGTTCCTTGCCCATTGCAAGCCAGACGAAGGGCCATTCCAACAGGATGGTTGCCAGCCAAAGCAGTACGACCATCAAAAAGAAGTTTGTCTTTAGATTCAACAGTGTCCAGTTACGTGCCCACGAGGCATCCAGAGCGCCGATGATGAACATTCCGCAAAATGCCGAAAAATAGTTTGCAAGAATCATCAAGGCGACTGCCTGATAGCCCTTGCCTCTGTTTCTCCGACGGAGAAGCTTCCCTTCCAAAATGCCTATGAAGATATTTCCCAGTGCCAGATGCCCAATCGCTCCCCACATAAGAGGAGTTCCCGCATTTGCCAAAGCGGTACAGGGCAGCCCCAGCATTGCCAACAGCCCCAGAATGATTTTGCTTTTCCCGCTTGTCATAGCTGTATTATTAAGTTACCACGTCGTCCGCTATAGATGATTGTCTTTGATGAATGACAGTTTTGCCATTCCCATTTTCGTCACTCATCTAATATATCCACCGACGGCGCATTTCAACCGCGTGGCACGGAACATCACTTGAGCTCTAAATGTATATTTGCACCAGACGCGAAACACTAGCATGACATCGTTTCAAAAATAGCTTTAACTTCCTTCTTAAAACTTTGGGGAATTCTTGGAAGTGTATCTGGAAAAAGTGAAGTAGACAATTCAACTCTGTGTACTAGTTTTGCTTTTGGACACAAAAGAGATAAGTCTTGTTTTTTAAGAGCTTCTTCATACCTTTCAATCATTTTTGTCAAATAAGCAGGTCTGTTAAGATACCACTTTTCCATAATATAATATGGTGACATCAGGCGTAATGTATATGGGAACAGCTTCTTCTGATTCAGCAATTCAGAATAGTACATGGTTCCAGAACCGACAATGATGCGATTATCTAAGTAACAATGACAAGTGTCATAGGTAATAATCTCATCATCTACAGTCTGTTTTCTACCCGTTTCTTGTTGGTGTTTTGCTTGAATCAAAAGAAAACTTATTCTGTCAAAAGCATACGAGAATACGTGTTTCAGCCTTCCTTGTAAGTCATACTGATAATATTGTATCTGTTTATATTCTGTTCCGATTGTGCTGATTTCTCTTTTTAGCAAACCATTTTTAGAAGAATATTCATAACGCCATGAAAAACGTTTTCCATTCTCATCTATGTCCCAACCTTCTCTAATTTCTGTCATATCTCTTCTCCATGTTTTTGACATTTAGCCAGGAACCGAAAAGCAACGGCAGCAACAACGGCACACAAGCTACCCGCAACCAGACGGAAGGATCACCGAGCAAAAGAAAACCCAAAAAAGAATAATACTATTCCTATGGATAGGCCGATTGCGGCGAGTGCGTTTCGCCAATTATTCGGACTCTTAAAAATTCTCATGACGTTCTCCTATCGCATCGTCTGTCAGCATTTGGTCTCAAAAAATCATCCGTCCGAAACTGCTCTCCTTTTGTTCCTGTTTTCGTCACTCATCTAATATAACCTCCAACGGCACATTTCAACCGTGTGGCACGGAATTGATTAGGCAGGCTGAGAAAACATAGTACTTGCCTTCTCCCTGACGTATTATAGCGTGTATATTGCGTCTTCCATTTCTTGCTGTTTTCCCGCTATTATTATTCAAACGCTGCTATGGTCAGTCTTACTCTGTTATCAGTATCATAAATAACGTAGAAATACAACAATCCACAAAAGTGGTAAGAATATTTCTTTGCTTGTAAATCCAGTTCCGTGGAGACAAGATGCTCCATAGGGTAACCTTCCTTTTCTATTTGTTCAACATTTGCATTGGATTCATGGAAAGATTCTTTCAACATTTGCCTAACTTCAACAATGGACATATCCTGATGAATCTTGTCAAAATAAAGATTGAGGCGAGTTAGCATTATGTTGATGGCAAAAAAGCCAATGATTATCAACACACCAGCGATGGTCAGTGTCCACAGTATTATCTTTTTCCTTGACATGGTGTCTCCTTGCCTGTCTCCTTGACTGTCGCCTTCATGAGATGATGCGTAACTTGAATTAAGGTGGAAAACTGTATTCTGACCTCATTCTTATATAGTCATTATTTTTGTGACTGTCTCCTTACTGTCCCTCAAATATATAGTATCAGTAAGCTTTTGCCAATTGTCATGGACGATTTCTTGAAACGATGTTTCGTCCACCAGTGTCATCACATTCGGACGATGTTAGGAATTCTTATCTCTTCTTTCGGCTATTTTTCGTCTAGGGGAGCGAGTGGCATATCCAATGACTCTTGTTTTGCCCGAAAAGCCGATTTGTAAAAGATCGGCGGTTTACGTCTCATATCTCGTATTTGAGGTTTGAAATCTTCTCCGCTCGCACCTCAAGACCGCCCGTTGTTCTTCGCGGAGAAGATTTTGATATGTTTTCTCTTGACATCCGTGCAACTCTATTCAAAAAATAAGTGGAGAGTGGCGGGATTTGAGGCAGTTGGCGGAAACGAAATAGCCCGCCAATGGGTAAGCCATTGACGGGCTATGGGAAAAGCGATGGTCGGGGCGGCGAGATTTGAACTCGCGACCTACTGGTCCCAAACCAGTCGCGCTACCAAACTGCGCTACACCCCGTTTGTCCTATTAATATAGAGCGTCTTTACGAAAAAACAATAGTTGTTTTT
>JAEEGH010027517.1_pt1 | contig 11251 bp, 9 predicted proteins | sample 9134181 | NCBI WGS metagenome assembly JAEEGH01 (sample SAMN16246544, study PRJNA631951) | gut metagenome | biome: gut microbiome; feature: rumen; material: DP-attached | host: Bos | place: Iran: Karaj | collected 2018-10 | reverse complement strand
TTTCTTTTTTGTATGAACCAAGCCCAGAAGTTGGCAAGAAGCACTCGATTTTGTGCAACATAACCCAATGCCAGCAAGCAGAACAAGTGAAATGCTTGAGTTTTACATATCTCATGTAGTTTTGCTCTCTGTGGTTGTGACCATCGCTTGCAAAGACACGAGATTCACCACCCGAACTTTCCTTATTTGGCAAATCAATCTGAAGTCTTTTTCCTTCTTCAAAAGACAACTCGCTTAGGGACGAAAAAATGTCAGAATGACAATTTTCATACCAAGCCTCAGTACGGTTCATCATTCTCGCAAAACTTTCAGACACAGACAGCAAAGAGTCAATCTCAGTTCCGCTATTATTGGCTGTCCGTCCCATGCAACAAGATAATGAGCACATGAGAATAAGTAAAAAACTCAATAAAAACTTCTTCATTTCATTTATTCGTTTAAAGGCTCGGCATCGAGCAGATGACTGTTAAGAACAGCCTCGGCAAGTGTTTGTTTGTTACGCTGAAGATGCAGGATTCGTTCCTCGAGAGTTGACTCGGAAACATATCGGTACACAAAAACAGGATTCTGCTGTCCCATGCGATAGGCGCGGCAGATGGCCTGCTCCTCGGCGGCGGTGTTCCACCACGGGTCGAGCAGAAGGACATAGTCGGCAGCGGTAAGGTTCAGTCCCACGCCGCCAGCCTTTAGGCTGATGAGGAAGAACGGACAGTCGGCATCGTTCTGAAAGCGGTTCACAACATCCTCGCGGTTCTGCGTAGAGCCTGTCAGCTGCACGAACTTCCAGCCGCGGCGGTCGAACTCGGCAGAGACGATTTCGAGAAGATTAACGAAATCACTGAAGATAAGAGCCTTGTGTCCCGAGCTGACGATATTTTCGAGATGGCAGAAGACAGCCTTCAACTTGCCCGACTCATTTATCGAGAGGTCTGATGGCTTGAGCGTTGAGCCTTCCTTGGTAAGCTCGGGCAAGCGCGGATGGTTGGCAATCTGGCGTATGCGCATCAGTCCCGCAAGAATGGCGGTGCTGTGCGTCGCGCTCTCGCCCGTGGTTATGATGAGATTCCGGACAGAAGAAACCTGCTCGTCGTACACTTTTTTCTGCTCCGAATCCATCAGACAAACCATAAGTTCGTCGGTGCGTTCGGGAAGGTCGGTAAGCACCTGTTCCTTTGTTCGGCGCAAGATGTATGGCGCAACAATCTGCCTCAGCGCGGCGGTACGCTTCTCCTCTATCTGCTCGCTTATCGGCTGCATGTAGAGGCGCGAGAAGTCGGTAAATCCGCCAAGGAGTCCGGGATTAAGCACTTCCATGAGCGACCACAAATCGCCCAGCGAATTCTCTATCGGAGTGCCAGAAAGCGCAAGGCGATGCTCGCTCTGCAACTGCGTTACGGAGTGGTAGAGCTGCGACGTGCGGTTCTTGAAGTTCTGCGACTCATCGAAAACGACGTATCCAAACGGCACGGTTTCGAGAAAATCGACATCGTTGCGCAGCGTGTGATAGGTTGTGATAACCACGTCCCAACGCTGCATGGTCTGTTGCTTTGCCTTTCGCTTGTATTCGGGGCCTGTATAGTCGAGCACGTTGATGCTCGGTGCAAATCGGCTTATCTCAGCCTTCCAGTTGTAAACGAGCGATGCCGGAGCAACGATGAGCGACGTTTTGTAAAGCTGATCGGGCGCAGGCGCGCTGAAAAGGTCGTTCATGCCATCGAAAGCCATCGAATAGAGTGTTTTCCCTTCCATATAGTTAAGCAGAAGGGTTATTGTCTGGAGCGTCTTTCCCAAGCCCATATCGTCGGCAAGACACGCACCGCAGTTGTATTGCTGAAGGCGGTACATCCATCGGTAGCCCTCGGTCTGATACGAGCGCAGTTCGGCTTTCAGGGCAGACGGAACGGGCGCATCGGCAATCTCGTCGACGGTGTCATCGGTCTGAAGGTCGGTCTGCCCCCACGCGCTGCGATGCACAAGCAGTCCGCCGCGCTTTCCACGGCGCGCCACGAGCATCGCCTTGGCATACTGCGCCATCAGTTCGTCGGGAATGATGAAGATGTCGCCCTCGGGCATCAGATATTCGGGATTGTCGTCGAGAATATTCTCGCGGATGTCGCCGATGGTTATCGCGCGTTTGTCGTCGAGCCTGATGGTGAGATGCAGCTCGAACCAGTCGTTAAGTTTGCTGAAGCCCTGCTCTATCTTGAAATCGCCAAGAAAGACTTGAGGCGACATTCTCTTCTGAATAAGAGCCACGCCGGCTGCCGCAAGTGCCTCGCGATTGTTTCTGTACCACTCCATGAGTTGACACCACTTGTTGCGCTGCGGTGTGTAATCGAGTTGGAAAAATGTGTTTTCGGCAGGCGTGCAGCCAAGTGCCACAACGGCATCGGTAGCCGCCTGCTCCTTGTCGAACTGACGGTCGATACAGAGGAATCTGAAACTCTCGTCCTGCTCCTTGAACGACACGAAACGCTTTTGCGCGTTGCCCGTGTAAACGATGTGGTTGTTGTACTGAAAGCAGAGTTTCAGCGTTGGGTCGCCCTTCTTGCTGCGGTTAAGTATGATGAACGATTTTGGCTCAACCTCCACGTTGTCGAGTTCGAATCCCGACACGTCGAGGTCGGCATCCGATACGTTTTTCCAGATGAACTTACGGAAATATTCCCTCTCGGTGCGCGACGGCACCATGATGGCTTCCTTTGCAAGAAAAGGCTTCACTCTCTTGCCCGAGAAACCTTCGGGAAGCGTAAATACGCGTGTGTCGTCCTCGAGCACCAGTCCCGGCTCTTCGTTTAGCACCACCCACTTGCATTGGCTTGGCGTGCATACGGTGTGCTCGTCGTCGGGATACTCAAACTGAAGGACATACTTCGTTGTCTCCTCGCCTTTGTGAAAGCCGATGAGCGGATTCAGTTCGTCGTTAAGAGTTAGTTGTTTATCTATGTAAATGCCGTCGATGTGCTTTCGTCTTACGAACATAGGCACACCAAGGGCAAAGGCCGTCTCGATGCACTTGCCCAGTTTGGCATCGGCATAGTTGTGTACGAATTTTCGGGCGGCATCGTCTGCCTTCTCCTCAAAATCAGTCTGACGGCGATATTTCTTCTTGTCGGCGAAACTGTTGTAGAGTGCCGCTGGATTTATTGAGTTGCACATCTGCACAAGTTGCAGTTCGTCTTCGGTAAGAGCCTCATCGTTCTCCTTCGGACTGCCTTTTATCTTATAACTTATCTCATCTGCCACCGCCATCTGTGGCTGAATTGTCCATTCAATCCACGGAGCCGAGGGCGTTAAAACCATAATCAATCTCTCCATTATTTACTTAAATGCAAATGTTCACTTTTTCGTTGCTTGACGGGAAAGACATCAGAAATGCCTTATCTGCAAGTACTTGTTTATCATATCGACCGACAGATTGTCGGGCGTTGTGTAAACGGTGTCGATGCCCATCTGGTGCATCTTGGCAATGAGGTTCTTCTTCTCGTCGATAAAGCGTTCGGCAAGCAGTCGCTGGAAATATTCCTCTTCGCTTTCCGCCTTGCCGTCGGCAAAAGTGCGCAGACTACTATCGGCAAATATCACGACAACAAGCCTGTGGCGTTCGGCAATCTGTCGCAGATACGGCAACTCGCGCTTCATGGTGTGGGCGGTGGCGAAGTTGGCGTAAAGGATTATCAGACTGCGCTTTGTAACCTTAGAGAGGAAATGCACGGCAAGAGCCGAATAGTCGCTCTCCGAGAAGATTGTCTGCTGGCGGTAGAGGCTGTCCATCATGCGGTGCATCTGTACCATTCCCCTTGCCGGCGGCAGAAAGGTGTCGAACTGGTCGGAGAAGGTTACGAGTCCAGCCTTATCCTCCTTCTTCACGGCAACGTAAGAGAGTGCCAGAGCCGAGTTTATGGAATATTCGAGAAGCGACATCTTGTCGAAACTCTGCTGCATCATTCTGCCTTTGTCGATGATGCAGTAGATGTCTTGCGAGCGTTCCTGCTGATATACGTTCACTTTCAGTTGGGCAGTTCGGGCACTCGCCTTCCAGTTTATGTTGCGGTATTCATCGCCGATGACGTAGTCCTTAATCTGCTCAAACTCGGTATCAACGCCCACGCGCCTTACTTTCTTTATTCCGTATTCGCGAAGATTACGGCGGATGGCAAGAAAGGCGTAGTTCGAAAGGCGCGTGTACGACGGATATACCTTTACCGTCTGACTCTCGCCCACGGTGAAGCGGCGCATAACAAGCCCCAGCGGCGAGGTGAAGAAGATGCGTATGCGGTCGAACTTATACTCGCCGCGCCTCTTCGGAACAACGGTGTAACTGAGCGTCTTCTCCTCAGCAGCGGCAAGGCGGCAGGTTAGCATCAGGTTGCGCAACTGAAACTGCACGGGAGCCTCGTCGATAACCTCAACACCCACCCTGAACGGATAAGGGTTGCAGAACGATATCAACACTTGGTTCTCGTCGCCGTTGCTGAAGCGTTCGGTACACTCGCGCCGTCCGCTCATCTCGCCGTTGCGCCTGTACATCTGCCAGATGTCGAAGCCCACGGCAATCCATGCCAGCCCGAAAACAATCTTGGCAAGCACAAACAGCGGACTGTATATGTAGGCGGCAACGAACAGAAGCACTATCAGCCACGCCGCAATATAGAATCGTTTTGTAAAAAACAGCGACATCAAAAACTATTTTGGAACTTCAACTTTGTCGATAAGTCGTTTGATAACCGTAACCACTCCCAAGCCTTCCATCTCGGCCTCGGCATCGAGTTGGATGCGGTGCTGAAGAACGTACGGAGCAACAAACTTAATATCCTCAGGCGTAACGAAATCGCGTCCCTGAAGCATGGCGTATGCCTTTGAACTCTGCATAATTGCTATTGATGCACGAGGCGATGCTCCGAGGAATACCGACTTGCTTACTCGTGTCTGCTGAATAATCTCGGCAATATAGCGCAGAAGCGATTTGTCGAGGTAGATTTCATCAACCAACTTGCGGAACTTCAGAAGTTCGTCTTTGGTAAGTATAGGCTGAACGTTTTCGAGTTTTACGGAGATATTGCCTGCCTGATGGCGTTCCATTATCTGCACCTCGTCGTCTACCGACGGATATCCAACGGTAATCTTCATCAGGAAGCGGTCTAACTGAGCCTCGGGCAGTTTGTACGTTCCTTCCTGCTCAACAGGGTTTTGCGTTGCGATGACGGTGTAGAAATCGCCCATCTCGTAACTGTTGCCGTCGATTGTAACCTGACGCTCTTCCATCACCTCGAAGAGGGCAGCCTGAGTCTTGGCAGGCGCGCGGTTTATCTCGTCGACAAGCAGAATATCGCTGAAAACAGGGCCGCGATGAAAGCTGAACTCGCTCTTCTGCATGTTAAACACCGTTGTTCCGAGAATATCGCTCGGCATGAGGTCGGGCGTAAACTGCACGCGCTTGAACTGCGCATCTACCAAACGCGCAACGAGGCGCGCAAGCAGCGTCTTGGCAACGCCCGGAACGCCCTCGAGCAGCACATGTCCGTTGGCAAGAATGGCGGTGAGCATGATGTCTACCGTCTCTTCCTGACCGACGATGATGTTGCCGATATTCTCCTTCAAATGTTCGAATCTCTGAGCAAACTCCTCAAGGTTCACTCTGCTTTCAAATATTTCTTCCATATTGTTATCAGTCTAAATTCTTTTCTATTTCTTTAATTATTTCGATGTATTCAATTATGTCTTTTTTTGCCGAGATTGTCCGCGCATCCTGTCCGTACTCGCGAATGAGGATAAACAGCTTGGCAATGCGTTCTTTCTTTATTCCTGTGATGACGTAGAGTCGGTTTATCAAATCAGAGGCCTCCATCTTGTCAACATCCCAGCCGTAGCGGCTCTGAAGGGTTGACTTCAGTTTGTCGTACTTCTTCATCAGGAACGGAACATGATTATCCTGATGATAGTAGAACGTGCCGAGCACCTTGGCAAACTGGAGCGTTGTATCCTCGTCAATCTTATGCACAGGGATAGCCTTCATGCGGCGGCGCGAGTTGAATACCATGTAAATGAACAGCAGCCCCAGAATGATGTAGAATGCCCATTTAAGCGGCGGCTGCGACATGATGTACTTAAAGTCGCCGTCCTCTTCTTCCATCACGCTTTTTTTGTTCTTTTCTTCGTACAGGCGATACAGTTTTCTGCCTTTGAAGAACGACGACATGTATTCCAACAGTTTGCGCGCGTCGGAGTCCATAACGCTGTAGTTTGTAAAGACGAGCGGCATCGTAGTTACAATCAGCTTTCCGCCGTTAGGATACTCTCTGAGGCATGCCGTCGTAAGAGTGTCGCTGACAACGCATATCGGCTTGAAACTATTGTCGTAATATTTGATACTGCTCTGACACAAAAAACTGCGAAGCTTCGTCTTCTGTCCATTGCCGAATGTTACGGTTCGGTCGTAAGTCTGAACCTCGGCAGCAGTTGCATCCTTGTAATCTGTAACCGAATGGTAGTCTACACTCCTGATATCAACTCCAAGAATGCTGTCATTTTCCTGCTCACACACGGCAGCACTATCAGCATCGACAGCAAGCGTATCCACCACGGCAGCGGAATCGGCTTCAGCAACAACAATATCACAGTCTACACCAACAAAAAGAACGACTATCGCACCTTTCTTTGCCAGATTTTTATATGTGGCCTCCTCCTCTTTGTCGAGCCAATATCCATAGGCTGTACTACCAATCAGAAAAGCACTTTCGTTATGCTTCACTTTCTTTGGCAAGCCGTATGACTGAACTACTTTCTGTCCCAAAGCCTCGCCTACGATGCTGTCGTACAGAGCCACTCCAAATGGCTCGGTACACTTTGGCGACGACTGATTTTCATCCCAGTCGAATCTCTGAATACGCTTGCCAAGCCAAAATATCAAGGCAAGCACCAAGGCAAGCAGAAGGGCTTTTGCAATGGTCTGCAACGTGTTTTTGTTCATCCTCTACCTCCTTTCAGCACCAAGTCCGACAAACGTTTAGCCTCGTCGTACATCTGTATGGTTGCGGCATATCCGCCATACCTTACTTTCATAAACAAGTTTGTAAGCGTTTTGAAATCAACATTCTTCATTTCATACACATATTGCGTAGGTGTTTTGTAAGGCTCCCACGCAATGCGGTGCGAGTCGTGCAGCGTTCTGAGCACCGACAGATATTTAAGGCGTATGCATTGCATATAGTTGCCTTCCTTTTCCATCTGCAAAATAAGGGCTTCGAAGTCTATGCCGTAGATTGTGTCTTCCTCCGGGATTTCTACGGGTTTCTTCTTCAGGCTGCCCAACTTCAGGTGGTAGACCAAGAAGGTGGTAATTCCAACCAGAAGGAAGATGCCGATAATCCAGAGCACAATGGTGAAGAAGTCTCCTATTCTTTTTTCGGTCAGATTGTTATCCTTTACCTTTTCCTTAATCTCCGGCTTCAGTTTTGTCTTTCCGAGTTCGCGGTTGTAGTCGTACTCCTCGGTCCAGCCATCTATAATCTTTTCGTTAAAAACGAGAGTCTTTCCTTCATTCATACCAATCAGAGATTATCAAAATTCTTCAGGGTTCGGTTAAACGAAACGTTGTCTACCCTCTCTACCGCCGAGCCATACTGAATTACTCCGGCAATGGCAATAAATAGGCAGTAGACCATAAACGCCATTACGCTTAGAATGGTTGTCAGGCAGCACATTAGTTCGAACATAAAGTCTGTGCCCATGTCGCGCAGCATAACCATCTTCAGGTCGCCCAGAACATACAGCGGAATGGTGAACACGAACGGCAGCATAAGCCCCAGAATAGATATCGCCAAAACAAATCCTACAGAGCCTGTAAGTTCTTCGACAATGAGTTTGAACACACGGCCTGTCGAAACATACTTCTTATCACCCTCGAACAAAGCCACGCATACCGAAATGTTATAGAACAACAGTACCGTAGACTGCGGAGTAAGGCTCAAGAACATCAGCAAAACTCCAGCCCAAACTTCCCTGATATTCAGCAAGATGGCAGCAAACGCACACCAAAACACAATGGGTACGAGCGTTTGTGGCAGAACACGAGCCAACAAGCGCCAGTCGGCATTGCGTATGTCAATCTCGTCGGCACTCTTCTCGCCATCGAAGAAAGGCTTCAGCACAACCAACATTACCGACGACGCCACGCACGAGCAGAAGCACAGCAGAATGGCAAAGACAAAGACAATTGCGCCATCATCGGCATCGATTAAATAGAAACTGTCGAAAATGTTGGCTTCCTGCTCCCTGTCTACAACATAATAGAGATAGATGCCCAGCAATACCGGCATCCACAAAAGCCACTTGCCCACCTTCACTATGTTTCTGAAGTTAAGGCGGAGCACGTTGTTAAACTCGTTGAACTTGTCGGTAAAGTCGCGTTCAGTTATCAGTATGAATTTCTGCATTATGTACTTTTACAGGTAGATATACAAAATAAAATAAGATGAGAGCCATAGTGCCGAAGATAATGGCAAGGTTTACGGGCAGAGCCATATCCTTGTCGGACAACCGTGTTATGTAACTCTCGATAAACGATGCAAAGAAGAAGAACGGAACGAGCGCGACCACAATCTTTACGCTGCTGCGCGCGCCCATTACGAACGATGTGATGCGCGGATAAGAACCCGGAAAGAGCCAGCCAGAGCCAAGGGCCAGTCCTGCTCCACCCGATATTATGATGCTCGAAATCTCTACCACTCCGTGAAGCCACACCGCCTTCAGGCAGTTAACCAGTTCGCCGTGCTGCGAAAAGAGCGTGATGAACGCCCCGAGCATGACGCCGTTCTTTACCATTATGAATCCGGTGTAGAAACAAGTAAGCACGCCGCTGATAAACGAAAGGACTGCAACCCAGATGTTGTTTAGCGCAATAAACCAGAAACTCTCGTATGCTCTGCCCGAACCATAGACTGCCATAGGCGCGCCCTTCTCTATATTTTTGAGCGACATCTCGACATACTCCTTACCCAGAATCGTTGTCTCGTCGGCAAGGTTATACTGCGACAGCACACCCACGGCTGTGGATATGGCAAAGATTACTATGGATATGAGCATGAACTTGCGGTTGCGGTACATCTCAAGCGGCACGTCGTGGCTGAAGAACCTGACAAGCGACGAGAGTTTGTGCTTGCGCTTGCCGTAAATACGGTTGTGAAGCCGCAGCGTAAGGCAATTAAGATAGTCGGCAAGGTCCGAATTGGGATAGTGCGTAAGAACGAATGCCAAATCGGCCGAGAGTCCTTCGTATGCCTCGACAATAGTATCAGGAGACTTTATCTCTTTCTTTAAGATTTTTTCGGCTATGAGCCACTTCTCCTTGTTTTTCCGAATAAATTGAACTTCTTTCATTTACGATTTGTTATTGCAAAGTTAGCAAAAAACAACAGATTAAATTAAAAAGATTGATATTTTTAACTATTTTTGCAACAATTTATCTAAAAAGGCTATCAGATGTATAGTAAAAACGTAATAACAAACAGTCAGTTCATACGCCTGAGACTTGTCCCGGCAAGCGTTGCGCAGAGAATTTTCGCACGCATCATCGACTGCATCATAGTATCATTCGCATCTTCCACACTGATGGGTGTAACAGCAATCTTGTCAAGCATAACCAACGACTATGTAACGTATAGCGTCATTTTCCTCAACCTGCTGCCGTTCCTCTACCCGCTCATTGCCGAGGTTTTCTGGAACGGACAGACCTTGGGCAAGAGTTTCATGAAGATTCGCGTTATAATGGCTGACGGCAACGCCCTTACAACAAGCGCGGCGATAGTGCGCTTTCTGCTCTTCTTTGTCGATGCGTATTTCTTCCTTATCGGACTCATCTTCATGTTTACCAACAAGAGCCACCAGCGAATAGGCGACATGGCAGGCGGCTGCATAGTTATTTCAGAAGAGGATTTTGCCAAGTACAACATGGTAGTCAAGGAGATGAGCTTTACCGAGGGCGACTATACGCCTACGTTCGAGTTTGCAAAGGATATGACTTGGGGGCAGATTTCGTTCATCAACAACACGTTGCACAAGTTCGACTCAAACTACATAAGCAACATAACCACATTGGCACAGACAATAAAGAAGAAATACAACGTTGAAAACACCACAATGTGGCCTAACGCTTTTCTGAAAACGATTATAAGAGACTATAACTACTACAACCGTGAAATTGGCATTTAACATAAAACGATGCGGACTGTTTCTCGGTCTGCTTGGCTCTATTGCCGCGGCTATGGCGCAGAATACGGCAAAACTGCGCAACGGCGACCTTCTGTTCTGCTGCGCCAACATGAAGACGGCAAGCAGTTTCTCGCGCTCCATTGTGGCATCTACCAAAGGACGCGGCTCTAACGACATAAACCATGTTGCCATTGTGTGCATTGAGCGCGGCGCAACATTCATCATCGAGGCTACGGGCGACAAGGGGGTGTGGATGTGTCCGATAGACACGTTCATTTCTCGCGCTCCAAAGGCTGACGACGGCACGCCTCTACTGCTGCACGGCAGGATAAAGGGCAACGTTGACATCAGCACATCGATAGCCAACGCCAAGAGCCGCATCGGACTGAAATACGACCGTTTGTTCAGCAATACCGACGATGAGTTCTACTGCTCCGAACTGGTTCAGAAATCGTTTGTCGATGGCAAGGGAGGACTCATCTTCGAGCCAATCCCTATGTCGTTCCACGATGCCAACGGCACAATCCTGCCCTACTGGACAGAATATTATGCCAAAAGGGGCTTGGAAGTGCCCGAGGGAAAGGACGGCAGCAATCCGGCAGCACTATCAAACCACAAGAGAGTTAAGATATTGGGAAGAATTCAGAAGACAATTCACAATTTAAGAGAGTTGAAAATTGAAAATTGAAAGTTCTTGGCTCATTGATGATTCATAACGAACAATTACAACGCTAAATATCCCTTTGGTAAATACAAAATAGTGGGTAGGAAGAAGGTAGGAAGAAGGTAGAAAGAAGGAAGGAAGAAGGAAGATAGAGGCAAGCTATACGCAAGGTATAGGGAAGCTATACGCAGGGTATATGTAAACAATATGTATGGTATAGTCAGATAAGGTGATGGGTAGGTTGAAGTAAGTCGATAGCAAGGGGGTAGTAAGAGGATAGCAAGAGGATAGCAAGGGGCTGGCAAAGCGCAAAAACGGGGAGTGTAAGCAGAACTGTGTCAAGGTTAAAGGGGGTGGGAGTGTAGCGTTTGCAACTCC
>JAEEGH010027514.1_pt1 | contig 11252 bp, 8 predicted proteins | sample 9134181 | NCBI WGS metagenome assembly JAEEGH01 (sample SAMN16246544, study PRJNA631951) | gut metagenome | biome: gut microbiome; feature: rumen; material: DP-attached | host: Bos | place: Iran: Karaj | collected 2018-10 | reverse complement strand
ATCTTTCTCTTTTCCCCCGGCACGTCCACCGCGCCGAGGCGCAGCGCCAGACTTCCGGCCGAGGGCGTGATGATAAAGGCGCAGAGCGCGGCCGTGAGCAGCGCGCAGACGACGCGCGGGACAAGCGGCGACGAGAGGAACATGAAGACGTATCGCTCCTTTTCTTCCGGAAAAAAGGACGGCGGGCAAACGCCCGCCGTCCTTATGTATGTCCTGCGCTTCAAAAAGGCTTTTCGACCAGGCCGACCTTTTTGTAGACCTTGCGCAGCGTGCGCGCGGCGATGCGCTGGGCGCGGTGCGCGCCGTCGGTGTAGATCCCGCGCAGGTAGGCCTTGTCCGCGATGATGCGGCTCGCCTCCTCGCGGATCGGGCGCAGCATCTCGATGACGGCCTCGCCGACCGCCGGCTTGAAAACGCCGTAGCCCTTCCCCTCGAACTCCCGTTCGATCTCCTCAAAGCTCATGCCCGTGACGGCGGCGTAGATGTTCATGAGGTTCGCCACGCCCGGCTTGTTCTGCGGGTCGTAGCGCACGCAGCGCTCGACGTCCGAGTCGGTCACGGCGCGCTTGAACTTGCGGGCGATATCCTCCGGCGCGTCCATGATGCACACGCGGCCGTTGCCGATCTCGTCGGACTTGGACATCTTGCTCGTCGGGTCCAGCAGGTCCATGATGCGCGCGCCCACCTTGGGCACGTAGGGCTCGGGCACCTTGAAGGTCTCGCCGTAGAGGTTGTTGAAGCGGATCGCGATATCGCGCGTGAGCTCGCAGTGCTGCTTCTGATCCTCGCCCACGGGCACGTAGTCGGCCTGGTAGAGCAGGATATCCGCCGCCATCAGCGCGGGATAGGTGAAGAGGCCGCCGTTGATGTTCTCGGCGTTTTTCGCGCTCTTGTCCTTGAACTGGGTCATGCGCGAGAGCTCGCCGAACATCGTGTAGCAGTTGAGGATCCAGCCGAGCTCGGCGTGCTCGTGCACGTCGGACTGCAGGAAGAGGGTGTTCTTCTGCGGGTCGAGGCCGCAGGCGACGTACTGGGCAAGCTGTTCGAGGGTGCGGCGGCGCAGCGTGGCGGGGTCGTTGCGCGTGGTGAGCGCGTGCAGGTCCGCCATGAAGTAATAGCAGTCGAACTGATCCGCCCGCTCGGCCCAGTTTTTGATCGCGCCGAGATAGGAGCCCAGCGTCAGATCGCCGGTGGGCTTGATGCCCGAGAGCATGACTTTTTTCTTTTCCACGGGAATTGTATCCATAACGACACCTCGTTTATACACGATGGGAACGCTCCGCGCTCCGCTTTCTTTACAAAAAGGTATTTTAACAAAAGAAGACCCGCTTGACAAGCCGCAGTTTCTAAAATAAGATTAGGGGGCTGTACGGAAAAAAACGCGCGCGGGGCACGACCCGCGCCGCTTCGGAGGATAACATGATCGATCAAGCATGGTTTGACAGGATGGAAGCGCGCATCCCGCGCGGCGAGGTGCGCACGCGCTTCGCCCCCTCTCCCACGGGCTACATGCACGTGGGCAATCTGCGCACTGCCCTCTACACCTATCTCATCGCCCGCCATGAGGGCGGAAAATTCCTGCTGCGCATCGAGGACACCGACCAGGGCCGCCTGGTCGAGGGCGCGGTGGACGTGATCTACAAGACGCTGCGGGAATGCCATCTCGAGCACGACGAGGGCCCGGACCTCGGCGGCCCCGTCGGCCCCTATGTACAGACCGAGCGCCGCCCCTTCTACGGCCGCTACGCCGAGCTTCTGATCGAGCGCGGCCACGCCTACCGCTGCTTCTGCGAGAAGGCCGAGAGCGAGGAGGATTCCGGCGACTTCGAGCGCGGCGACGATCCCTGCCGTTCGATGAGTCCGGAGGAGGCGGATCGCCTCGCGGCGCTCGGAAAACCCTTTGTCATCCGCCAGCGCATCCCGCACGAGGGCACGACCACCTTCCACGACGAGATCTTCGGCGACATCACGGTGGAGAACGCCTCGCTCGACGACCAGGTGCTCATCAAGCGCGACGGCCTGCCCACCTACAACTTTGCCAACGTGATCGACGACCACATGATGGGCATCACCCACGTCGTGCGCGGCAGCGAGTATCTCTCCAGCGCGCCGAAGTACAATCTCCTCTACGAGGGCTTCGGCTGGGAGATCCCGAAGTATGTGCACTGCTCCCCCGTCATGCGCGATGCGCACAACAAGATGTCCAAGCGCCACGGCGATCCCAGCTATGAGGACCTGATCGCGCAGGGCTTTCTGACCGACGCGGTCATCAACTACGTCGCGCTCCTGGGCTGGAGCCCCAAGGGCGAGCAGGAGTTCTTCACGATGGACGAGCTCAAGGCCTGCTTCGACCTTTCCGGCATCTCCAAGTCCCCGGCGATCTTCGACATCGAAAAGCTGCGCTACTTCAACAGCGCCTATATCCGCGCCATGAGCCCGGAGCAATTCGCCGCCGTGGCCGAGCCCTGGATCCGCATGGCGGTCAGGGACGAGCGCTACGACGCCGCCGCCATCGCCGCGCTGCTGCAGCAGCGCACCGAGGTGCTCAGCGAGATCCCCGAAAAGCTCGACTTCTTCGACGCGCTGCCCGATTACTCCACCGAGCTTTTCGTCCACAAGAAGTCCAAGTCCGACGAGCACAGCTCGCTCGAGGCGCTCGAGGCCGTGATCCCGCTCTTCGAGGCGCTGGAGGACTGGAACGACGAGACGATCCTGAACACGATGGTCGCGCTGGCCGAGAGCATGGGGGCCAAAAACGCCCGCGTCATGTGGCCCGTGCGCATCGCCGCGGCCGGCAAGGCCGTCACGCCGGGCGGCGCGGTGGAGATCTGCCGCATCCTCGGGAAAGAGGAGACGCTGCGCCGTCTGCGCATCGGCGCGGACAAGCTCAGGGGCTGAAAAGGCAAAGCCGAAAACGAAAAACCGATCCCGCGGCCGGAACGATCCTGTCCGGCCGCGGGATTTTCATATCTTGTTCAAAAAAACTTGCCGCTTTATTCACGACACGGTCATATTTCCCGTTTATGATAGGCTCATCAAAATGAGGGAAGGCTCTTCCCATCCCATCGAAAAAAGAGGCTGTTCTTATGCTCGATTCGCAGATCGAAAACAACTCTTCCGAACAGAAGAGCGAAAGCGAATACGGCTACGTCGGCGAGTTTGCCAAAGAGAGCATCTACTCCGACGCTCATTATACCCCCGCGGGCGAAGGCCCCGTCCCGCCGCGTTATTACACGCCTCCCGAGCCGAAAAAGACCGAGAAGCGCGCCAAAAGCGGCAAGGGCGGCAGGCTCCTGGGCATCGTCGCGCTCTGTCTCGTCTGCGCGCTGCTGGGCGGTCTCGTCGGCGCCTCCTTCATGGGGCGCAGTCTCGACGGCAGGATCGCCGCGCTCGAGGACGCCCGGACCGAGCAGGCGCTCGAACGGATCACCGAAGCTGCCGCGGCCGGCGGCGCCGACAACGCGCAGACCGCGACGCCGGTGAAAAACGATTCCACCGCTCTGACGGCCTCCGCGATCTACGAGCAGGCCTGCGAGCAGGTCGTCGGCGTCACCACCGAGGTGACCTACACCAACTTCTTCGGCATGAACAGCTCCTCCGCCGTGTCCGGCACGGGCTTCATCGTCTCGGAGGACGGCTATATCCTCACCAACTACCACGTGATCGAGCTGGCCGCGCAGAACGACAAGGACGTCAACGTGATCCTCTACGACGGCACGCGCTATACCGCCTCGATCGTCGGCTATGAGAAATACAACGACGTCGCCGTGCTCAAGATCGACGCGACGGGGCTCAAGCCCGTCAGCTTCGGCAACAGCGATTCCCTCGCCGTGGGCGACCTGGTCTACGCCGTCGGCAACCCGCTCGGCGAGCTGGACTTCTCGATGTCCACCGGCCACGTCAGCGCGCTCGACCGCGCCATCACCTCCGATGAGAGCGGCGTGGCGATCAACATGTTCCAGATCGACGCGGCCGTCAACTCCGGCAACTCCGGCGGCCCGGTCTACAACGCCGCGGGCGAGGTCGTCGGCATCGTCACGGCCAAGTACGCCAGCACCGGCGTCGAGGGTCTGGGCTTCGCGATCCCGATCAACGACGCGGTGAAGATCGCCAGCGATCTCATCACCAAGGGCTACGTCACCGGCAAGGCCTACATGGGCGTGCAGATCGACCAGCGCTACAACTCCCTTTACAGCCAGTACTACAACATGCCCCTCGGCGCCTACGTCTACTCCGTCGAGGACGGCAGCTGCGCCGAAAAGGCCGGCCTCCTGGCCAAGGATATCATCACCAGGCTCGGCGATCAGGACATCACCGGCTACACCGACCTGACCTCCGCCCTGCACGGCTTCTCCGCCGGCGACACGACCTCGATGACGGTCTACCGCGGCGGCGAGGAGGTCACGCTCACGATCACCTTCGACGAAGCGAAGAGCTGATCGTATCACCTTGCTGCTTTTCCACTCCTTTATCCTCTCTTTCTCCCAAAACCGACCAAAGCAAACGAAGCGTCCCGTGCCCTCAAAAGAGCGCGGGGCGTTTTGTTTCACCTTGACAGCACCGGCAATTCCGCTTATAGTTGTTTTAAGAAAAAACCTGCTGCACGGGCCTTTCCTGTGCAGTTTTTTAAGGTGGGAGAAACGCCATGATCGTTGTGCTCAGGCCCGGTATCTCCGCGGAAAGAAAACAGGAACTGATCGCCGCACTCGAGGGCCGCGGTCTGCGCGTCGACGTCTCCGAGGGCACGCGTCAGACCGTGCTCGGCCTCGTCGGCGACAGCTCCGGGCTGGACGAGGCGGCGCTCTCCTCGCTCCCGGGGGTGGAGTCCGTCCGCCGCGTGAGCGAGCCCTTCCTCCTCTGCAGCCGCCGTGAGCATCCCGAAAGCGCGGTCGTGCAGGTCGGCCCGGTCCGCTTCGGCGGCGGGCATTTCGCGCTGATCGCGGGGCCCTGCGCGGTCGAGAGCGAGGAGCAGATCCTCGCCGTGGCGCGCGCCGTCAAGGCCGCGGGCGCGGACATGCTGCGCGGCGGCGCCTTCAAGCCCCGCACCTCTCCCTACGACTTTTCCGGCCTGGGCGAGGAGGGCCTGCGCCTTCTCGGGCTCGCCCGCGCCGAGACCGGTCTGCCCGTCGTCTCCGAGATCATGAGCGTCGGGCAGCTTCCCCTTTTCGAGGACGTGGACCTGCTGCAGGTCGGCGCGCGCAGCATGCAGAACTTCGAGCTGCTGCGCGAGCTCGGTCGGATCGACAAGCCGATCCTTTTGAAGCGCGCCTTCTCCGCCACGCTGCGCGAGCTGCTGATGAGCGCCGAGCATATCATGGCCGGCGGCAACGAGCGCGTGATCCTCTGCGAACGGGGCATCCGCACCTTCAGCGACTACACGCGCAACACGCTCGATCTCTCCGCCGTGCCCGAGCTGCACGAGCTCACGCAGCTGCCCGTGATCGTCGATCCCAGCCACGCCACCGGGCGCAGCTCGCTCGTGGGGCCGATGGCGCTCGCCGCCGCGGCCTGCGGGGCGGACGGGGTGATGATCGAGGTGCACGACGATCCTCCCCGCGCGCTGTCCGACGCCGCCCAGGCCCTCGACTGCGCGCAGTTCGCCGCGCTCGCGGACAGGCTCCGCGCGGTCAGAAAGGCGGCCCTGGCATGACAAGGATCCGTGTCCGCGCCTCCCGCTCCTATGACGTGACGATCGCTCCCGGCCTGCTCGATCGGGCCGGGGAGCTGCTGCGTCCCCTGACGAAGGCGAGCAGCGCCGCGCTGATCTGCGGCGATCTCGTACACCCGCTCTACGCCGAGCGCGCCGTGCGCGCGCTCGAGGGGGCGGGTTTTCGCGTTTTTGTCAAGACGATCCCCCACGGCGAGGCGCACAAGACGCTTGAGACCTGCGCCGGGGTCCTCTCGTTTTTGTTTGAAAACGGCTTCGGCCGCGAGGACCTGATCGTCTCCCTCGGCGGCGGCGTGACCGGGGACCTCGCGGGCTTCGCGGCGGCGAGCTATCAGCGCGGCTGCGATCTCGCGCAGATCCCGACGACGCTGCTCGCGGCGGTAGACGCCTCCGTCGGCGGCAAGACCGCTCTCGACCTGCCCGGCGGGAAAAACCAGGTCGGCTTCTTTTACCAGCCCATCGCCGTTCTCTGCGATCCGGAGCTGTTCGAAACGCTGCCCGCGCGCGAGATGCGCTGCGGTCTGGCGGAGCTCGTCAAAATGGGCGTGCTCTTCGACCGCGCGCTTTTCGATTCGCTGCGCGGCGGCTTCGATCCCTCCCGCGCCGAGGAACTCGTCGCGCGCTGCGTCGAGCTGAAACGCCGCGTCGTCGAGCGCGACGAATTCGACCGCGGCGAGCGGCGGCTTCTCAACCTCGGCCACAGCTTCGGCCACGCGGTCGAGCGAGTTTCGAATTACAGCCTCAGCCACGGCGAGGCCGTCGCGATCGGCATGGCCATGATCGCGCGCGCCGCCGCCGAACGCGGCCTCTGCTCCGGCGAAACGGCGGAGCAGCTCCTTTCCCTGCTGCGAACGCTCGGCCTTCCGACGGACTGTCCTTATCCCGCGGACAAGCTGCTCGAGGCCGTCTTGCATGACAAAAAGCGCCGCGCGGACGCGCTCTGCCTCGTCGTGCCGCGCGAGATCGGCCGCTGCGAGCTCCGGGAGATCCCCCTCGCGGAGCTGGAAGCCTGGCTGCGGGACGGAGGCGCGCCATGACGGTCTTTCTCCCCGGCGGAGAACGGCGCGGCGCGGTGCGCGCTCCCGCCTCAAAATCCGCGGCGCAGCGCCTGTTTTACTGCGCCGCGCTCGGCGCGAAGCCCTGCGAGATCGCCTGCGGTCCTCTTTCGGAGGATCTCGAGGCCATGCTCGCGTGTCTTGCCGCGCTCGGCGCGTCGGTCGACGTTTCCGACGGGCGCGTACGCATCGAGCCGATCCGCCTTGTCCCCGCGCGTGAGCTCGTCCTCCCCTGCGGCGAGAGCGGCGCGGCGCTGCGCTTCCTGCCGCCCCTCGTGGGAGCGCTCGGCGCGCAGGCTCTTTTCGAGCGCCGCGGCCGCCTTCCCGAGCGTCCGATCGAGCCCCTTGCCGCGGAGCTTCGCCGCCACGGCATGACGATCGCGGAAGAAGGCTCCGTTCTGCGCTGCTCCGGCCGTCTGCACGGCGGGGACTGGACGCTGCCGGGCGGCGTCTCCTCCCAGTTCATTTCCGCGCTGCTGCTCGCGCTGCCGCTCCTGGACGGGGACAGCGCGCTCACGATAAGGGGCAGGCTTGAATCCGCCCCCTATGTTTCGCTGACCGAGCAGGTCCTTGCCGCGGCCTCGGTCCGTATTGAAAAAGACGGCGCGCGCTATGCGATCCCCGGCGCGCAGCGTCCCGCGCTTCCCCCGACGCTCGCCGTCGAGGGCGACTGGTCTGCCGCCGCGGTATTCCTCGCGATGGGCGCGCTGTCCGAAAAAGGCGTCGCCGTCTCCGGCCTTGACCCCGCCTCCGCACAGGGCGACCGCGCGGTCTGCGAGCTCCTACGCGCCTTCGGCGCGGACGTCTCCGTCGGGAGCGACTGCGTCCGCGTCTGCAGAAAAGACCTGCGCGGCCTCCGCTTCGACGTCTCGCAGACGCCCGACCTCGCGCCCGTCGCCGCCGCGCTCGGCGCGCTCGCCGAGGGCGAAACGCACATCGTGAACGCCGCGCGCCTGCGCCTCAAAGAGAGCGACCGCCTGCATACGACCGCGGCCATGCTCGCCTCCCTCGGCGCGGACGTGACCGAGCTGCCCGACGCGCTGATCCTCCGCGGGAAGAGCTCTCTCCCCGGCGGCGAGACCCGGAGCTTTTCCGATCACCGCGTCGCGATGGCCGCCGCCGTCGCGGCCTGCGGCTGTGAAAGCGGTCTGACGCTGCGCGGCGCGGAATGCGTCGGCAAATCCTATCCTCGGTTCTGGGACGACTGTCGCTCCCTCGGAGGTATCTGATGAACTATATCGGTGAAAACCTGCGCCTGGAGATCTTCGGCGGCTCCCACGAGCCGGAACTCGGCATGACGCTGCGCGGCTTCCCCGCGGGCGAGGCGGTCGACGCGGAGGCGCTTGCGTCCTTTCTTGCGCGCCGCGCCCCGGGGCGCAACGCGTGGAGCAGCGCCAGATCCGAAAAAGACGAGCCTCTTTTCCGCTCCGGTCTGACGGACGGGATGAGCGACGGCTCGCCCATCACCGCCGTGATCGCCAACGCCGACGCCCGGCCGGGCGACTACGCCGCGTGCGCCGCCGTGCCGCGTCCCGGCCACGCGGACTACGCCGCTTATGTAAAAACCGGTGCGATCCCCGCCGGCGGCGGGGCGTATTCGGGCCGCATGACCGCGGCGTTGTGCCTCGCCGGGGGCGTCTGTCTGCAATATCTCGAGCGCCGCGGCGTGGCCGTTCTCGCCCGCATTTCCGAGCTCGGCGGCATCGCCGACGAGGGCGAGCTTTCCGAGAATTCGCGTCCCTGCGCCTTCGGCACGCTCAGCGCAGCGCGCGGTGAGGAGATGAAGGCCGCGATCGCCGCCGCGAAAGAAGAGGGCGATTCGCTCGGCGGCGTGGTCGAGTGCGCCGTGTTCGGCCTTCCCGCCGGGCTCGGCGGGCCGCTGTTTGAAGGGCTGGAGGGGCGCCTTGCCGCGCTGCTCTTTGCGATCCCCGCCGTCAAGGGCGCGGAATTCGGCGCGGGCTTTGCCGCCGCGCGTCTGCGTGGCAGCGAGAACAACGACGCCTTCGTGTTGAAAAACGGCCGCGTCGAGACCGCGACGAACAACTGCGGCGGGCTGCTCGGCGGCGTGACGGACGGCATGCCGCTCGTCTTCCGTGCGGCCTTCAAGCCCACGCCCTCGATCGCGAAAACGCAGAGAAGCGTCGATCTTTCGACCATGACGGAGACCGAGCTCTCCGTTTCCGGCCGTCACGATCCCTGCGTCGTCCCGCGCGCCCTGCCCTGCGTGGAGGCCGCGGCCGCGATCGCGCTCTGCGACGCGATGATCTCCTTCGGATCGGCGGGAGAAGAGCTCGCCGCGCTCCGCGGAGAGATCGACCGCGTGGACGGCGATCTGCAGACGCTTTTCGAGACGCGCATGGAACTCGTCGAAAAGATCGCCGCGTTCAAAAAGGCGCAGGGCCTGCCCGTCCTCGACGCGGTCCGCGAGGCGGAAAAGCTCCTTTCCGTCAACGCGCGCGCCGCCGCCGGGATGGCGGACTATGACGCCGCGCTTTTCCGGGAGCTGATGGCGCTTTCGCGGCGGAGGCAGGAAAAGCTGCTCGGCGGGGAGGAAGACGCATGAACTGCGGCCTTCTGGGCGAGAAGCTGGGCCACAGCTATTCCCCCGCCATCCACGCGATGCTCGCCGACTATGACTACCGCCTGTACGAGAAGTCTCCCGGCGAACTGGAGGACTTCCTCCTGCGCGGGGGTTGGGACGGTCTGAACGTCACGATCCCCTATAAAAAAGCCGTGATGCCGTACTGCGCGGAGCTTTCCGATACCGCGCGGCGCTGCGGCAGCGTGAACACGCTGCTGCGCCTCCCCGGCGGGGCGATCCGCGGCGAGAACACGGACGCTTACGGTTTTTCGTATCTGCTGCAAAGCCTCGGCTTCGATCCCGCGGGCAAAAAGTGCGTGATCTTCGGCAGCGGCGGCGCGGCGGCCACCGTGCGCGCCGTGCTCGCGGAAAAGGGCGCGGGGGGGATCGTGACGGTCTCCCGCAGCGGCGAGGACAACTATGAAAACCTCGCCCGTCACGCCGACGCGGCCTTCGTCGTCAACGCCACGCCCGCGGGCATGTTCCCGCACAACGGCGGGGCGGCCGCCTCGCTTGCGCCCTTTACCCGCTGCGAGGCCGTCGCGGATCTGATCTACAACCCCGCGCGCACGGCCCTGCTGATGGAGGCCGAGCGTCTCGGCATCCCCTGCTCGAACGGGCTGGGCATGCTCGCGGCGCAGGCCAAGCGCAGCGCCGAGCTCTTCCTCGGCACGGATATCCCCGACGGCGAGATCGCGCGCATCGAAGAAAAGCTGTCCCGTGAGATGCGGAACATCGTTCTGATCGGCATGCCCGGCTGCGGCAAGACCACCGTCGGCACCATTCTTTCCGAAATGACCGGACGGGAATTCTTCGACGTCGATGACGAGGTCGCCCGCAGGGCAGGCAAGACCATCCCCGAGATATTCGAACAGGACGGAGAGGACGCCTTCAGGCAGCTGGAACATCAGGTGGTCGAAGATTTCGGAAAGCTTTCCGGGAAGGTCATCGCCACCGGCGGCGGAGTCATTAAGAGAGAATCGAACTACGCGCCTCTGCACCAGAACGGGCAGATATTCTGGATAAAGAGGCGGCTCGAGGACCTTCCCAAGGACGGCCGTCCGCTTTCACTTACGACCAGTCTTGAGGAAATGTACGCTAAGCGCGAGCCCCTCTACGAGGCCTTCTCCGACTACGTGGTCTACAATTACAAGGCCCCGGAGGAGAGCGCGCAGGCGATAATGGATATGCTTAATCCTTACTGAAAAGACAGGAGGACATCATGATAGAAAAGAATCTGATCGAATGGGGCAACAGCGGAAACCTGATCCGCGAGATCGCCCTTGAAGCAGCCTCCAGAGCCGCTGAAAAAGGCGCGGATAACGTCTATAACTTCACTATCGGAGCGCCGAGCATCGCGCCGCCCCCGATAATTCAGGAGACTATCGACAGGCTGGTCGCGACCGTCCCGGCTGTTCAGCTGCACACCTACGCTCCGGCTCCCGGGCTTCCGTCGACACTGCGAAAGATCGCGGCCTACCTGTCGGAGACCTTCGGCGTCGATTACACCGCAAAAGATATCTACATGACCCACGGCTCCATGTCCGCCATCGCAATAATGTGCAGGGCGCTCATGAGCGAAGGAGACGAGGCCGTCACGCTGACCCCGTACTTTGGCGAATATCGCGTATTTGTCGAAGCCGTCGGTGCAAAGATGGTCGAAGCTCCGTCCCGCGCGGCTGACCTTCAGCTTGACGAGGCGGCTTTCGAGTCGGCCATAACGCCAAGGACTGCGGTCGTCATGCTCAATTCTCCTAACAACCCCTCCGGCGTTGTCCTGAACGACGAGAGCATACGCAAGGCGTCGGACATCCTCGAGCGCAAGGAGATGGAATACGGACACCCGATCTACATCATCGCCGACGAGCCCTACAGAGACCTCGTCTACGACGGCATAACGGTCCCGTTCATACCGAATTACTACAAAAACACCGCATACTGCTTCTCC
>JAEEGH010027508.1_pt1 | contig 11254 bp, 5 predicted proteins | sample 9134181 | NCBI WGS metagenome assembly JAEEGH01 (sample SAMN16246544, study PRJNA631951) | gut metagenome | biome: gut microbiome; feature: rumen; material: DP-attached | host: Bos | place: Iran: Karaj | collected 2018-10 | reverse complement strand
ATCGGTTCTACAATTCGGGTAAGAAAACATCTACGGGGTTAGGTTTGTCTATCGCCAAGGCTATTTGTACGCAATATAACTTACATATAAAGTATCGCTTTGGTGAGGGGAGACATCACTTTATTGTCAGCAGCCGATAATTTATTAATTATTACTTCCATTTCAGATTCTTTTCAGATTTACCTCATATTTTTGTAGCGTATTTAATGTTGAATACAACTAAAAGGAATAAATTATGAAAAGAATGAATCTTTTTTTTGCAAGTTTATTGCTCTGCTCCTCGCTGATTGGAGCAGGTTGTGAAAAGTCTTCTGACTTTGACGATTTTGACGAAGATATCCCAAGAATGTTTGTGCCTCAGGCAGTTATTAGTTCTTTTGAACAAAAGTACCCTAATACAAAAGCTTCATGGGAGAACGAACGAGGTATGCTGAAAGCTGAGTTCCGAAAAAATAGGAAAGACGTTGACGCATGGTTTGAGAGCAATGGTACATGGGTGCGTTCGGTAACAGACCTCACGTCAAGAGACCTACCTGATATTGTAGTATCTATAGTGAATTCTACCTATCCTGAATATCATATTGACGATGCTGATCTGATAGAAACGCCTACAGAAAAGTATTATATAATAGAGATTGAGAAAAGAGGCTTCATGGATATGGAAATCAAACTAAAAGTCTCAGAAGAAGGTAAGATACTGTCATGAACGACGGTTAACTATTGATAGGCTCCTAAATTCTGGGAGCCTTATCTTTTTCTCATATCCTGTATTAAATCATGAGAGAAGCCTTACAGAAAATGGCACGGGCATGTCAACATAGAAAAGCACACTTACCGCCTGGATTATCCTAGCAAGTTTCACTATGACAAGAACAAGCATTGCTATAGCTATTTACAAGGTGCATGTATATGGGTATCATCAATGAATGCGAGAAATTAGGCGATAATATCGTGAATGTTGTTGAGGCAAGGTTTAGGAAATAAGGGATTATTTATGTAAATTTGCAGCCGAATATCTAAAGTAGAAAAAGCAATATGACAGATAACAACCCTATTTTTAAAGGTCTCTCAGATATAGAAGTACAGCGTAGTCGTGAAGCTCATGGCACGAATGTACTTACCCCTCCCAAACGTAAATCTATGTGGAGGTTATATTTGGAAAAGTTTGAAGACCCTGTGATTCGGATTCTCTTAATAGCCGCCTGTCTCTCATTGTTCATTTCCATTTTTGAAAACGAATATGCCGAGACCATCGGTATCATTGCCGCTATTTTGTTGGCAACAGGGGTGGGCTTTTTATTTGAATACGATGCCAACAGAAAGTTTGATTTGCTGAACACGGTGAATGACGATAATGCCGTGAGGGTAATCCGCAATGGTAATGTATGTCAAGTTCCTCGTAAAGGAGTTGTGGTGGGCGATATCGTACTTTTGGAAACAGGTGAAGAAGTTCCTGCCGATGGTAAGTTATTGGAAGCCACATCACTGTTAGTAAATGAATCTTCACTGACGGGAGAACCTTCGGCATCTAAGACAACAAATCCTGCTCATTTTCACAAGGATGCCACTTACGCAGATAATTTGGTGATGCGGGGCACCACTGTACTGGATGGACATGGAGTTATGGAAGTATTGTTTGTGGGTGATGCCACAGAGATTGGCAAAGTGGCTCGACAAAGTACGGAAGAAACACACGAAGAAACACCTTTAAACCAACAATTAGAAAAACTTGCCAAACTGATAGGCAAAGTGGGCTTCACTGTGGCAGGTTTAGCTTTCCTTGTTTTCTTCATCAAGGATGTAATTCTAGTGTATGACTTTGGCAATCTACATACTTTTGAGGATTGGCTGGCTCCCATCAAAGACACCTTGCAAATATTTATGATGGCAGTTACCCTGATAGTGGTAGCTGTTCCTGAGGGATTGCCCATGAGTGTAACGCTAAGCTTGGCGTTGAATATGAGGCGTATGCTGACCACTAACAACTTGGTGCGCAAGATGCATGCCTGTGAAACGATGGGTGCTATCAATGTGATTTGCACTGACAAGACGGGTACCTTAACACAGAATCAAATGCAAGTACAGGATGCTTGTTTCTTTGGTTTGCGAGGGGAACGAAAACTGAAAGATGACGAGATTAGTGCACTAGTGAAGGAAGGCATCAGTGCCAACTCCACTTCTTTCTTGGAGTTTCCTACCGATGAAGGAAAGCCGATCAGTATAGGTAATCCTACAGAAGCAGCCTTGCTGTTGTGGCTTTATGCCCAAGGAATCGACTATCTTAAACTCCGTCTGAATGCTAAGGTAATTGAGCAGCTGGCTTTCTCTACCGAAAGGAAATACATGACTACTTTGGTACATTCCGCTTTGTTGGGCAAGGATGTATTATATATAAAAGGTGCGCCTGAGATTGTGGCGAAGATGTGTTCGCAAGTGGCAACATCTAAAGGTTTGGAGCCAATAGAGAATTACCAGCAGACCATCGAGCAAGACCTATTAGCTTTTCAAAGCCAAGGCATGCGAACGCTCGGTTTCGCTTATAAAATGAATGAAATAACTGCCTTTTTAGGCTATGTTGCCATCAGTGACCCTGTGCGCCCAGATGTACCTGCAGCAGTGAAACGTTGTCAGTCGGCAGGCATACAGGTTAAAATAGTAACAGGCGATACTCCTGCTACGGCAACAGAGATTGGTCGTCAGATTGGATTATGGACAAAAGAAGATACTGAGCGTAACCGCATTACAGGTACTGATTTTGCCGCCTTGAGTGACGAGGAAGCTTTAGACAGAGTACTCGACTTGAAGATTATGTCGAGAGCTCGTCCTACAGATAAGCAACGGTTAGTGCAACTCTTGCAACAAAAGGGAGCTGTAGTGGCAGTAACTGGTGATGGCACCAACGATGCCCCAGCACTGAATCATGCTCAAGTGGGATTATCTATGGGTTCTGGCACGTCTGTTGCCAAGGAAGCATCAGATATCACCCTGCTGGATGATTCTTTCAACAGTATTGGTACAGCTGTGATGTGGGGACGTTCACTCTATCGCAACATCCAACGTTTTATCTTGTTCCAACTTACCATCAACCTGGTGGCGTTGCTCATCGTACTATTGGGGGCTTTCTTTGGCACAGAATTACCTTTGACAGTAACACAGATGCTATGGGTAAATCTCATCATGGACACCTTTGCAGCTTTGGCTTTAGCCAGTTTGCCACCCAGCGAGAGTGTGATGCAAGAGAAGCCTCGCAAGCCTTCCCAATTTATCATCACACACGGTATGAGACATTTCATCATAGGCTATGGTCTGCTATTCCTTGTTACGCTAATGGGGTTGCTCTATTATTATAACCATGCCGAAGGAGGTATGAATCTGCATCGTCTCACCATATTCTTTACAGTATTTGTGTTGTTGCAGTTCTGGAATCTATTCAATGCCAAGACTTTCGGCTCTGCTGAGTCAACTTTTAAGAATCTCAGTCACTCCTTTGGTTTGATAGGAGTAGCACTACTAATATTGGTAGGACAGATTTTAATTGTAGAAGTAGGTGGTCCCGTATTCCGTACGGAACCTCTCAGTATGACTGAGTGGTTCACCATTATTATTGCTACTTCTTGCGTGCTTTTGATCGGAGAAGTTGAACGATTTATCAGGAGGAGGTATGGAAAATAACGGTCAACGGTCAATGGTCAATAGTCAATGGTCAATGGTCAATGGCCAATTGCCAAGAGTTGCAACAATCGGTTTCTTCGATGGAGTCCATCGTGGACACTTGCATCTCTTGAAGCAAGTGAATCAGGTGGCTCAAGCACGAAATTTGGCATCTATGGTGGTGACATTCTCCCAGCAACCTCGTCATGTGGTGAGCCATGAGACCAAGCGTTTCTATCTGCTCACTACGATAGGCGAAAAGCTTCACCTACTTGAAAAAGCAGGCATCGACCATTGTGAAGTAATGGAGTTTACCCCTGCATTGGCTTCACTTACAGCATACGAGTTCATGCAGTTACTACATGACAAGTATCAGGTAGTGGCTTTGGTAATTGGCTATGACCATCGCTTTGGACATAACCGTTCCGAGGGTTTTGAAGACTATGTGAGATATGGAGAAGAGTTGGGCATTGACGTGATTCAAGCAACAGAGTATCCTGCCGTCAGTTCATCGAAAATCAGGGAATTACTGCTCTTAGGCGACTTGTTTATTGCCAATAAATGTTTGGGCTATCATTATATGTTAGAAGGCAAGGTTGTGAGTGGATTTCATATTGGCCATACTATGGGCTTCCCTACCGCTAACCTACAAGTAGCAGAAGATAAGCTAATTCCTGCCAATGGAGTATATGCCGTATGGGTAGAGCTGGAAGGGCATCAGTTTCAAGGCATGCTGAATATCGGCACCCGTCCTACCATAGCTAATGGAGATGAACGTAGCATTGAGGTTCATATTTTTGACTTCCACGAAGACATATATAATAAGATGTTGCGTCTGTCATTGGTAAAACGTACTCGCGGCGAGGTGAAGTTTGCCTCTACGGAGCAGCTCATGCTACAATTACGACAAGATGAAGTAGAAATAAGGAAAATATTGGAGTCATGAGAAAATCAATTATCCTCGTTCTCTTGTATCTGCTGCTACAAGCCATAGCAGCCTTAGTCATCAGTGTGGCTTTTGAATTAGGGACAGCCAGTTCCCGTGAAGTGATGAATTTAGAATTGCCCACTATTATCGCATTGTTGGTAGCTGATGTCGTAATGGCAGGGTTCTTGCTGCAAAGAGGCTATCTCTCTGAGAAACAGTTGTGGAATCCAACGAGTGCTCACTTCCTTTGGTGGACGGTGATAGCCGGAATCAGTGCCATTATCGTTGCTGATGCCATTTCATCCATTGCCGGTTTTCTACCTGACTGGCTGGAAGATTCCTTCAACAACATAGAAAGTAACTGGCTCGGTATTCTGGCTATAGCCATCGTCGGTCCCATCCTGGAGGAGATGCTGTTTCGAGGAGTCATCACGACGGAATTGCTGAAGACATACAATCCCAAGAAAGCCATCATCATTTCGGCAACCATCTTTGGCGTTTTCCACCTCAATCCAGCGCAGATTCTGGTAGCTTTCCTGCTGGGTCTATTATTAGGGTGGTTATTCTATAAGACTCGTAGCATGATACCTGGCATCGTAGTTCACATCCTCAACAACAGCTGCTCGGTCTTCTTCTCCCAAGCTTATCCCCAAGCAGATAACTTCTTCGATATCTTAGGTCTGACCCCCTACTTCATTGTATTGGCTTTAGCTGTTTTGTTGCTGGCATTCTCCATCAGGCAACTGAATATAATGAAAAGATAACACCCATATATTTTGTGTTGCAGTAAGATATACTGCTTTTATTTGGCATTATTAAACAAATCCTTTATTTTTGCACCCAAGACGAAAAAGATTTGTTGGTCTTCATGAAGCGACACCTTATCTATATATTAGCCGTGTTCTGCTTGGCATGTGTGTGTTCCTGCCACCGCCACTACACTTATCCTCCTGTGCTGCAGGAGGCTGATAGTTTGTGCTCTGTACTTCCTGACAGTGCCGTTTCATTGCTGAGGGCCATAGCTGATGACATGGCCAATGCTGATGTGCATGTGCAGAAGCGATACCATGTAGAGCAAAACCCAATGCCCTCTCTTCATTGACTATTATGGTAACTAATACTGGATTTTGGGTTATTATGTAATCCATTCCTTTTGATGCAGTTCAGGCAGGGTGCTGTTGCCCTGCCTGAACTTCTCTTGAGTTGCCAAGATAGACATCGTTTTATTAAATTTCTTACGATCTTACGAATTCTCATAATAGGTGTTGAATATAATATCCTTTCTCTTCGTAAGATATTCGTAAGTTCGTAAGAAAATGAGGCGGAAAGCCTCAAAAATGTGCATGATAGCACCTATGGATAGGCTGTTATTTTGCACAATAAGGATTAACGCCACTCAATACAAATTACCAATAAGGCTCTATACTGCCAGCTAAGTTGGTCAAACGGCAACTGCCTGTCAGTCACAAAGCAATTGACAATCAGTCCTATGGCATAAGCCAGCTGGTCTGATGCTATAAGACCAATAGTCAGTTGGTGTCTGACCAGCAGTCCTTCAGTGTCTGACTGGCAGTCCGATACCATAGGACTGGTGCGGACTCAATTACTGCTGATAATCAGCACCGTAACTTATGCCGCCACAGCACGATGAAGTGATTGGATTAGCATTGTGTTTTTACGCTGGATTAACCTGTTTTATTCCCCATTCGGAACTTTTTCTTACGAACTTACGAACATCTTACGAAGGCATTAACCAATGATTCTAATACGTTATCGTGGAAATTTTGTAATTCGTAAGAAAAGTCTTAAAAAAATATTTCTGCTCACCCAGTTGCTTCTTGGCAGCATTGGTGATTTCATTTTCCTTATCAGCGCATCATCAAACAGGCCTCGAATCTGACCAAAGGACAGATAGAAGGCCTGTTCTCTTTATCCTAAATATGTTATAATCTCAAGCTTCTCCGACTCTTGCCAAGCTTTGCTTTGTCACTTGTGACATTGAAACCAGTAATCTCAAGCGTTGGTTTTTCGCCTTGCGTATCTGCATTATTCAAGGTAATATGGATCTGCTTATTCTCGCCAGGCATCAGACTGAAGTAGTTCTCGTTATACATCACAGGTGCCATCATACAAGCAGTCTTGTCACCTTTTACGGCTAAGCGAATCATCAGGGCAGGTGTGTCGCTCTCGTTCTTCAAAGTACCATCCAATACCCATTCGTCGCCTTCACGTACCACCTTGATATCATTGCCTAAACCTATCATAGGTAAATCGAGCAAAGACTGGTAGTTACCATCTTCCTTTCCTCTAACATAAAAGTTCTCCGACAACAGCTTATCGCCCTGTTTCAGCGTCAGCTTGATAAAATAGGTAGCACTCAGTTCTGCAGGTTCTTCCAAGAGGAACAGAGCCACTGTCTCATCATTCTTCACATCGAACGATGCCTGTTTCTCCCATACTACCTTGCCATCCTGACTGATTAGCTGAGCAGTACCTGTCACACCAGCAAAGTCGCCAGCATAATAGTTTACCACCTCAATGTCATCACGCACAGGATTCCACTGGATATGAATAGGCTCGCAAGCCTTCTTACTACCAAAGTAACCTGCTGTTGGATTGAGGTAATAGTCGTAGGTTTGCCAAACCATTGACGGCCAAGCTGGATGACTCATCCACAGCAAGATGCCACGACGGTGCTCACTGCGACCCTCAAACATAGCACGATAACCATTATAGTTCACCCATTGTGCCCACTCTGCAAATTCCTCAGCATTCTTGGGCTGACCAAACATCTTGGCAATCATCTTGTTAAAAGTCTCTGTCTGTTGAGCAGAAGGACCAGCAGAACCACCAAGTGCATAGTCATGTAAACCATATATATGATTTGGTGTTGCCAAAGTGCTTACTGGCTCTAAGTTGTCCTCGCCAAATGCCAACTTCATGCTCTCGTAGGTCATCACATTTGGCATTCCTCGCTCGCTGTGGAAACGGTCATGGCCATAGTGGCGGAAATACTCGATAGGCTCCAATGCGTTATATGAACCTTCACCACTCACCACACCATCAGCCGAATGAGATATATAGCGCATGCCCGGATGGAGCTCAGCCACCAGATTGCGCAACTGACCATCCAGGGTCTCTGGTGGGAATCCCTCATTTCTACCCACATAGATACCAATAGCAGCATGGTTGCGGATACGCTTCACATAGTCGCGAGCATTGGTCATGAACATATCCTCGTAGTAAGGATTAGGTCCGTCGGCAGGGTTAGCCAACCAGAAGTCTTGCCAAATCAGCACTCCATACTTGTCACAAGCCTCATAGAATTCCTCGTCACCTACCATGCCTACCCAGTCGCGAATGATGGTAAAGTGCATATCGGCATGATACTTCACTGCTGCATCATACTCACGACCACGATAGTTAAGGTTAGACTCAGGCATACCCCAGTTGCCACCAAAGCCTACGGCACGCTTACCATTTATATATACGGTCAGACGGATAGGATTCTTAAACTGTTCTTTACCTCGCAACACACCACCTGCCTGTACATAAGGCTCATCCACAAAGGTCAGTTCACGTACACCCGTCTTGAAGGTCTTAGCATCACTTTCCTTATTATCTACGGTAAAGGTAAACTTAGAATCATATAGGTTCTGCTCACCATAACCCACTGGCCACCATAGCTTTGGATTATCCAATCGAGCAGAAGGCAATTTCACCAGTTTGCTCTCTCCAGGTGCCAACTCTACCTCCATTTGTTCAGTGACACCAGTTCCGTCCTTATCCATATTGAAGTTCAACACACCCTTTACGGCTTTGTCACTATGGTTCTTCAAGGTAGCCTCAGCCAAGATACCTGTACGATCTATGCTTGGCAATGGAAGGTCGGTCTGTACGAATGGATCCTCGATGGTTACGCTACCTGCATAAGTCAGATAGACATCATTCCAAATACCGATGTTACGGCCACGAATGGTAGGAATCCAATCCCAACCAATAGATGCATGGAAGGTAGGGTTATCTGCACCCAACACACCACCATTATAATCAGGCGACCAAGCCGTCTGCTCCTTCACCACACCAGGATGGGCATTCTTGATAATCTTCACAGCCAGCACATTCTCGCCTTGCTTCACCACATCCGTCACATCAAACTTGCCTCGTATGAAGGCACCGTCAATATTACCTATCTGCTTGCCATTCAAGAAGATTTCAGCTTTCCAGTTAATGCCGTCGAAATCAAGGAACATACGCTCACCCAAGGTTTCCACATTGAATGTATGGCGATACCAGAAGTCGGAATAGAAGAACGATTCAGACACTTGCAACTGATTATCCGCAAAATTAGGGTCGCCTACGGCACCGATATTTACATAGCTCGACAATACGGTACCTGGCACTGTAGCAGGAATCCAAGCCTCCTCGTTGAAGTCTGGTTTAGCAATCGCTTCTCCAGAAGCATTCACCTCAGAAGCACGTTGCAACTTCCAATTGCCTCCATCCAAAGAGAGCTTTCCGTTCAGGATTTGGCCATTATCTTTATGCAGGTTCGCCCAATTTGGCTCTGCCACTTGATTTTGAGCAGTCAAGCCACCCTTGCCCATCACCTCTATCTCACTCAGCACATAAGGCTTGCCATTAGCTGCTTGTGTCAGGTTCAATCGCACATAGCGACTCTTCACCTTTTTGCCCAAATCAATCTCGTCATTCAAGCCCTCGTTAGCAGGCAACTCTGCCACTTGCTTCCAGGTCTTAGCATCATCAGAAGCCTCTATCACACCCTTAACCGCCTTGTTGATCCAATGCAGGTTAATCTTGTCATACTGAGCCTGTGTGCCTAAATCCACCATCAGCCATTCATTGCCTGCCGAAGCACTCATCCAAGCACTGTTAAAGCGGAAAGAGGGCAATGCTGATACCTGTTCACCAGCCTTCAAGAAATCCCAAGAGGTGATGGTCCAATTCTGGGCACTCGGCATCTTCAGCTCAATCTTGAAATGGTTATAAGCCTTATTTATAGGTAGTTTCACCACATAATTGATGGTACGCGTCATGAAAGGGTTAGGACCGGCATTGCCACCTGCATCTACCACAGGGGGATTTTTGGGAGCACCATGCGCATACAAAAATCTAACTGGCGATTCACCCGTAGCTACCTTTCGAGGAGGATAACCTGCCCTTGCACCACCTTCAACACCAATATAGTTACTGCCTTTCTGGGCATCCAGTTCTTCCCAATTGGTACCATCCACAGAAGCTAATGTCCTCACCTCATAGCCACGTGCCTTACGGGTGTCTAAGACCACCCTGCCCCGCAGAGCTATCTGATCGATATCCAATTGCATATCGGCCATATTGTACTGCAAAAAGATGTCATCACCATTGACCACGTATGAAGTCACATCATTGGAGTCGAAGATAATCTCCTTCTGGATGCGAGGTACCTCGCCAGCTTGTGTAAACAACTGAGTAGTAGGTGGCATCGTCTCACTCACAATACCATCTGTCGCCAACTGAGCCGTTAGGTTATAGTCAATACTCGAAGAAGCATAAGCAGCTCTGAGCTTTGCCAAATTACGATATGTATTGTCCGTCACCAACTGAGGCGCAAACCACTCTTCGGGATTACCAGGATAGTTGCCTGGTTTTCGGTTCATCCCATCTTGCGACGGTTGTTGTCCGCCAGTACATCCAGCCATCATCAGGGCTATGCCAACTATCATCGCCCCCGGCTTACCAATAGAAATGTGCTTCATAGAATAAAAGAATTAGTATTAGTAATTGCAAATATAGAGATTATTTTAAAAATAAGCGTAAATTGCCTGCAAAAAAGCTCCACTGAAAACACTGGATTGTCATTTACTTGGGATAAAATGCCCTTTTTCTGCAAAAAACCATGCTTTTAAAGATTGAATCCCAAATAAGATAGTTGCAAATAATCTATGAAAAGAGTTTTTTTGAAAGGTGAGGAAAAATATAAAAGAAAATGATTATCTTTGTGAGACAAAAAACATTAACATGAAAAGAATTATATCTCTGATGGCCCTGATGCTATCGCTCCTATGTACTCAAGCTGCTACCATTACGCTAGCAGACCCAACCATTTTCTATGAGAATGGTTACTATTATCTGACTGGGACGAACAAGATAAACAGTGGCTTCACTATGTATCGCTCGACTGACTTGGTGCATTGGACGCCTGTTGGAAATGCGCATGACGGCTTTGCCTTGTGGAAGGACGATACGTTTGGAACTGGCAGGTTCTGGGCTCCTCAGATTTTCAAGTACGAAGGGAAATACTTCATGGCTTATGCTGCCGATGAGTTGATTGGCATTGCATCGAGCGACAGTCCCATGGGGCCTTTCAAACAGGATAACATCCATGAGTTGCCTCATTCAACGGGTCAGATTGATCCTTACGTGTTCATTGATGATGATGGGACGAAATACTTGTACTACGTCCGCTTTGTTGATGGGAACACTTTATATGTGGCCAAGTTAAGCGATGATTTTTCAGGTATAGACGAAAACTCCATTACACGTTGCTTAGGTGCGGAGGAAGGTACTTGGGAATGTGCCTGGAATTATGATAATAGTAAGATTACTGAAGGTCCAACGGTTATTAAAGATGGTGGTTACTACTATCTTCTCTATTCTGCTAATCATTTTCGT
>JAEEGH010027506.1_pt1 | contig 11254 bp, 9 predicted proteins | sample 9134181 | NCBI WGS metagenome assembly JAEEGH01 (sample SAMN16246544, study PRJNA631951) | gut metagenome | biome: gut microbiome; feature: rumen; material: DP-attached | host: Bos | place: Iran: Karaj | collected 2018-10 | reverse complement strand
TCTTACAGCACTGTTTGCATGTGGGCTTCCTATTTGGACTATGGCGATGGGAGTGTGTGATGAAAAATGGCTTAAGCCTTTCAGATTAATGCCTTTTTTGTTTTGTCCGTTTATAGTATTACAGGCAATGTGTCTGTATATGAGAATTGTTGATTATGGATTTACAAAGACAAGATACTTGGGACTGGCGGTCATTGTCTTTGAGGTTGCTTATTTTATTATGTATGCCTTCAATTATTTTGTAGTAAAAGAAATCTCTTTTAGCCTTATCTTTATGATAATTGCTGCAGCCTTTCTCATTTTGGTAGTACCCGGGACAAATTATAAAAGCGTGATCGTATTGTCTCAAAAATCAAAAATAGAGAAATATCTTTCTCTTGGAGATAACATAAAGCCATTGGATAAGAAGCATGCTTATGAAGCCTATAAGACAATCTATAAAGAGGCGGGGTATGCCGGTGAGAAATATCTAAAAAAGCATTTAACAGATGAACAGCTTGAAGACTTGAATGAGAATTCAAATAATACGTTTACTTCGGATGACTTTTATATCTATGCAGACAATAAGGTTGATCATATTGATGTTGGCGATTTTAAAGAGCTATTTTTCGCGGATTATACTCTAAATGATTTTGAAGCAGAGAAATTCCCTGTTTATGATAATGATAAAAATGAACTGGGCACAGTTGATATTAGTCAGATGCTGGAGAAACTGTTAAAACTCGAAGAAGAAGGATATGCAAGCTATACTGATGCTGCAACAGAAATAATATCAGAAAAGCTGCCACTATCTTCAGGGGGAGATTTTGTAATTACTTATATAAGCATTTCCGGAGATTTTATTTTAGAAGAGCCCATTGAAGAAATCAGGATAGAGGGCTTTGTATTAAAGTAAAATAAGTATAAAGGTTTTGTTAAATGCTTGTCATAGACCTTGGGATTGATATATACTATGCAAGGAAATAATTTTATTTTTAATATTTTTTGCCTGACTCTGTAAGAGTCGCAGAATGGAGGATATATAATGAAAGGTTCTAAACCAACAGTTCTTTTGATTCTTGATGGATATGGACTTAATGATAACCCGGAGGGAAATGCTATTGCTATGGCAAAAACTCCTGTTATGGATGGACTTATGAAGGATTATCCTTTTGTTAAGGGATATGCTTCAGGTCTTGCTGTAGGACTTCCTGACGGACAGATGGGTAATTCAGAGGTTGGACATATGAATATGGGTGCCGGCCGTATCGTTTACCAGGAGCTTACAAGAATTACAAAGTCTATTGAAGACGGTGATTTCTTTACAAATGAAGGTCTTATGACAGCTATCAACAATTGTAAAGAGAAAAACTCAGCACTTCATCTTTACGGACTTGTATCTGATGGTGGTGTTCATAGCCATATCACACATATTTATGGACTTTTAGAGCTTGCTAAAAAGAATGGCCTTGATAAGGTATTTGTTCATTGCTTCCTTGATGGTAGAGATACTCCACCTGAGAGTGGTATCGATTTTGTTCAGCAGCTTGAGGACAAGATGAAAGAGCTTGGCGTTGGTGCCATCGCTTCAATTTCTGGTCGTTACTATGCTATGGACAGAGATAATAACTATGACCGTGTTGAGATTGCTTACAATGCTCTTACAAAGGGTGAAGGCAACAAGGCTAACAGTGCTCATGAGTGCATGGAACAGTCTTACAAGGATGGCAAGACAGATGAGTTCGTTATTCCTACAGTTATCATGAAGAATGGTGCACCTGTTGCAACAATCAAGGATGGAGATTCAATCATTTTCTACAACTTCCGTCCTGACAGAGCAAGAGAGATCACTCACTGCTTCTGTGATGATGAGTTTGATAAGTTTAACAGAGGCAAGCGTCTTGATGTAACTTACGTTTGCTTCACAGATTATGATCCGCTTATTCCTAACAAGGAAGTTGCTTTCAAGAAGGTTCTTCTTAACAACACCTTCGGAGAGTGGCTTGCAGCTAAGGGAATGAAGCAGGCTCGTATCGCTGAGACAGAGAAGTATGCACACGTTACATTCTTCTTTAACGGCGGTGTTGAGCAGCCTAACGAGGGCGAGGACAGAGTACTTGTTAACAGCCCTAAGGATGTTCCTACTTATGATCTTAAGCCTCAGATGAGCGCTCCCGAAGTTTGCGAGAAGATCCTTGATGCGATCAACTCACAGAAGTACGATGTTGTTGTTGCAAACTTTGCTAACCCTGACATGGTAGGTCACACAGGCGTTATCCCTGCAGCAGTTAAGGCTATCGAGACTGTTGATGAGTGCATCGGCAAGATCGTTGAGGCAATCAAGGCAACAAACGGAACAATGTTCATCTGCGCTGACCACGGTAACGCTGATATGATGGTTGACTACGAGACAGGAGAGCCTTGGACAGCTCATACAACCAATCCTGTTCCTTTCATCCTTGTTAACTATGATCCTGCTTATGGTCTTAGAGAGGGCGGATGCCTTGCTGACATCGTTCCTACACTTATCGAATGCATGGGCGAGGAGCAGCCTGCAGAGATGACCGGTAAATCTTTGCTTATCAAGAAGTAATTGACTTTTTATAGTGAAATGTGTTACACTCATTGTTGCGTGTTTATGCAGATTTTCACTTTGGAGGTTTTTTCGTGAGCGCTTTATATTATGTTTTTGGAGTTATATTTATTATTGTTTGTGTCGCTCTTTGCGTTCTTGTACTTGCTCAGGAGGGTAAGAACCAGGGACTTGGAGCTATTCAGGGAACAGTAGAGAATACATATTGGGGCAAGAACAAGGGCCGTTCAAGAGAGGGAATCCTCAAGAAAGTTACAATTGCTCTTTCAGTTCTTTTCATTGTACTGGCAATCGTTCTTAATATGAATATTTTCTGATAAACAGTTCCATTATATTGAATCATTTTTGGGCACTCTAATGTAAGTTAGGGTGCCTTTTTTTCACTTTTTGTAGGATAATAGAGATATGAGTAAAGGAAAGCGCTTGAAGCGCATGGATGAAAGCCTAAACGGCGGTAAGAAAAAGAATAAGGACTTCATTGTCGGCCAGTTTATCAGCAATGCAAGGGGCTTTGGCTTTGTGGAAGTAGAAGGGATGGAGGATGATATCTTTATCCCTGAAGACTATGTCCACGGCGCCTTCCACATGGATACAGTGGAGGTTGAGCTTCTACCTGACTCACAGGGTAAGAGACAGGAAGGACGCATAAGGAATATACTGGTAAGAGGTATCGAAGAGGTTGTTGGGACCTATCAGGGGGAAAAGAACTATGGCTTCGTTATACCTGATAATGGCAAGATAACAAACGACATCTTTATACCCATTGAGCACCACGGTGCAGCAGTGACAGGGGATAAGGTTATAGTTGTAATAACTGACTACGGTGATCCGTTAAAACGCAGGAAGCCTGAGGGTAAGGTAAAAGAGGTCATTGGAAACATCAACGATCCCGGAGTTGACATTCTTTCAATTGTTATGGGATATGGGATTCCATATGAGTTCCCGGAGAAGGTTATCAACCAGGCTAATAAGTGCCCAGACGCCATTAGCGAAGCTGACATGTATGGGCGACGGGATCTTCGTGATGAGGTAATGGTCACGATTGACGGCGAAGACGCCAAAGACCTTGATGATGCTGTAAGTCTGACAATTGATGAGAAAGGTCTTTTCCATCTGGGTGTGCATATCGCGGATGTATCCAATTACGTGCAGGAGAGTTCTGCTCTGGACAGGGAGGCTCTTAAGCGTGGAACCAGTGTGTACCTTGTGGACAGGGTTATTCCCATGCTGCCACACAGACTCTCAAACGGTATCTGCTCCCTCAATCATGGAGAAGACAGGCTGGCTCTGAGCTGTCTTATGACAATTGATAAGAGCGGTGTTATCGTTGACCATGAAATTGTCGAGTCGGTTATCAATGTCAATGAGCGCATGAATTATAGCGATGTAGCCAAGATTCTTGAGGATAAGGATGAGGAAACCATAGACAGGTACAAAGACCTTGTGCCTATGTTTGAGGATATGGCAACGCTCTCCGGGATTCTTAGGAAAAAGAGAGAGGCTAAGGGATCCATTGATTTTGATTTCCCTGAGTCCAAGATTATTCTGGACAAGGACGGGAATCCCATAGATATCGTTCCTCACGAGAGGAATACGGCAACCAAGCTTATTGAGGACTTCATGCTGGCGGCCAATATGACGGTGGCTGAGCATTTCTTTTTCATGCAGAGCCCATTTGTGTACAGAATTCATGAGCAGCCGGACATGGAGAAGATTGCCACGCTCAATGCGTTTGTCAGCAGCTTCGGCCATCATATCAGGACTCGCAAGGATGACGGGGTAAGGCCAAAAGAGCTGCAGAAGCTCCTTAAACAGATAGAAGGAACCAAGGAAGAGGCGGTCATCAGCAGAATGGCACTTCGTAGCATGATGCAGGCCAAGTACAGCACTGAATGTACGGGGCATTTTGGACTTGCTTTTGATTACTATTGTCATTTCACATCCCCCATTAGGAGATATCCGGATCTTCAGATCCACAGGATCATCAAAGATTACCTCAGGGGAAGGATGAATGAGAAGAAGGCTTCTCACTACGAGGAGATCCTTGAGGAAGTTGCCAGGCACTCATCTGAAACCGAGAGAAGGGCTGAGGAAGCTGAAAGGGAGACTGACAAGCTCAAGAAGGCCCAGTACATGGAGAACCATATTGGTGAGAAATACGAGGGTATTGTTTCCGGCGTCACAGCCTGGGGACTGTTCGTTGAACTGGAGAATTCCTGCGAGGGAATGATCCGCGCTGCCAACATGGAAGATGACTTCTATGTTTACGATGAAGAGAACATGAAGCTTGTGGGCGAGAGATATGGCAAGGAATATACTCTTGGCCAGAAGGTCCTGATCAGAGTTGTTGGCGCTGACAGACTCACGAAGGCAATTGATTTTAAGCTGGTGGATTCCGATGATGATTCGGATGAGGATCAGCAGGAGTCTGAAGATTTCTTTGTTGAGTATTCTGCAGCCAGGAAGGTTGCTGAGCAGAGGGCTAGTAAGGTCAGAAAACTCATTGAGAGAGCTGAAGACGGAGATGATGCAAAGGAGAAAAAGCCAGGGGAGAATCGTTATTCCGAAAGAAAACGTTCTTCGGAAGTAAGAGAAAAAAAGGATGCAGGAAGAAAAGAATCTCGTGGTCGCAAGATAGAAGTTCGAGGAGAGGAATACGATCTTCGGGACATAGAGCCGGATCCCAGGACAGGCAAGCCCAAGCTCAAAAAGGCTACAGGACGCAAGGTATACAAGGTCCACAAATACAAGAAGTCTGCTACCAGCAAGGCTGCAAGAAGCTCCCAGGGCAAGGGCAGGCGCAAGAAAAGATAAAGACTGAAAATTAAGTTAAGGAATTACAAAAAATGGCAGAAGACAACAAGGCTAGAAAGTTAATAGCAAACAACAAGAAGGCGTACCATGACTACTTCATTGAGGAGAAGTATGAGGCGGGCATAGAGCTCTTTGGCACGGAAGTCAAGTCTCTAAGGCAGGGCAAGTGCAGTATCAAGGAGGCCTGGATCAGCATCGATAAGGGAGAGGCTTTCATCAACGGAATGAATGTCAGCCCCTATGAGAAGGGAAACATCTTTAACAAGGATCCCCTTCGTGTAAGGAAGCTTCTACTTCATAAAGCGGAGATCAGAAAGCTTGATCAGCAGAAGATGGTTCAGGGATACACTCTGGTGCCCCTTGAGGTTTACTTCAAAAACGGAAGGGTCAAGGTTGAGGTTGGCCTGGCAAAAGGTAAAAAGCTTTACGACAAACGTGCTGATATGGCCAAGAAAGATCAGCAGCGAGAGGCACAGAAGGAATTTAAACTTAAGTTCAAGTGATGTAATGCTCGAGAGGGGGATATATGGCTGTAGGAAAAGCAGTACAACGAGTAGATGCATTTGACAAGGTTACGGGAAGAGCTGCTTACACAGATGATCTGTGTGGGAAAAATGCATATATTGCAAGAGTTCTTCACTCGACAATTGCTCATGGAAGAGTATTGTCTATTGATACTTCTTTGGCAAAGAAGGTTGAAGGGGTGGTGGGTGTCTTCACCTGTTTTGACCTTAAGGAAAAGAACTATTACACAACCCCGGGACATCCACTGGCTCTAGACCCCAAGATGAGGGATATAGAGGACAGGCTTGTTCTTACAGATATTGTGCGCTTTTATGGAGATGACATTGGAGCGGTTGTTGCGGAAAATGAGATTGCCGCAGAAAAGGCGCTCCGTCTTATTAAGGTTGAGTATGAAGAATACCCCTTTGTCCTTGATGTTCAAGAGGCTATGAAGGATGGCGCACCCTTAATTCATGAGGAATTTCCCAATAATATCCTGGAGCATACTGAGATTAGAGAAGGTGATCTTAAGAAGGCAATATCGGAGCCTGGACTTATTAAGGTCGAGGGCTGGTATGAGACTCCTATGATGTCACATTGCCACATTGAGAACCATATTTGCTATGCGGAAATGAAGGGGAACAGGATGCATATAGTGACATCCACTCAGGTTCCTTTCATTGTAAGGCGTGTTATAGCTCAGGCTCTGGGCATTGATTGGGGGCGTGTGAGAGTTGTTAAGCCTTATATAGGTGGTGGATTTGGAAACAAGCAGGATGTGCTTTATGAACCTCTTTGTGCATGGCTCTGCATGCAGGTAGGCGGTCATCTGGTCAAAATGGATACTCCAAGAGAAGAAACTTTTGTGTGCAACCGTGTAAGACATGGCTGTAGGGCACATGTGATTTCATGGCTTCATCCTGATGGGACTTTTGCGGCAAGAAAGCTTGAGGTTTATTCTGATCAGGGAGCTTATGCGTCCCATGGTCATGCAATCTGTGCCGTGGAAATGGCGTCTTTCAGGCAGATATACCCATGTGAAAACATTGAAATAGACGGATGGACTGTATATACCAATAAGCCTGTAGCAGGTGCAATGAGAGGTTATGGTGTACCCGAGAGTATGTGGGTAGTGGAGCGCCATACCGAGGATATTTCGACTGCTCTTTCAATGGATTCAATAGAGTTCAGGAAAAAGAATCTTATGTCTGTTGGATATGTGGATATGTTTTCTGCAAGAACTATGACAGACGATTCTTATAACCAGTGTCTGGACAAGGCAATGGCAGCCACTGACTATCTTGAAAAAAGAAAGAAGTATCAGGGTCAGTCCGGGAATCTGCGAAGGGGCATAGGTGCTGCTGTGTTCTGGTTTGACACAGGAACCTGGCCAGCACTTCTTGAGAATTCCTCCTGCAGAATGGTGATGAATGAGGATGGAACTATGCAGCTGCAGCTTGGTGATGTGGAGATTGGACAGGGTGCCGATACCATATTTACACAGATGGCATCTGAGGCTTCAGGAATCCCAATGGATAAGATAAATATTATATCATTCCAGGATACAGATGTTTCGCCTTTTGGAAACGGTGCATATGGATCAAGACAGACCTACGTCGCAGGACAGGCTATACATAAAACAGGTTTGATACTTAAGGATAAGCTGCTGGCTCATGCAAGTCTTTTCCTGGAGTATCCCAAGAATGAGCTGGATCTTGTTGATGGTGATATTATTCGAATCTCCGATGGAACAGTTCTTATGGATCTTGGAACACTTGAAAAAAATATAAAATACGATGAGGTGGATGGCTTCCATGTTACAGCTGAAAGCACCACGATGGTCAAGGCAGCGCCATATACATTAGGCTGTACTATAGCTGAAGTAGAGGTTGATATAGCTCTTTGCAAGGTTAAGCTGGTTGATATTGTTAATTGTCATGATGCCGGTGTGCTGATCAATCCAGCACTTGCACAGGCTCAGGTTCATGGCGGAATGAGTATGGGAATCGGATATGGCCTTGCGGAAAAACTGGTATTTGATCCTACAACAGGAAGACCGCTTAACAACAATCTACTGGATTACAAGCTTTCGACCTTTATGGATCATCCGTCGCTTCGGGCAGAGTTTGTTGTCAATCCGGAACCAACAAGTGCATATGGCGCCAAGGGGCTTGGAGAAACTCCTGTTTGCTCGGTTGCGCCGGCTATAGGAAATGCCATATTTAATGCAACGGGAGTGAGTCTTAAAAAGATCCCTATGGACTATGCAAATCTCTATGAGAACTTCATCGAGGCAGGTCTTATAAATGACAAGAAGGAGGGAGAATGATATGTATGATATCAGTGCATGTTATGAAGCATTTTCAGTTGCAGAAGCAATCTCCCTTATGAAGGAATACCCTCAGGCAAGAATAATTGCCGGGGGAAGTGACCTTTTTATTCAGATTCGTGACGGTAGGCTTTCAGGGGTTGAGCTTATTAGTATTCATGAAATTGATGAGCTTAAAGGCGTTAGCCTTGATGAGTGTGGTGCAATACGCATTGGCGCGCTGACCAGTTTTTCTCATGTAGCATCTTCTCCTGTTATTAAGGAGAGGATCCCTGTGCTTGGCGAGGCTGTAAGTACGGTTGGAAGTCCTCAGATTAGAAATCTTGGAACTATTGGAGGCAATATCTGCAATGGTTCACCTGCTGCTGATTCGCCGCCGACTCTTTTTGCATTTGATACTCAGGTAGAGGTGACAGGACCGGAGGGAGTCAGGATTGTTCCTATTAAGGATTTCTATCTCGGGCCAAAGAAGGTGGATCTTGCGCCGGGAGAACTTTTAACGGCGATAATAATACCCCGTGAGTCTTACGAGGGTTACAGCGGTAATTATATCAAGTATGCATCCAGAAACGCTCTGGATATCTCGGTTGTGAGCTGTAGCGTTAATGTTAAGCTGTCAGAAGATAAGAAGAGCATCAACAATATTCGAGCCGCGTTTGGAGCAGTTGGTCCGGTTCCGCTTAGAGCTCTTTTGGCAGAAAGAGAAATTGTAGGCCGGGAAGTTGGCAGACAGACTATTGAGGACTTCTCGGAGGCAATAAAGGCTGACATAAGGCCTTGGGATGACTGGCGTACTTCCAAGGAATTCAGGGAGCATATTGCTGTTGAGATTGCAAAAAGAACTCTTGAAAAGGCTATTCTTTTGGGAGGAGGTGCTATAAGTTGAGTAAACAATATAAGCAGATCCACTTCCAGCTTAATGGAAGACCAAAGGAAGCTATGGTAGATGTCAGAGCTTCTCTCTCAGATTTATTGAGAGGAGAGTTTGACATGCACAGCGTCAAGAAAGGATGCTGTGTGGGAGAGTGCGGAGCATGCAATGTCCTCATAAATGGAGAGGGCTTTAACTCCTGCATTTATCTTGCAATCTGGGCAGATGGCAAGGATATACTCACGCTCGAGGGGCTTGAGGGACCAAATGGTGAGCTGTCTGATATTCAGAAAGCATTTATTGATGAAGCTGCAGTTCAGTGCGGTTTTTGCACGCCGGGAGTTATTATGAGCGCAGTTGAAATCCTCAATGAGGGGAGAGAGCTCTCAGATGAGGAGATACGTATAAGGATGTCCGGACATCTTTGCAGGTGTACGGGTTATGAGAATATTGTTCGTGCTGTGAAAAAGACAATGCTGGCCAGACTTTCGGCAGCCAAGGATTCATGACGGGGGCACTTATCCCGATTGCAGGACTATCTCGCAGGATGGGAGAGTTTAAGCCGCTTCTTCCTCTTGGAGGTAAGACTGTCATAGAGTGCTGCATGGAGAGTGCGTTTTTGGGAGGCGCAAAAGTGGCTACTGTTGTGACCGGGTACAGAGCATTGGAACTGGAGAAGCTGTTGGCTGAACGTTTTGGTGACAGTGTCTCTTTTGTCCGCAATGAACAATATGAGTCAACAGATATGCTGCATTCAATAAAACTTGGCCTTGGGGTGCTAGCGCCGGTTCGGGAGTTTTTCCTTATTCCCGGGGATATGCCGGTCATAAACCCTGATACATTTAAGGCTCTTTTAACAGAAAAAAAAGAAACCTGCGGGAAGGTTATAATCCCGACTTTGGATGGAAAGTATACGCATCCACCTCTGATTGATTCTGCACTGATTCCTGAGATTTTGGCTTTTGATGGGCAAGGGGGCCTTCGGGAGTTTTGGAAACAGATTTCGGACAGGATAGTAGAGGTTCCTATCCGGGACAGAGGTGTTTTGATTGATCTTGATACGCCATCTGATTATGAAAAATGTCTGATGTATAGGAGTAATGTATGAAAAAGTATGATTTGAAGTCGCTCATTTTTATGGCGCTTTGTTGTGATCTTGGGCTGTTTTCAAAAAAAATGATATTGCCTGCTGTAAATGTTCTGACAGGCTTTTTTCATCTGCCTGGAGGAATCGCTACAAGCTTTTCTCTGATGTTTTTGGTAATTGGCGCAGCTGTTTTACCGGGCTACTGGGCAGGAACGATAATGGGAGTTATTCAGAGCATTCTGGCTCTGTGTCTTGGAATGACAGGAAGCATGGGAGTGTTGGCACCTATCAGTTATATTACACCTGGGATTGTTATCGATCTTTGCCTTTTACTCACCAAAAAGAAACCATATGGAATAGTCATTTCGTCAGTAATGGCTTCGCTTACAGCCTGCCTTGTAACGAATCTTATCTCACATAAATTGCGGGGACTACCTCTTTTCCAGTATGCACTTACCGCAGCCATAAGTGGTGCAATTTGTGGAGGCCTCGCAGTAATGGTATCCAGTAAACTAACCTTTATTATCCGGGAAAGCAAAAATGCCAGAGTCACAAGGGACAGTTCTGTTTGAGATACTGGACTTGCTATGCAGATAAACTAAACCAGCAGTATATTGATTTTACCAATGCTTTTGTTTATACTTAAGAAGCATTAAAACTTAATAAGGGTTAGTAAAGGTTTCGACAGGGATTTTGAAGCTGGAGAAGCTATCCGCAGGATGGTGCGTTAAACCTCAAATTAAATACAAACGCTAACAACGATTTAGCATTCGCTGCTTGATGCAGCCCGTCGGCCCTGGTGCACCTACACATTAGGTAACCGGCGTCAAACTTTGTAGGAAACGAGATGGCAGATGCCCCGATGCCATGGACGTATCAGGGGATACCGATTACTTGCAGTTGTCAATTACCGCAGGTATGAGGGAACAGGGATGAAGAATCCCGAAATAATTGACTATGATAGTAGAAGGACAGGGGATGAATTTTTGGACGCGGGTTCGACTCCCGCCTAATCCATCGGAGTACGCAGAAACACCAGCCAATTTTGATATGTACCCCTTTTTCTGGACAACCAGA
>JAEEGH010027503.1_pt1 | contig 11254 bp, 8 predicted proteins | sample 9134181 | NCBI WGS metagenome assembly JAEEGH01 (sample SAMN16246544, study PRJNA631951) | gut metagenome | biome: gut microbiome; feature: rumen; material: DP-attached | host: Bos | place: Iran: Karaj | collected 2018-10 | reverse complement strand
TGGAAATGCAGAACCACGATCTGGAAGAAGAACGGACCGTCAACCGGCAGCTGCATATCTTTGCGGAAAAATACGGCGTGAAGCTGGTTGTCACCAACGATATCCATTACGTGAAACGGGAGGATGCGTCCGCCCAGGATGTGCTGCTCTGCATCCAGACCAATAAAAACGTGGACGACCCGGACCGGATGCGTTTTAACAACGACTGGTATTACTGCAAGAGCTATGAGGAAATGAGGGCGCTGTTCTCCAACGATGAGGAGGCGCTGTACAATACCCATGCCATTGCGGAACGCTGCAACGTAGATTTAACCTTTGGCCAGTTATTGCTGCCGGAGTTTCCCATTCCGGAAGAGTACCATAACGATGCGAATGAATATGTGCGCGCCCTTTGCGAAGAAGAAATACCCAAACGGTACGGCGTTTTACTGGCGAAGCTGTCGGAGGAGAACAGAAAGAAAAAGGAAAAAGAGATTCAGGACCGGCTGCAGTATGAGCTGGGTGTGATCAGACAGATGGGCTATGCGGCCTATTTCCTAATCGTTTGGGATTTTATCCATTACTGCCGCAGTCACAAAGACGCGGCGGGAAATCCCGACCCCATTCCGGTGGGACCGGGTCGTGGCAGCGCGGCGGGTTCTATTGTGGCCTATCTGCTGCATATTACCAACATTGATCCGCTGGATTTTGATTTACTGTTTGAACGGTTCCTGAATCCGGAACGGGTCAGCATGCCTGATATTGATACGGATTTCTGCTACCGCAGACGCGGCGAAGTGCTGGACTATGTGATCCGCAAGTATGGCGCAGACCATGTGTCGCTGATTATCACCTTCGGAACATTACAGGCGCGTGCGGCGGTCCGGGACGTAGGCCGGGCCCTGGGGATCAGTCTGCCGAAGACGGACCGGGTGGCCAAGGCGGTGCCCCGGGAACTGGGGATTACCCTGGACAGGGCGCTGCAGACAAAAGATCTGCGGGCCATGTACGACAGCGACCCGGAAGTAAAACGCATGATCGACATCGCCAAAAGCGTGGAAGGCCTGCCCCGTAACAGCGGCACCCATGCGGCGGGTGTGGTGATCGCGCCGAAACCCCTGATTGAACTGGTACCCCTGCAGCTGGACGAAGCCGCAGACATAGAAGCGGGCATCAGCCAGGAGCGGATGATCACTACCCAGTTTGACAAGAACCAGGTGGAAGAGCTGGGCCTTCTGAAGATGGACTTTCTGGGCCTGCGTACCCTGACTGTCATGGACGACGCGGTGCATTTCATAAAAGAGAGTACCGGGGAAACGGTTGACCTGGACAACATCCCCCTGGAAGATGAAGCGGTCAGCAGGATGCTCTGCACCGGGGACACCCAGGGCGTGTTCCAGCTGGAAAGCGCGGGCATGACCAGACTGGTGGAACGGCTGGCGCCTAAAACCATGCGTGACCTGGTACCTTTGGTGGCATTGTACCGTCCGGGACCCTTGGACGCGGGCATGGCGGACAAGTTTATCGAAGGCCGGAAGCGTCATCACGCGGTGGAAAGCATCCATCCGTTGCTGGACGGAATCCTGGCAGATACCTACGGGGTGGTGCTGTATCAGGAACAGGTTATGAACACCGCGCGCATCTTGGCAGATTTTACTCTGGGTGAAGCGGATATTATGCGCCGGGCCATGGGCAAGAAAAAGGCGAAAGACCTGATTGCTATGGAAAACCGCTTTGTGGAAGGGGCACAGAAGCTGCATCAGATTCCGCCGGAAAAAAGCAAAGAGATTTTTAATTTACTGCTGAAGTTTGCCGGTTACGGTTTTAATAAATCCCACTCGGTAGCTTACGGTATGGTGGCTTACCAGACTGCGTACCTGAAAGCTCACTGGCCTGCGGAATATTTTGCGGCCTTGCTTACCAGCATCATGGGCGACACCGATAAAGTAAGCTGGTACATCACCGTCTGCAAGGACCGGGGCATCCCTATGCTGCCCCCGGATGTGAACGCCAGTCAGGAAGGTTTCTCTGTGGAAAAGGGCGCCATCCGTTTCGGACTGGTGGGTATCAAAAGCGTGGGCGAGGGCGCGGTACGGGAAATCGTGCGGGCCCGGCAGGAAGGCGGTCCCTTCCGGGATATTTTGGATTTCTGTAAGCGGGTGAATTACCGTACGCTGAACCGCCGACTTTTGGAAAACCTGATCAAGTGCGGCGCCATGGATTCCCTGGGGGCCTACCGGTCCCAACTGCTGGCGGTGTATGAAAAAACACTGGATTTGGGCATTCAGCAGCAGCGGGATTATAACAGCGGGCAGATAGGCCTGTTCGGCGGCGACGATTTTGCGGAAGTGAATTCTGTGCCGCTGCCGAAGATGGACGAGATGAGCCGCTCCGTAAGGCTGAAAAATGAAAAGGAACTCATCGGCTTTTATGTGACAGGTCATCCGTTGGACGGCTACCGGGAGGCGTTGGACAAACTGACGCCGCTCTATACGCTGACGGGTGACACGCCGGCGGTGCGTGACGGACAGTTTGTCAATGTGGGCGGCATCATCAGCAGCACCGATATCAAAGTGACGAAAAAAGGAGACTCCATGGCGGTGCTGGCGCTGGAGGACTTCAGTTCCCGCATTGAAGTGGTGGTGTTCCCCCAGGCCTACAACGAATATCATACGTTGCTGCGTGAAGACGCTGTGGTGGAAGTGGAAGGCCGGTTCAATGTGGACGAGCGGGGCAGTAAGATCATTGCTTCGCGAATGGCGCTGCTGGAAGAAGGAAAACCGCCGGTGCTGTCCGCAAAGGCGAGGAATACGCGGCGCGGAAATGGAAACTATAACGGTAATTATAATGCCAGCGGTTATACTGAAAGCGCCTATGATAATGGCAATGCTTATCATTATAATGAAAACAGTGGTGCCAATGTTTCCGGGTATGTGAATGAGAATCCGGAAGAGTACGAAGGACCTGTACAGCAGGTCGGTAATGGATTTCAGCATCAAAACGACACTTCTGCAGGGGTGAGTATGAATCCTGTGTCGAAGGCTGTAAATCTCAGTTATCAGGACGGGCAAGGGCACATCATAGTTCCTGTCAGTGCCATCATCGAGCTGGTGATAACGCCGGAACGGGAATCGGAAATTGTGACCAAGGCGCTGATTGCAATTTTGCAGAAGCATCACGGAAGCACCATGGTCTTTCTGAAACTGATGGGTTCCCGGAGGCGTATCCGGTTAGACCCGCGCTACTATGTTAACGGGCAGGACATGGCACTGCAGGATGAACTGAGGGAACTGTTAGGGGACAATGCGTTTCGGGTAAAAGAGATATAAGGAAACCAAAATTCTATTTACAATAAGCCAAATCAAATTTACTGAAGGAGGGGATAATTGTGGCCGTATACCGTTGCCGTATCTGCGGCGCTATTTTTGACGAAGCAAAAGAAGGGAAAAAGTTAAGTGAGATTCCCTGCTGCCCTGTCTGTAAGCAGCCGATTTCCAATTTTGAAAAGATTGCGGATGCTGAAGAAACGAAACCGGATGCAATTGCCAGTTCGGTAACGGCAGCCGCCGATGCAGTGAAAGCAGGACCGGCCGGAGCTGTGAAGCTTTCTTCCGCATCGTTGGCTTATGACGAAGCCTATGCCAGAGTAGACGAGCGTTGCCGATACATGAAAGAGATCCATGAGATGGCTGTGACCGGTCGTACCATCGGTGGGGCTATGGGAACACAGATGCCCATGCCAGGCTGGGACGATATCCTGCTGTTGGGCGCGCAGCTGAATCCACCGCCACTGGAGGATGACGCTCCGGTGGAGACCAGGACTGTGATTGGGAAGTATGCGAAGAAGCCCATGGTGTTGGACAGTCCGGTGTATATTTCCCACATGTCTTTCGGTGCGCTGTCCAAAGAAACCAAGGTTGCGCTGGCCAAAGGTTCCGCTCTGGCGAAGACTGCCATGTGCAGTGGGGAAGGCGGCATCCTGCCGGAAGAAAAAGCAGCTTCTTACAAATATATATTCGAGTACATTCCCAACAAATACAGCGTGACCGATGAAAACCTGAAAACTGCTGATGCCATTGAGATCAAAATCGGTCAGGGTACGAAACCAGGCATGGGCGGGCACCTGCCCGGAGAAAAGGTGACGCCGGAGATTGCCGCGCTGCGTGGCAAAAAGCCAGGCGAAGATGTACAGAGCCCCAGCAAATTCCCGGAAATCAATTCCAAAGAAGACCTGAAGGCCATGGTGGACATGCTGCGGGAACGTTCCGAAGGCAGGCCCATCGGTATCAAGATTGCGGCAGGGCGTATTGAGCAGGATCTGGAACATTGCGTGTTTGCGCAGCCGGACTTCATCACCATTGACGGCCGGGGCGGGGCTACCGGGTCCAGCCCGTTCTTCCTGAGGGAAGCGACTACGGTTCCCACCGTTTATGCCTTAAGCCGCGCCCGGAAGTATCTGGATTCCGTCCATTCCGACATTGCGCTGGTGATTACCGGCGGGCTGCGGGTATCACCGGACTTTGCCAAAGCGCTGGCCATGGGGGCCGATGCCATCGCCATTGCCAGTGCGGCGCTGATTGCGGCGGCCTGCCAGCAGTACCGCATCTGCGGCTCGGGCAACTGCCCCGTGGGTATTGCCACACAAAACCCGGAACTGCGCGCCCGTCTGAACATGGAAGCCGCGGCCCAGCGGGTGGCGAATTTCCTGAACGTGTCCCTGTCGGAACTGAAAACCTTTGCCCGCATCACCGGTCATTCCTCTGTGCATGATTTGAGTCTTGCTGATTTGATTACGTTAGATAAGGATATCGAAGAGTTTACAGGTATTCCCCATGCGGGAAGAAGCATACTGTAATAGTGTGTGTAATTTCGTTTCCGATTTGTTTGTGCGGAAGCCTGCTTAGACATCTTGACAGGTGTGTTATAATGAGAATGCAGAAAGCCGATGAAGCATTGTCGGCTTTCTGATATTTTAAGGAGCGGTCTGTAAAACTGAATAAATATTTGTACTGTAACGCTGTATTTGTTACAGAAACCGTCGAATGATTTCGGCGGTTTCTTCTGTTTTACGGACAGTTTTTTGTTTGCTGATATATTCAAATGTGTGGGGGGATTGTAACGATGAAACGTGTTTTTGTATTTTTTCTGATAGTGCTGATGTTGGCTGCCGGAGTTTCCGGCTGCGGAAGTTCTAAAAATGACGCCGCGAAAAAATCTGTGGCGCCGGACACGGATGCGTCGAAACTGAAAATCGTCACCACCATTTTCCCTGAATACAGTTGGACAAAAGAGTTGTTGGGCAGTCATGAAAAAGACGTGGAGCTTACATTATTGGCGAAAAAGGGCGTGGACATGCACAGCTATCAGCCCAGTGCAGAGGATATCCTTCGCATTGCGAATTGCGATTTGTTCCTTTATGTGGGCGGTGAATCGGACAAGTGGGCGAACAAGGCGCTGAAGGAAGGCGGCAACCCGAAACGTAGAGTTCTTAATTTGATGAAACTGATTGGCAACCGGGCAAAGGTAGAAGAAGAAGTGGAAGGCATGGAAAAGCACGACCATCACGACCATGATAAGGATGCGCATGCCCATCCGAAGAAGGACAAACAGGATGAAAAACATGAGCATCATGACAAAGACAAGCATGATGAGAAGCACGAACACGAAAAGGAACACAACAAGGATAAACACGACGACAAAGACCACCATGATCAGCCAGAGTATGATGAACACGTCTGGCTGTCTTTGAAAAACGCAGACATTGCCTGTAAGGCCATAACAGAAGAACTGGCGGCGTTAGATCAGAAAAATGCCGCGACGTATCGTGCCAACTATGACATATATAGCAAAAAGATGGCGGCTTTGGACGCAAAATATAAAGAAGCAGTAACGAAGGCGCCGGTGAAAACGGTTCTCTTCGGTGATCGGTTCCCGTTCCGTTATCTTACAGACGATTACGGCTTACAATATTACGTGGCATTCAACGGCTGTTCGGCGGAAACGGAAGCCAGCTTTGCAACCGTAGCTTTTCTGGCGAAGAAGATGGATGAGCTGAAACTGCCTGCGGTCCTTACCATTGAGGGCCGGCAGCATAAGTTGGCGCAGACCATTGTGGAAAACACGAAGGCAAAGAATCAGAAAGTGCTGACGCTGAACTCCATGCAGTCTGTAACCGAAGAGGAAATCAAAAAGGGCATTACGTATCTTGCGGTCATGGAACAGAATCTGAACGTGTTTAAGGAAGCGCTGCAGGCGAAATGAATAAATAGTTGGGAATAGATTATGGAAGTTCAAATCACTTGTGATAATTTAAAATTAGGATATGGCGCCGGCGTTCTGGTGGACGGGTTGTCGTTTACCGTAGAAAAAGGGGATTACCTTTGTATCGTAGGCGAGAACGGCGCGGGCAAAAGTACGCTGCTGCGCACGCTGTTGGGGTTGCAGAAACCACTGGCCGGCAAGATTACATTTGGCGGCGGTCTCCAACAAAACGAAATCGGGTACCTGCCCCAGCAGACTTTTGTGCAGCGGGACTTTCCTGCTTCCGTGTGGGAAGTGGTCCTTTCCGGCTGTCAGGGACGATGCGGTCTGCGACCCTTTTACAACCGTGAGGAAAAACAGATTGCGAAAAATGCCATGGAGCAGATGGAAATCACCGGGCTGGAAGAGACCTGCTACCGGGATCTTTCCGGCGGGCAGCAGCAACGGGTATTGCTTGCCCGGGCCCTGTGTGCTTCGGATAAAATGCTGGTACTGGACGAGCCGGTTTCGGGACTGGATCCCAAAATGGCGGAAGTAATGTACCGGCTGGTGGAACGCATCAACCGGGAAATAGGAATTACTGTCATCATGATTTCTCACGATGTACAGGAGGCAATCCCGTATGCCACGCACATCCTGCATATGGGCAGGGAATACTTCTTTGGCACAGCGGAAGAATATCGGAAATCGGAATATGGCCGGTTATTCCTGACCTGAATGTGAGATTGCCCTGCCGACATTTTGGGTTTTAGCCGGATAACATTATACCGGCGAGGCGGATTTTTAATCAGAGTTTCCTTAAAGAATCTAATTTTGACTATTATTGACGGGAGTCATTGTGTAAATGAGTATCATGTTAGATAAACTGTTCCTGTATTTTCAATATCCCTTTGTGGTCAACGCCCTGATTGTGGGGGTGTTGATTGCCCTGTGTTCTTCCATGCTGGGCGTGACGCTGGTGCTGAAACGCTATTCTTTTATTGGGGACGGTCTGTCCCACGTGGCTTTCGGGGCCATGGCAGTGGCAGCGGTGGCGGGTTTTACCGATGACATGCCCTTTATCCTGCTGGTCACAGTGGCCTTTGCTATCTTACTGTTGCGCACGGGACAGAACGCGAAGATCAAAGGGGACGCAGCCATTGCCATGATTTCCGTGGGAGCGCTGGCCGTGGGTTATCTTCTGATGAATGTATTCTCTTCCTCTGCCAATGTTTCCGGCGATGTCTGTACCACTCTGTTCGGTTCCACTTCCATTTTAACGCTGACAAAGATGCAGGTAAGGATGTGCGGCGTACTGTCCGCTGTCGTGATTGGCGTATTTGTTCTCTTCTACAACAAAATTTTTGCGGTGACATTTGACGAAGCCTTTGCCCGGGCGGCGGGTACGCCGGTGGGAACCTACAACCTGCTGCTGGCGGTACTGATCGCGGTGATCATCGTGCTGGCCATGAACCTGGTGGGCTCGCTGTTGATTTCGGCGCTGGTCATCTTTCCGGCCCTGTCGGCCATGCGCATTTTTAACAGTTTTAAATCGGTGATTCTCTGTTCGGCCGTATTTTCCGTGGTCTGTGCCTTTGTGGGCATCGTTTTGTCTATACTGGCGGGCACGCCGGTGGGCGCGACTGTTGTTATGATCGACATGCTGGCCTTTGGTGCATTTTACGTGATAGGATCTTTAAAAAACGGCGGGCATTAAAAACGTGTGGGAAACTTATACGGCATATTTCAGCAGTTGAGAGGCTTTTCAGGAGGTGCGAACATGAAAGATAAAACGGCACAGTTCTTTACTGCAATACTTATCTGGTCTTTGCTGCTCCTGTTAGTGGGTGGTTGCGGAGGAAGCAGCAACGATAAAAAGGCGGGCAGTTTCATTCCGCCTAAACAAAACAGCGTGGATGCGGTGCTGCAGCAGAAAAAGGCGGAAGCAGACCGTCAAAATGGAAATGTGAATGCCGGAAAAGAAACGGCGGATAAACAAAAAGAAGTCGGCGATAAAACAGGCAGAGAGGCACCCGGCATACAGAATAAACAGGGCGCTGAGGCGCCCGTCACCGCCCAAAGGATGAAGGAACTGGAAGAGAAAACTCCCCGGCATGACGTGTATGATTTGCATCCCACTCATAAGAAGGTGGATTACGATTTCAGCCGGATGGATAAAACCATGATGTATACCCAGATTTACAACATGCTGAAGGAACCGGATAAATATAAAGGAAAAGTTGTCCGCATGCAGGGTACCTTCGGCCATTATTATGACGAAAAAACGGGAAAACATTATTTCGGCTGTGTGGTTATGGATGCGACGGCCTGCTGTTCTACCGGTATGGAATTTTCCCGGAAAGGAAAGCACAAGTATCCGGATAATTATCCGAAACCGGATGAGCCGATTATCGTAACCGGCACGTTTTCTTTCTACAAAGAGGGGAAAGAACTATTCTGCGAGCTGGCGGATGTGGAAATGGAAAAATTGTGATTGTATGCGGGACCGGTTTTAATAAGAGTATTTTGGAATGAGTGTTTACAGAGTAAGAATTTGCAGGAAACAGTATTACTTTTTTATAAAAATATGGTAAAATAATAGTACAGTAACATGAGCATAAGTTCCTATACTACTATTGCAAAGGGGGAAGTATTGTGAAGAAACTTTTGATGGTTGTGATGGCCATGCTGCTATCCCTGTCCGTAGTGGCAGGCTGTGGCGGCGGAGATAAAAAAGCAGAGCTGATCAAAGGACTGAAAACGGAAATCGGCACCCTGCTGGGCAATGTGGATAAGCTGGCTGCCGATGAACTGAAGGGCGATGCTGCCAAGAAGGCGACGGAAGGTTTCAAAGGCCTGATGGACAAAATTGTCAAGCTGAAAGAAGCGGCTAAAGGCAATGCGGCGGCGGAAAAAGAAGTAGCCGATTTGATGGGAAAAGCCACAGGGCTGTCTGAAAAGATCAGCCGCGGTATTGCTGCAGGTAACCTGAACATCGACCCGAAGACCTTTAAGATTGAAGACATGGAAAAGAACGGCTGGGTAGCAATCAAAGACGCAGCCGGCAAAATCACCGGATACTATGATCCGAAGAATGTTGTAACGGACGAACTGGGCAAAAAAGCCTATGCGTGGATCGTAAAAGTTGGAGCAGACGGCAAAGCACTGGACTTCTGCAACGTAGCCTTTGATTATGCGGCCGGCAAAGTGGCCCTGAACAAAGAAGCGGTTCTGGAAAACAAAGACGGTGTGTTCAGCTTTGCGGCGGCAAAAGCTGCTATCAAGAATCTGGTTTGGGGCGACGGCATCTCAAACCTGAACGGTCTGGACCTGAACGGAATTTTTGAAAAGCTGAAACCCCAGGGCTGGGATATGAAGAAACTGGCCGGCGCCGTAGCCGGAGCCGTTGCGGGCAAAGCAGGTGCAGCAGACAAAGCCGCTTTCGTGAAAGACTTTGTGGCTTTTGCGGATAAAAACGAAGCAACCCTGAAGACGTTGGCTGATACGATCAACTCCGGTACCATTGACAAAGCAGGGCTGCTGAATCTGGGTAAGAATGCCTTGGCTGAAATCAAAAAGGCAAACGGCGACATGAACGGAAAATATGCGGACCTGGTGAAACCGGTTGCCAACATCCTGAAGATGCAGGAAGACCGTGCCCAGGCTATGATCGACGGTGTGAACGGCAATGCGGCCCGTTTTGCCGAAGGCGGCAATATGAAGACCAAAGTGCTGGAACTCTTAGCGCAGTTTAAGAAAGAGAACAATCTGTAAGAGGGTTTCGGGAGGAATCAGATGAAAAAAGTTGCCATCATCCGTTGTTTGGACGTAAGTATGCGGTGCGTAGGCGCGTCCTGCATGAAATCCTTTAACAATCGTACCGTAAAATTTGAACGCTACGGGGACGAAGAACTGGAACTGTTTGCCAGCCTGACCTGTAACGGCTGCGGGCAGACGGTGGAGAATGACGAGGGGCTGAAGAAAAAACTGGACCGCCTGGCGGAAGAACCGGTGGATGTGGTTCACTTCAGCAGCTGTACCAACAAAAAGGATAAAGACAATCCGGAATTGAAAAAACGCTGTCCCTGGGTGGAAAAGATGAAAGACTATTTGGAGAGCAGGGGCGTGGAAGTGGTGTACGGCACGCATCATTAATTTTTAAAACATACCGTTGCCGGTTATAAAAGGAACGATGTTGCTTACCATTGTTTTACAATTTCTTTTTATTCATTATCCTTAATAACCACATAATTATCGTTAAAATAGTTAAGGAGGAGTCATCATGGCTAACAAGTACGCAGGAACCCAGACCGAGAAAAATTTAGAGGCCGCGTTTGCAGGGGAATCTCAGGCAAGGAACAAGTACACATATTTTGCCTCGAAAGCGAAGAAGGAAGGCTTTGAGCAGATTTCCGCACTGTTCCTGAAGACGGCGGATAATGAAAAAGAGCATGCCAAGATGTGGTTCAAGGAACTGGAAGGCATTGGCAGCACCGCAGAGAACCTGGCTGCAGCGGCTGCCGGCGAGAACTACGAATGGACCGATATGTACGAAGGCTTTGCCAAAACGGCGGAAGCGGAAGGTTTCAAGGAACTGGCAGCCAAGTTTCGCATGGTCGCTGCGATTGAAAAACATCATGAAGAGCGGTATCGCGCCCTGTTGAAAAACGTGGAGAACCAGGAAGTATTTAAGAAGAGCTCTGTCAAGATTTGGGAATGCCGGAACTGCGGTCACATTGTAATAGGTGAAAAGGCGCCGGAAATCTGCCCGGTCTGCGCGCATCCCCAGGCTTACTTTGAAATTCATGCGGAAAATTATTAAAATGTAAAAGGGGCCGCTGTGCTGACGCGCAGCGGTCTTTTCCATTTACCGGTCCTGTTTTGTTTCTAAATTTTATTATATGGTAAACAGGCAGCAGCCGGGGGAGATGCGTCTATTTAATCATGGTTTGTCTTTACAAGCTGCTCTTCATTATCATTTTAAAAGGAGCCTGATATAGTATGTTTTTAGTGGATTGTCATTGCGATACCTTAA
>JAEEGH010027500.1_pt1 | contig 11255 bp, 4 predicted proteins | sample 9134181 | NCBI WGS metagenome assembly JAEEGH01 (sample SAMN16246544, study PRJNA631951) | gut metagenome | biome: gut microbiome; feature: rumen; material: DP-attached | host: Bos | place: Iran: Karaj | collected 2018-10 | reverse complement strand
AAATTGCTGTTGATTATCGTCGTCAGGAATATGAAAAGAAAGGCTGGAACAAGGAAAATACAGCAAAATACTTAGCAGAACTGCACCAGGCTCATTCTAGAGTACTTTATCAGTTTAATAAACTATCTAAATTTAGAGATGACCCACAGAATAATACTGACCATTATACACAAGACGGTCTTAGAGATGCTTTTGGCACAGGACAAACTGGCCGTACAGTTACTCATGGGATTGGTATAATCCGTGGAGAAAAAAAGGCAATAGAAAATGGCTGGGGCAAGGATGAACTATTTATTTTAGGCATGCTTGGAGGCATTGAAGAGGCCATGAAAACTAAGTCTGCTGTAAATCGTTCTGAAAATTTTAAAGACTCTTATCCACAGTTCAAGGCTGATTTTACCAGACTTAAAAATGAGTGCTTCTATTCTACAGTGTCAACACCTGCAGAAAAGCTTGCCATTGCAGATAAAATTAAAAACTTCCTTGATACTCAAAAATCTGTTGCAGCAGAAAGCTGCTTTAGTATGGTGAATGATGTTAGGGGGAAATTTGACCAGGTATATAACAATATTGCAGATGGTATAAAAATGATAGGACCAAATTATGCAAATGTTAATCCTAATAAAAATGGGGATACTGCAGGGTATCTAAAGGGTTTATTCGAGGAAGGAATGGAAAGTGGCACATATAGTATTTTTGTCAGTGAATATATAGATGCTATTGTAAAGGCTGCAAATAGTCCAAATCCTGCTGAAGCTTCAACAGCCATGAGTAACGTTATTATGGCTGTGGGAGACGAAGATAACGATGTTATAAAGGCTTTTACCAAACAGGCATTAATAAGCTATTTTGATTTAACTTTAGCTTGCGCAAGTGAAGAAGAACAATTGGCAGAGGATATCCGCGCAGGTAGAGTAAAAGTAGAAGATAATGTTTTACCTTTTAAGGGTGCGCACAAAGATGTGGTATTTAGTAAAAAATATGCCAAGCATTTGCTTATAAATAGTGACCTTCATCAGAAACAAAGAGCAGCAAGAGAAATCTGCAGGGATATATGTCACCAAAAAGGAATAAAACTTAATTCTCTAGTAAAAATGAAAGAGGAGTATGTTAATAATTCCTTGGAAGGATTAGACGAGCTACAAGTAGATGTTATTTTGAAAGATACCTTTATAAAATTTAATAAATCAGAAAATAAAATTTATAATGTGACCCGCAATGTAAAAGCAGCACCTAAGGAATTTGCTCTTGATGAAAAAGATTTTGTTAAAAACATTAACAGTGCCAAATCTGCTTTTTCCAAATATAGCAAAAAGCAAACTCAACTGGTAAATAGATTAGCTGATTTAAGAACGCGTGCAAAAACCTTGGCTAATTACAAGCCGACAGCTATATACGACAAAGCAAACAAGCGTTATCATCGCCAAGATAATCCTGATGCTGTAATCTCCCCTAAGAATGCTAATTCTCAGACATTTATGAATCTGCTAAATGCCATGGATAAGGTTGAAAAACTAAATGCTTCTCATACACCAAATCAGGTGCTGGAGGCTTACAGAAATTTGAGGGATGCGGCTAAGGCCTATAATGACAAAATTGATTCACATACTTTTGCTGGCAGACGTGAAAATGGAAAGCAAAGGCGCGCACTTTCTGGAGAGGTGTATGATTTTGCAAAGACTTCAATTCAAGAATTAGAGCTGAAGCCTAATTACATGGACATGAATGTTTCTATGAATCAGTATTCTCAGCAGCTTGATACTGTCACTAGTGAGGTCAAGAGTGCATTTAGAAATGAGGAGTTAAAGAAGCTAGATGATGAGAGGAAAAACTGTATAGAAACTTGCTTTGAATATAACGAACAAAGTGATTTCTTAAACAACAAGAATCAGCTGATGACGGGTATGGCAAAGCTTCTTACTATACGCACATTAAATGCTACAGTAACTGACAATTATGGTACGGTTATTGCACCAAGTCAGATTAGTAAAGCATCAATAGATAATAAAGCAAAAATTTTTAATGAGGACCCAGTATTTCAGGAGTTGAAAGAATCAATTACAACAGAGCTTCAAGTAAAAAATATGATGCAGAAGATGAAGGATAATCCTGGTTCTGTTTATGAGGAATACAATAAATTTACACCGGAATATAAAGCTTCAATGGCTGCATTTGAGAAAAGCAAGGCAAACAATAATCTCAATAAACAAAAAGAGAATAACAACATTGAACAGCAAGTAAACAATAATCTTATTCAGATGTAGCTTCGTATGAAGTCATGCAATGGGTAGTTTGGTAATCAAGATGTCCTAGGTGCCACAGGGAGGTAGTTATTATGCCTAATAAAGCAAATAATAAAATCAATAATAATATTGAGAATTATAAAGCTCCATCAAATATTTGGGAGGATCCAGAATTTTGTGCCTTTTATGTCAGTAGTCCTATAGGTGATATGATGCTAAATCATTTGCCAAGAGACGCGCGTGCCCAGCTGACAACATCTAAACCAATTAGTGAGTCAAAAAACACATTAATAAAATATGCCTACATGCCACAGTATGACCCAAATTCTAATACTGTTAAAGGTCTAGATACCTGGGTTGAAGCTTCGCAAACCATTAGTAATGGGCAGCTTAATGTGGCTAACGAGTATATTGACAAATTAAAAAAGGAAAATCTTAATCAAGCATCTAAGCGTGGTGATAGTAGATTAAAGACATATTACATGGATAATGCGTCTATGCTTGACAGTGAGGCAGGAAATATAACTGAAACAATATTTACATCTCCATATATTGATGGTCTCTTGCACTTTAGAGGAGAACTGGCTAGTCCTCTAGGCTCTAGTTCAGCAGAGCAAAAATTAGGTCTAACACAGCCACTTTACGAGGCAATTTATGATTTTGAACATGCTGTAGCAAATGAAGTTGCGGTAGATTTTAATCGGCAGAAATATGAAACGTCAGAAAAAGGGTGGACTAGTGGAGCAAAAGATGCATATTTAAAACAGTTGCATAAATCTCATACGGATTTACTAGAACAGTTTAATAAGCTGTCCAAATTTAAAGATGACCCACAGAATAATACTGCCCATTTTATCCCACATAAATTGGAATCTATTTTCAGAGTTGACGATAATAGTCGTAGTATCTACTCGAAAATAGGTTTTATTCGTGGTGAAAAAAAGGCAATTGAGAACGGGTGGGGCAAAGATGATCTGTTTATCTTAGGAATGGTTGGCAGCATTGAGGAGGAAATGAAAGCTCAGGCCAGAAGTAATAATGAAGATGATTTTATTAATTCTTTGCCACAGTTTAAATCAGATTTTACAAAACTAAAGAATGAGTGCTTTTTCACAACAGTGTCGACCCCATCAGATAAGCGTGAAATTGCAGATAAGGTTAAGACCTTTATTGAAAGCCATGATTCGGAAGCTGCTAAGAAATGCATGGCTAGAGTAAAGGACTATATGTCTAAATTTGAAAAAGTATGTACTTCAATTCAAGAACAAGAGGAAAGGGTAAAACAGAAGGTTGTTGCTAAAAAAAATGAGATAAAAAATAAAAACAACATAAAACCTATAGAAGGTGACTTCGAAATCATACCGCTAAATAATAATAATAATCTAGATGACCCTGAGGAAATAAAAAAATTAAAGCTTACCAATAAAAAGAAACAAGAAGACCTTGGAGCGTATTTAGAAGACTTATTAAATAATGGGAAAACAAAGTATTTCTTTAGAGAGTATACAGATTATGTGGTAAAAGCAGCTAGGTTTAGAGCTAAAGTTGGTACAGATATTGACATAACAAATACATTAAAAGAAAAGGAACAGCGTGATGCGAAGGAGGACGAACGTAGAATTGGAGAGTTAGCTAGTGATTTGGCTGAAAGTGTTGGTGCCGCAAAAGAGGCATTAATAAAAGAAGCTGCAGAAAGCTACTTTGATTTAGTTTTAGCATGTGCCAATGAGGAAGAACAGCTAGTTGAAGATATAAAAGCAGGAAGAGAAAAAATAGATACTAGCTCATTATATGAGGGGGCTAATAAAGATTATTCGGTTTGTAAAGCATATGCAAAACAAACCCTTATTAATAGTGACCTTAATCAAAAACGTAGAGCAGCAAGGGATATACTTAAAGACTTAAGTGTCTATACCGACGCTGAGCTTGAAGAAATGAAAGAAGACTATGTAAAAAATTGTAAAGAAGGCCTTGATGAGAGACACGTCAGTGCATTGCTTAACAATGCACTTGAGGGTATTACTGACAATGACATTAGTAAACATAGAGTATTTGAAAATGTAGTTGCTAAAGCTAAACCTATCAAATTAATAGATACCAAATTTACTAAAGCACTTAAAACAAAAAAAACAGGATTGGATAAGTTTAAGAATATAAATGAGTCGGCTAAAGGTTTGTTAGGTACTAAATTAAATGAGGCTACTCTTCTTGGTAATCATAAGCCGACTGCTGTTTACAAAAAAGATGAAAAAAAATATGTTAGTGCAAGTGATGCAAGTGTTGTAGTTGATCCTAAGAAAGCTAACTCACAAGCATATGTTAATCTGCTGAGTGCTTTGAATAGGGTCCGTAGATTAACTGATGATAATACACCATTGGAGACACTTGAGGCCTACAGGTATTTACGAGATGCAGCTAAGGCATACAATAATAAGATTGATGCTAAAACTTTTGCTGGAAGACGTGAGAATGGTAAGGCAAGAAGAAGGCTTTCTGGAGAGGTCTTTAGTACTGCAGATTCTACTATTAAACAGCTAGAAGGAGCTATTAGCGATATAGAATTGGACACTTCAATTACTAAGCAGGAGGCAGAGCTCGAGTCAACCAAGACGGCTGCAAGAACAGCATTTAATGAAAAAATACAACAATACATAGATGGGGCAAAGCCTATAATCAGTAGTCGGTTTGATTATAATGAAAACCCTGATAAATACAATAAGAAATATAGTGAATTACCAAAAGATGAATTAAGGCTCAGGGTAAACAGAAATAACTTAATGCTTGGTATTGTAGAGGGGTATATTATTTATTCATTAGAAATGAATATGGGAAAAGATGGAGCTTACCCTATTCCAGCAACAGACATTAATGAGTCGTACTTGGAAGACAGAATTAAAGTGGTAATGGGTACTAATACATATAGAAGACTAAAAGATTCATTTAAAACGGAAGCTGATGTTAAGAAAACGATGGAGGAATTGAAAAAAAATCCTAAACTAGCTATAGAAAAATTTAATTCTTTTAAGAAGGAAAATGATAAATCGCTAGTAGAGGAGGAGAATGTCAATAATAATAAGCGAAACAAGAATATAGAACAGGAAGTAAACAACAATAATATTATTATTAACATGTAGCTTCACAAAGGTACGCAAGTGATGGCTAGGTACTAGGCTATCTTGGGGTGAGTTAGGAGGAGCGTATGCCAAATAAAGTTAATGCATGGGAAAGCAATACATTTCGTACTATAGAACAAACAATCCGACTTGGGAATATATTTAATTACCTGCCGAATGATGTATTCTCAGCAGAGGAGTTTGCTCATGTTTTAAATTTAGGACAGGGAGGAGATTTTGGTACCGCTACTGAGAATGAACAGCAGTCAAGAAAATCCCAATTTAATAATATTGCACAAGTAAACGAAGCTGGAAAGCTTATTATTCAAGGAAAAATATTTGAAACCAACATTCCAGGAGCTGCAGCATATGACTTAGTTGACAAAACACTGGAGAAGGCAGTGGAGGAATTACGTGCACAGGGGACAAAAAGAAATGATCCTAGAATAAGTAGGTTTTACAAAGACTTAGCGGATGTACATGATCTTAAGAGTGGAAATATTGCCAAGTTGTATTTTTCATCTCCTTACTTATCAAATTTGTCAACAGCTATGACCACGCTTGTAAACCCTAAAGGCGTCAGTTCAAATGAATTAAAGGCACAGCTGACTGTTCCATTGTATGAGGCAGCCTTTGACTTTACACATGCAATCGCGGAGGAAATAGGAGCTGGACTTGGGGCGCAGGATAATGTATATGCGGGGCAGGAAGAGTCTGAGTCGATGCATTTGGACGATATATATAAGTCTCATACTAATATTTTGGAACAGTATGCAAAATTGAAGGAATTCTATGATGATCCTCAAGAACAGACTACAGCATACATGACAAAGCCATTAGCTGATTTATTTGGGCGAAACAATGCTAAGGGTGAAAGCATAGATGCCTATATTGGTATGATTCGAGGGGAAAACCAGGCAATTCGCAATGGCTGGTCTAGAACTGATATGTTTGTGCTTGGTGCAATTGGGGGTATTGAGGCTGAAATAAAGCGTCAGGAAGACTTCATTGCTAAAATGCCAAATAATGAGGATAGAACCTCTCAGAAACAAGCATTATTAAAATTTAAAACACAGTTCTATCAATTAAAAGACTCTTGTTACCATCAAGTAGTAGGCTCAGCAGCAGAAAAGCTGGAAATTGCTAATAAAGTAAAAGCATTTGTTGAAGCTTCTAATGCTAAAGATGCTGCAGCTATAGACAAGCTATGCTGTGCTACTGTTGCAAATAATATCGATAAGCTTAATGAGATTAGTACAGCTTTAAACGCTACCAAGGTAAAAGAGGAGGCTAATCCAGATTCAACAAAGAGCCATATTAAAATAGAAGACCCATTAGGCTATCTAGCTCCTATATATGCAAAAGCAAAAGAATCAAAAGATTTCGACAGATTTGTAGAGGAATATCTTGATTTAAAGGAAAAGTTTGCAAGTCAGCCCGAAAAACTTAATCAATTAAAGACTTCAATGAATCACATGTTTGCTTTGGACAAAGATAATTTGAAAGAGTTCCATAAAGCTGTTGCTAATCACTATTATGCAATACAGGTGGAATATGGTCAGATGTTAGAGCAAAAGACACGTGAGATTCTAGAGGGAAATGTAAAACTAGATATTGAATTGGGAAAAGTGGATTTTTTACGCAAAGATCAGATGTTTGTCAGAGGAATGGCAATCAAAATGATGGAAAAGTCTGCTGTTAACAAGAAATTAGAAGGGCTGAAGGAGTTATTTGAAGCAACTATAGTAGATAATAAGCATAATAAAAGAGGACAATATTTGACTAATACCACTGATGGTTTATCAAAGGCGGAAAGATATGATTATTACAGACAAGGAAGAGACCATTCTACAAAATTAGATGAGGCTTTTGGAATATCCACTGATAAGGATGGCAATTTTACCAAACCCGACAATGATAAAGTGATATCTACTATAAGAAAAGAAAGTGTTTTAATTGACAAGTACATGAATAAATACGGTCAGCTGCAAGGTACTATAGCTAAGCATTTAGACATATTGGATAAGCTTGCTCAAGGAAGAACGAATAATTCCCAGGCGTTTAATAATATGATCACTGCACTTCAAAAAGTTAGTACTGTAACTGTAAATGGAACACCTCGAGAGCTGAATGATGCAATTATAAATTTTGGAACTGCAGCAAAAGTATATGAAGATAAAATTAATTCTCAGACCTTTGCCGGAATTCTGACCAATGGAAAGCAAAGAATAAAAGAGTCTCAGGAATTACAGAAATTATCTAAGGAATTTTATGACATATTCAGAAGCATTCCAGAATATATATCGGTAAATGAACCAATCATAGAGCAGTATGACAGAATAAAAGAGAATCAAAAATCCCTGCATAATGGTTTTAAAGACGAGATGGAGACTAATCTTAAAAATGAAATCAATGATGTTATTGAAAAATCATTAGTGGAATATAGTGAGGACTTAGGTCCCGAGGGAAACAAAAATAATATAGCAAAAGGAATTGCAAACGTTATCTTATTGTCATCATTAAAACAAGAGTTAAATAGCCAAGATAATAATACGCTAGTCTGTAGTGAGGATTATAGAATGGACAAGTTAGTAGCTGGTTCTTTGAAATTATGTGATGACGAAGGATTTACAAATTTAATGTCTGAAATTAAGGATGAGAACAGTTATAACGATTTTTGCAATAATGTTAGAAATAATCCGGATAGTCTTCTAGCGAAATTAAACCAGGAACGTGCAAAGGTAAATGCTCAGAATATTGACAGCAATTACATCAGTAACCTGCACAAGGATAATCTTGAAATAGCCAATAATAATAACATTATTCAAAATGCACCTCTGTAAGGTATTAAATAAGTGGAAGAATTACGAATTGATGCTTCAATGGAAAATGTAGATAGATTGATTTCTATTCTCGATGAGAGATTAGAAGCGGTGGATTGCCCTATGAAGGCACAGCTACAGTTGGATGTAGCTGTGGAGGAGGTATTTGGCAATATCTGTCATTATGCCTATGGGCAGGCTACTGGCGAAGCATTAATCCGTATGAACATTAGTGACACTCTGGTAGAAATAACATTTATTGATTGGGGGCAGCACTTTAACCCATTGGAAAAGGAAGAACCTGATGTGGAAGAAGAGGCTTTGAGCGAAAGCGTTGGTGGTCTTGGAATCTTCATGGTAAGGGAAAGCATGGATGATGTTACCTATGAATACATTGATGGGAAAAACTGCCTGACAATTGTAAAAAAATTGGTTTAGCTTGATAGGTTTTAAGGAGGCGGCTTAATGGCAAAGCTTAGCAATTATTTAAATATAAAAGCAGATCCTCAGCTTTCAGCCAATGTGAAGCGAGTTTTGGAGGCATATTTAGATAATGTTGTGCCATTGGGTAATCAGATTAACAAGGCTGCTCAAAATTATTTTGCCGATAAATCTGTGGAATATGATGTGAGGGAAACTAGCAGACTTGGTTGGCTATTTGCAGATGATATTTCCCTGTCCAGGCCAGCTGAGGATGTTGGCTTAAATCAAGCTTTGTCATACCCTCTAAGTGGACAGATTCAGCGAGAAAACTTATTGGATAAATTTTATAGTATTGTCCAAAATATGGACTTTAGAAAAATGGATTATTCATGTCTTTCTAGAAATGACAAGACTTCTCGCATGGATAACGGGCTAACTCAATCTGAATGCGATATGCTAAAGACTATGCAAATGGTTATTTTAGCCCAGTGTATGAATACCAAAGCCCAAGAAAATCGTGAGTATTATTTAAATCGAAAATCACTTCTCTCTCCAATTGAATTGTATAAAGAAGTGATTAACCGAGAATACGCCTTTATGGTGGGAGAGGGGATTCAATTATTTGTCTTTAGAAAGAATGGCTATTCAGGAGATCTATCTAAAGGGGATAGAACGCATAATATTAGCATGTACAATATGGATGTGAGCCATAACAATTCTAGTTCATCATCCATGGGTATCCAGCAAAAATTGCAAATGAGAGAGCAGATATATGCCTACAGGATGGCTATGGTAAATGGAGACACTGAGGTTCCTGAGCCTGTTCTCAAATTCAACATAAATGATAATTGGAATTTTGATGATGTAGATTCCTGCTTCGATGCAATTAAAGCTGGGGCTACTCCAAGTAATACGGCTAAAGATCAAGTTGCAGCTATAGCAAATGCCATTACAGGTAATTTGGATGGGCTAATTGATAAGAGTAATCCTAAAGATAAGTTTTCGCAAATATTTATTGATGGAGTAAGTGTCAGCGATTATTGTGAAAAGATAATGCCTAAAAACCTAAACGATTATACGAAGTATTATTTCTATGCATCTCAGTTAATTAAGGCAATGCGCAGTGGTGAGCATCATGTAGAGACAGTTGTGAGGTATATGGATAATAAGGGTGATATGAAGGCCACATTTATGTCTTATGAGCCAGACCTTACACCTTTGGCACAGGCTGAGAAAGAGGCGAATCATAGTTGGTTCAGACGTACATTTTTTGATTGGGGACCATTCAAAATCAAAACCTGCAAGACTAGACAGCAGGCTCTAAAGGCAGCTGATACAAAAGCCGCTGCAGAGGCTCGTCATAGTCTCATTGAGTCGAAATATCATATTATTTCTGCTACCAATGCTAATCCTAAGAAAATTTATCTTGTTCCAAATGAAATCGAAAGCCTTGAAAAAGTAAAACATCCCAAAAAACCTGATTTCATGATATGGCGTCAGGATTTATTAACAAAGAAAAATACACAAATAGCTAACAAAAAGAGTGCGGTGAGCGTGGATTACAATATAAATATTTTCAATAATATTCATGCTATTACTAACGATTCTACTAATTGCTTTTATGAAACCTTTTTTATGGTAGCTACTAATAAATTTGGTGCTGGAAATGCTATTTCATTGATTTCACGCTTGGCAAACAATAGTGAGACTCCACAAAATCTAATAACGGAAAAACAACAGAATATGGTGAAGGAAATAGGAGAGGAAAAAGTAGATAGTCACTATAGATTTCAGCATATTCATGATGTTACCGCTAAATCATTAGAATATATTTTCAAAAACGAAGGAATAGAAAACAAAAATGTAGGAGTTACCCTAGATATATTGAAATCAATTTCAAAGGGGTATCAAGAAGAGAAATTCGTAAATGCGGTATATAATCTAGTTAAACCATCTATCGACATAGAAGAAAAGTGTGGTGACATATTAAAAAATTTAGAGAAAAATCCAAATGACAAGGTTTCTGAGCAGGATTTGAAATTTTTAAATGACAAGATTTTAGAGCAAAAAATTAACGTAATTCTTTCCAATAAATTTTTACAGGAGCTAGATAAAGGACCATTTACTGATGCAACCTACAACAGCGAGGGAGCTGAAATAATCAAGCATTATTTTGGTGAGAGCAATGAAGAGTACGAAAATATAGTCAATCAAGTTAAGGCTAACAGTACCGGATTTTTTAAGAATGATAATCCTGACGATGTTCTGTACAAAGTATTTTTAAATAAAGGCTTTATTACAGATGACTTTGTAAATACAGTCCAGAATGTTTTGAATGGAGTAGATAAACAGGCTAAAGGACCAGCTGCAGCACATGAAAATGCTAAGCAGCTAGATAGTCGGCATAACCAGAAGGTACCAGAAAACATTGGGGTGGCGCCAGTGCCACAAGCGTAATTGGAGGAATAAATGGAGTGGTCAGCAAAAAACATTTTTTGGAATACAGGAGTGCGAACTGTACTGTTTTTATGCTTAGCATTTGTGGTTCCATTCTTTGAGCTAAAACATGGTATTGATGAGGCAAATCCATATTTTGTAATTAGTGTTAGTGTCGACATTGCCGGCATGTTGGTGGCTTATGTCCTAATGGTAGG
>JAEEGH010027499.1_pt1 | contig 11255 bp, 7 predicted proteins | sample 9134181 | NCBI WGS metagenome assembly JAEEGH01 (sample SAMN16246544, study PRJNA631951) | gut metagenome | biome: gut microbiome; feature: rumen; material: DP-attached | host: Bos | place: Iran: Karaj | collected 2018-10 | reverse complement strand
GCGGGCGGAAGCCCCGTCCGCCGGATTTTTCTCTCTTTTTGCAAATCCGGGGTTGACAAACGCCCCTTCCTGCATTATAGTATCTCTTGCTTTGCGGACAGTTAGCTCAGCTGGTAGAGCTTCCGCTTGACGTGCGGAAGGTCAGGGGTTCGAGTCCCTTACTGTCCACCATATTTCACCGCCCTTGTCCGTCGGACAAGGGCGGTTCACTGTTTTTGGCAATATTCCCCATTTTGAGCAAAAAACCGAGCAGAAATCACTTGCCCGGCGGGTCGGATTCCTGTATAATCCAAATTTAGAACTCCAAAAAAACAAAAAGGAAGGTAGAGGAATGAAAAAGAGACTGCTGGCTCTGCTGCTTACTTTGGTGATGCTGCTGAGCCTCAGCGTCACGGCCCTGGCAGCCGAAACCCGTGAGACGGACTTCTTTGACGATCTGTGGCATGCTGACGTGAACTTCGAGGACATGGAATATGTTCCCGTGGATACGGAGGCTGCCCTGGCCGCGATGGACGCCACAAGGGCCCTGGTGGAAGACGAGGCCAACAAGGATGCGGTCCTGGAAGGCTTTAAGGCCGCCTGTGATCTGAGTACCAACGCCCGCACCATGTACACCCTGGCCAACATCCGGTATTCTCAGGATTATGCCAGCGAAGAAAACTTCAAGAACATGAACGAATCCCAGCAGGCTGCGATGATCGTGGGCGACGCTCTATACGGCCTGGCCCGCGACATCCTCAATTCCCCCTGCGCCGCCGTCCTGGACGGGATCGTCACCGAAGAGGACGCGGAGTACCTGCGTGATTATGAGAACATGACCGACGAGGAGTTGGCCATGCAGGAGGAGATCACCGCTCTGGAGAACGAATACCAGAACGCCGCCTTCGTGGAGTACAGCACCGTGGTGGACGGCGTGGAGTGGACGGACGCCTCCTGCGAGGAAGCTTACTATGCAGGCGACATCACCTATGACGAGTATATCGCCATCAGCCGCGCTGTGGCGAAGGAGATGAACGCCGTTCTGGGTGAGATATACCTTCGCATCGTGGACGCCCATAAGCGGGAAGCCGTCATGGAAGAATACGATAACTATGCCGACTATGCTTATGAAAATGTCTATGACCGCGACTACACCCCCCTGGAGATCCGTAATTTCCACGATGCCGTGAAGCAGGACATCGCTCCCCTGGATGATGTTCTGTATCAGATTTTCTACGACCTGGTGGACATCGACCTCTACTACGGCGACTTCACCGGGGACATCGCCCTGGACATCATGGATCCCTACATCGCTTCCCTCTCCAGCGAGCTGTATGAATCCTTCTGCTACATGCGGGACCACCACCTGTATGACAGCGATTACAGCGACACCAAGGATGGCAGCGGCTTCAGCACCATCCTTTCCGCCTATCAGGCTCCCTACTTCTTCAACACCCCCACCGGTACCCTCTATGACCTGACCACCGCTGTCCACGAGTTCGGCCACTACAATAACTTCTACTGGACCGACGGCAGTTGGTACGACGGCAGCAAGGGCTACGACATTGACGAAGTCCATTCCCAGGGCCTGGAGCTCCTTTTCACGGAGTTCTATCCTGAGATCTTCGGCGAGTCCGGCGATTTCGTCACCGTTTTTATTCTTTACAACATGGTCAGCGCCATCGTACAGGGCGCCCTGCACGACGAATTGCAGCAATATGCCTTCGAGACGGAGGGCGTGACCCTGCAGCAGATCAACGAGAAGTACTGCCAGCTGATGCGGGAATACGGCCAGATCACCGCCGACGATGAGCGCACGGAGATGTATGGCTGGGTGGAGATCCATCACACCTTCGACCGCCCCTTCTATTACATCAGCTATGCCACTTCCGCCGCCGGCGCCCTTGAATTCTGGCTGGAGGCCCAGGAGGATTACTTCGCGGGCGTGGATGATTACCTCCGTTTCACCGCCCAGAAGATGGATGAATACGGCTTCCAGGAGGGCTTCGAGGCCATCGGCCTGCGCTCTCCCGTGGATCCCGAATACATCGCTTCCCTGGGTGAGGAGCTGACCATCGCAGCCGCGGACTACGAAGCTCCCTCTGCCGCCGACTACTTCACCGACGTGACCGGCGACGAACCCTGGTACGAAGCGGTGGCTTCCCTCTATGACAACGGCGTGCTGAACGGCGTTGCCGACGGCGTTCTGGATGCCGACGGCGCTATGACCCGCGCCCAGGCTTCCACCGTGCTCTGCCGCCTCATCGGAATGACCGAGGCTGAGGGCGCCGATTATTTCACCGATGTCACCGAAGGCCACTGGTATACTGCCATGGTCAACGCCGCTTATGAATTCGGCCTGATCCAGGGCTTTGAGGATGGCACCTTCCGTCCCGGCGATACCATGAGCCGCCAGGATTTTGCCGTGGTGCTCTACAATGTCTTCAATATGATCGGCTATAGCTTCGACGGTGCCTGGGCTTTCGATCTGGGTGCTGCGGACGCCGATGAGATCAGCGACTATGCGCTGGAGGCTGTGAGCTGGGGCGTCATGTATGAGTACATCACCCTGGATGAGAACTCCCAGCTTCGTCCCACCGACAACCTGACCCGCGCCGAGATGGCCGAAATGATCTACTACGCCTTCCTGGCTGAGTGATCATCCTGCCGCAAGACAAAAGGGAACAACAAATCTCCCGCTTCCTTTCGGAGGCGGGAGATTTTCTGTCATGGCAGCTTCGTGCCGCATTGGGTGCAGAAATTGGCAGGTGTGCCCGCGATGGGTTTACCGGGCGCGGGCGACGTGTCCCTTGTCCCAGAGGAGGCGCAGCGTCTTCGCCCCGGGCGAAAACTCCGCAATCATGCTTCATTCCTCCTGAGATAAAAGTCCATTTTCGTCGTACAGTACCGCGCCGAAGAAGGTGACGGTGCTTTTCCCGTTCATATAGGGGATGCCCGCCTGCTTCGCCAGCTCCGAGACGATGAAGCCGAAGCCCTCGATGGAGGGCTGAAGCTCCTCCGGGAAGCGGCAGGCTTCCTCCGGCCAGGTGCAGGTCTTGCAGCGCATACAGCCCTCGTTGGAGAGAATCAGCAGCCTTTTCAGCCTGGGCCGCAGCTGCTTTCCCAGCGCCCAGGCGCATTCCTTGAAATCCCGCATGGCGCTGCCCATGCTGGAAAAGTCCATGCTGTCGGAGAGCAAATACGCCTTGGAAAAGAGCTGAAGCTTTTCAAAGCCCAGCACCCTTTCCCGGCATTCCTCCAGGCTGCCCACGGCGGGGGGACAGGCCCAGCTGCTGCCATAGCCGCGGCAGCGGTTCCCCTCGCAGGTGGCTCGTACCTCCTCATGGAAATGCAGGGCAGAGGTCTTCACTGTGCCGCTGTCCTGGAATCCGGCGTGGAATACTTCCCGCTGCACCAGGGCCGAAGCTTTCCCCTCCCGCCGGGCCGTGTCCGCAATCAGGGCTTCCCAGCCCTCCTCCAGGGTGCTCATGGGCTCCGAGAGGCAGAATTCGCAGACACTGCCTTCCCCCGGCTCCCTGGCCGGGCAGAAATAGCGGGCCTTTCCGTCCCGAACCAGGCAGCGGTAGAGCGCCTTCTCCGGCGGGTGCATGGGTTTTTCGTAGAGGAAGGTCATGGCCAGGCATACCGCGACCACATATTTGTGGGCGCCGGGTTCCTCCGCCCACTGCTCCCGGAGGTAGCTCTCCACCGTCTCCCGCAGGGCTCGAACCTTCTCGTCGTCCGCCTCACCCGGAAAGTCCTCCCGTTCCCGCAGATCCAGCAGCATCTCCCGGTTAAAACGGCTCACCGGCGCCGCCGTCCGCTCCGAAGCCAGGGCTTTCCATTCCTCCTGGGTGAAAGCGCTCAGGATCTCCTTTTGCAGCTCGCTCTTTTTCAAATCCCGTCACCTGCCTTTTCTCTACTCTACCATAGGGGGCGCGAACCTGTCCATTGACTTTTTTTCAAAAAGTTTTAAACTATAGGCATATAGAAAGTAAGGTAAACACCTATTTCAAGACCGGCGGGCATACTGCCGGCGCGAGAGGGAAGGTCAGTATGAAGGTAAGGTTAGAGCATCTCACAAAGCGGTTCCCCAACCGCAATAAGAAAATCAAGACGGAGGTGGTGGCCGTCAGCGATTTCACCTTTGAGATTCCCGACGGCAAGCTGATCGGCCTCCTGGGGCCCTCCGGCTGCGGGAAAAGCACCGTGCTGAACCTGATCTGCGGCCTGGAAAAGCCCACGGAAGGCAGGATATTCTTCGGCGAAGACGACGTGACCGAGCTGCCGCCGGAAAACCGGGGCGTGGGCCTGGTGTTCCAGAACTATGCCCTGTACCCCCACCTGACGGCGCGGCAGAATATCCTGTTCCCCCTCCAGAACCTGAAGGGGGAGGCCCGGCCGGACAAGGCCCGGATGCTGGCAATGGTGGAGGAAGCGGCAAAGCTGGTGCAGATCAGCGAGCTGCTGGACAGGAAGCCCAGCGAGATGTCCGGCGGCCAGCAGCAGCGGGTGGCCATCGCCCGCGCCCTGGTGAAGCGGCCGCGGGTGCTGCTCCTGGACGAACCCCTCAGCAATCTGGACGCCCGTCTGCGCCTTCAGACCAGGGAGGAGATCCGCCGCATCCAGCGGGAGACGGGCATTACCACCGTTTTCGTCACCCACGACCAGGAGGAGGCCATGAGCATCTCCGACATGATCGTAGTCATGAAGAAGGGCGTCCTGCAGCAGATCGGCAAGCCCCAAGAGGTATATGACGATCCGGAGAACCTCTTCGTTGCCAAATTCCTGGGTACGCCTCCCATCAATGTGTTTGAGGGGAAGGTGAAGGGAGGCGTCCTCACCCTGGGTGAGGACGCGGTCATGAAGCTGGCGGATACGGCGGACCGGGACGTCTGGGTGGGCGTCCGGCCCGAAGGCTTCATCCTCAAGGAGGATGGGCCCCTTTGCTGCAGGCTCAGCAGCGTGGAGGTCATGGGCCGTGACACCAGCGTGGTGGCCTCCCATCCGGCCTGCGCCGCCGAAAGCCTGCGGGCGATCATCAGCGCAGAGACGCAGGTGGACGGCGCTGCCCATGAGGTACGCTTTGGACTGCGGCCCCGGAAGCTTTTCCTCTTTGACCGGGAAACCGAGGAGCGCGTCCCCTACCGGGCGCTGTGAGAAGGGGAGAAAAAGCATGAAGCAGAATGGTTTCAAGGCCTGGCTCTATCTGCTGCCGGCCATCCTCTTTTTGGGGGTGTTCATGGTCTACCCCCTGATCGACGTGTTCATCTATTCCTTTGAGGAGGGCTACAATTCCGCCTCTCAGACGGTGTTCGGCGTGGGAACATATAACTATTCCTATGTCCTCCATGACCCCTATTTCCTCCGGGCGGTGAAGAACACCCTCATCCTGGTGGTCATCACCGTGCCCCTGAGCACGGGCATCGCTCTGCTCATCAGCGTGGGCCTGAATTCCATCAAGCCCCTGAAGGAGCTGTTCCAGACCGTTTTCTTCCTGCCCTATGTGACCAACACCCTGGCGGTGGGTCTGGTCTTCATGATCCTCTTTAAAAAGACCGCCTACACCGACGGCATGGTGAACCTGCTCATCAATTGGTTCGGGGGCCAGAGCGTGGACTTCATCGACGGCCCCTATTGGGCCAAGATGTTCGTCATGTGCTTCTACACCATCTGGGTAGTCATGCCCTTCAAGATCCTCATCCTCACCAGCGCCCTGGCCAGCGTGGATGAGACCTATTACAATGCCGCGCGGGTGGACGGCACGGGCAAATGGCGCATCTTTACTCGGATCACCTTGCCCATGATCTCCCCCATGATCTTCTATCTGGTCATCACCGGCTTCATCGGGGCCTTCAAGGCCTACAGCGACGAGGTAGCCCTTTTCGGCACGAACCTGAACGCAGCGGGCATGAACACCATCGTGGGTTACGTCTACGATATGCTCTACGGGGACAGCGGCGGCTATCCCTCCTATGCCTCTGCGGCGGCCCTGATCCTCTTCGCCATCGTGCTCACCATCACCTGCGTGAACCTCCTGGTCACCAGGAAGGGCATCCGGTATTGAGAGGGGGCGGAAGCATGGAAAGAAATACGGATTACGCGCGCATCGAGCGCTCTGCCCGCAGCCGGCAGCGTGCCCTGCGGACGGTCACCTATGTCCTGCTGGCCGTCTGGGCCATCATCGTCCTTTTCCCCTTCTATTGGATGCTCCTCTCCTCCGTGAAAAGCTACAGCGCCTACAACGGAGAATACATCCCCAAATTTTTCACCCTTTCTCCCACCCTGGAGAACTATGGCGAGGCCTTTACGGCGGTGCCCCTGGCCCGGTATTTCCTGAATACCCTGGTCTTCACCCTGTCCACTACCGCCGTCATGCTGGTGGTGACGGTGCTGGCCGCCTTTGCCTTTTCCCGCCTGGCCTTCCGGGGGCGGAACGCCCTCTTTGCCGCCTTCCTCAGCCTCATGATGATCCCCAACGAGCTGGTCATCATCACGAATTTCGTCACCATCACCGACTGGCATATGCGCAATACCTTCTGGGGCCTGATCCTGCCCTCGGTGACCAGCGTGTTCTACATTTATCTGCTGAAGGAGAATTTCGAGCAGATTCCGGAGGAGCTGTATAAAGCCGCCAAGGTGGACGGCACCTCCGACCTGAAGTATTTGCTGAAGGTGATGATCCCCATCTGCAAGCCCACCATCATCACCATCACCATCCTGAAGGTCATCGAGTGCTGGAACTCCTATGTGTGGCCCCGCCTCATCACCGACGACGCTAGTTACTTCCTGGTGTCCAACGGCATCCAGACCATCCGGGAGAGCGGCTTCGGCCGGGAGAATATCCCCGCCATGATGGCGGCGGTGGTGGCGGTGAGCGTGCCGCTGATCGTCCTCTTCCTGATCTTCCACAAGAAGATCATGGACGGCGTATCGAGAGGGGGAACCAAGGGATGAAACCAAAACGCATCCTGGCGCTCTTTCTCCTCAGCCTGAGCTGCCTCCTCCTCTTCTCCGGCTGCCACGGCTCCCGTGAGCGCAGCGTGTTCCAGATCCCGGAGAGGTTCGACGACAGCCGGGAGTATGAGATCACCTTCTGGGCAAAGAACGACACCAATAAGACCCAAGTGAAGATCTATGAGGAAGCGGTGGAGGATTTTGAAAAACTCTATCCCAATATCCATGTGACCATCCGCTTCTATACGGACTATTCCAAGATCTACAACGACGTCATCACCAATATCTCCACCAACACCACCCCCAACGTCTGCATCACCTACCCGGACCACATCGCCACCTACCTCACGGGGGAGGACGTGGTAGTCCCGCTGGACGAGCTGCTGACGGACAAAGCTTACGGGCTGGGGGGCAGCCAGGTCCGCTTCGACGCGCCTGCCAAGGGGGATATCGTGCCCCAGTTCCTCCAGGAGCTGAGTATCGGCGGCCATCTCTACGGCCTGCCCTACATGCGTTCCACCGAGGTCCTCTATGTGAACAAGGACCTGGTGGAGGCCCTGGGCTACACCCTGCCGGAGGAGGTCAGCTGGGATTTCGTGTGGGAGGTCTCGGAAAAGGCCATGAAAAAGGGGGCCGACGGCAACTTCCTGGTCAACGGTCAGAAGGTGATGATCCCCTTCATCGACTATTCCACTGACAACATGCTGATCCAGCTCTGTAAGCAGAAGGGCAGCGGCTATTCCACCGCCGCCGGGGAGGTCCTCCTGTTCAACGACGATACCAAGGAATTCCTCTATACCATCGCGGAGCATGCGAAGACCGGCGCCTTTTCCACCTTCAAAATTTCCAGCTACCCCGGCAACTTCCTCAATGCCGGCCAGTGCATCTTCGCCCTGGACTCCACCGGCGGCTCCACCTGGATCGGCACCCACGCCCCATTGATGGACATCAGCCCGGATAAGGTGGTGGATTTCGAGACCGCGGTCCTGCCCATCCCCCAGCTTAACCCCGACGAACCCTGGATGATCTCCCAGGGCCCCTCCGTCTGCATCTTCAATAAAACGGATCCCCAGGAGGTGCTGGCCTCCTGGCTCTTTGTCCAGTATCTGCTGACGGACAAAGTGCAGATCGCCTACTCCCAGACCGAGGGTTATGTCCCCGTCACCACCAAAGCCCAGAACGCGCCGGAATATCTGGACTATCTCAGCCGGGCGGGTGAGGACTACAACGAGCACTACGACGTGAAGATCGCGGCCAGCAAGCTGCTGCTGGCGAACATCGACCACACCTTCATTACCCCGGTCTTCAACGGCTCCTCCTCCGTGCGCTCCGCCGCGGGCCAGCTCATCGAGAACGTCACCAAGTCCATGCGCCGCAAGGAGACGGTGGACGAGGCTTACATGGAGAAGCTCTATCAGGACGTCATTTCCCTCTACCGGCTGGATCAGATCAGCTATTCGGAGGTTTCCGGAAAGGCGGAGCTGGGGCCTCTGCCCAAGCAGGCGGTGACCCTCCTGACTTGCCTGGCTGTGGCCTGGGTGCTGATCGCCGTTTACGCGCTCTGGGCTTTCGTGATAAGGAAGAAGAAGTGACCGCAGCGGAAAAATCGTCCCAACGCTTGATTTACGGGATTTTCAGGCTATAATAGTAGCGTTCCTGACGGTCTTATGGAAAATCAAGAGAATAACATAGAAAGGGAGAATAAACCATGAAGAAGATTATTGCCCTGCTTCTGGCCCTGACCCTGGTCCTGGCCTTCGCCGGCTGCACCAAGGGTGGAAATGCCAGCCCCGGCAACGCGCCTACCCCCGCGCCCACCGCGGCGCCCACGGAAGCGCCCGCGCCCACGGAAACGCCTGCCCCCACGGAAGCGCCCGCCGCCGTCATGAGCCACGCGGAGTATATTGCCGCTCCTCTGGACAGCGCGGTCACCGTGGAGACCTATGTGCAGGATAAGCAGTCCTGGTGGGACGACAAAGCCAACCTCTACTGCCAGAGCGAAGACGGCGCATATTTCATCTACGAGACCTACTGCACCGAGGAAGACTTCGCCAAGCTCCTCCCCGGCACCAAGATCAAAGTCAGCGGCTTCAAGTCCGAGTGGAGCGGCGAAGTGGAGATCATCGACGGCACCTTCGAGATCCTGGAGGGCAGCTATATTGCCCAGCCCTTCGACGCCACCGCCCTTCTGGGAACCGATGCCCTGGCGGATCACATGAACGAGCTGGCTGCCTTCACCGGCCTGACCGTGGAACCCAGCACCGACGCCGACGGTAATGTGAAGCCCTGGCTCTATAAGTGGAACGGCTCCGGCCAGGACGGGGACGACCTGTATCTGAATGTCTCCGTGGGCGGCGCCACCTATTCCTTCACCGTGGAATCTTACCTCCGCGGCGCGGGCAGCGAAGTCTACGAAGCCGTGAAGCAGCTGCAGATCGGCGACACCATCGACCTCACCGCTTTCCTCTATTGGTACGAAGGCCCCAACCCCCATATCGTGGGCGTCACCAAGCAGGCGGCGGAAGAGGGCATGAGCCATGCGGATTATATCGCCGCCGACCTGGACAGCCCCGTCACCGTGGTGACCTACGTCCAGGATAAGCAGTCCTGGTGGGACGACAAGGCAAACCTCTACTGCCAGAGCGAAGACGGCGCCTACTTCATCTATGAGACCTACTGCACCGAGGAAGATTTCGCCAAGCTCCTCCCCGGCACCAAGATCAAGGTCAGCGGCTACAAGTCCGAGTGGTCTGGCCAGGTGGAGATCATCGACGGCACCTTCGAGATCCTGGAGGGCAGCTACATCGCCCCGGCCTTCGACGCCACCGCCCTTCTGGGCACCGACGCTCTGATCGACCACATGAATGAGTTTGTCACCTTCAAGGGCGTGACCGTAGCCCCCAGCACCGACGCCGACGGCAACGAAGCCGCCTTCCTCTATAAGTGGAACGGCTCCGGCCAGGACGGGGACGACCTGTACTTCAACGTCTCCGTGAACGGACAGACCTACTCCTTCACCGTGGAATCCTACCTCCGCGGCGCGGGCACCGAGGTTTACGAGGCCGTGAAACAGCTGCAGATCGGCGACGTGATCGACGTCACCGGGTTCCTCTACTGGTACGAGGGCCCCAACCCCCATATCATCAGCGTCAGCCCTGCGGCGTAAATAAGTCCGAACCAAACCGGGCGGCTCTGACTGAGCCGCCCGGTCTTAATTGAAAAAAAGGAGCGGCGCACATCCGTGCGCCGCTCCAAATGTCATCGCTTGATATCAGAAGGGACCGCTGGTTGCGGGGGCGGGGGGAGCGCCTCTTTCGGGGGCCTTTTCGGGGCCGTCGAAGGCGGGGCCCTTGGTGCAGAAGACCATGGTCATCTCCATGTCGGAGAGCTTGTGGCCGAAGCTGTTGCCCTTAGGCGCGGTTTCCGGCACGGGATAGGGGAAGTCCATGGCCCGGAAAGCGTCGCTGATCAGGAAACCGGAGCCGTTGAGCTTGTCGGCATTCAGGATGCTGTAGACCATGCCGGCGCCGCCAGCCTCGGGGGGGATCATGCCGTCGAAGCCGGGCATGCCCATCATCCTGCGCATCTTTGCAGGGTCGAACTTCGGGCGCGGGGGATCGCCGGGCTTGGGTTCGGGCATGGGAGGCATCTTGCTGAAGTCGATGCGGCCGATGCCGGCGGGGGTCAGGCAGAAGCAGTTGACGCCCGTGCCCTTGACCTCGTTGGCCAGGCTCATCACCAGGCTGGTGGCGGATGCCTTACCGGCGGTGTAGATGGTGCCGCCGGCCATGCCGGGCAGATAGTGGAACTGGGTGGCGGAGTAGGTGACCACGCCGTAGCCCCGCTCGATCATGCCGGGCACGAAGGCCTTGCAGGCCATCATGACGCCCTTGCCGGAGATCTCGAAGGAGGACACCAGGTCCTCCACCGGGCTGGAGAGCAGGGGGCCGTTCAGGCGCATGTTCATGGCGTTGTTGAGAAGGATGTCCACCTTGCCGAACTTGGCGAAGGCCTGGGCGGCCAGGTTGTCGATATCCTCCTGCTTAGTGACGTTGGTCGTCACGAAGAGGCAGCAGTCGCGGCCGTTCTCTTCATTGATGACCCGCTGGGTCTCGATGCCGGCCTTCTCGTTCAGGTCCGCCACGACCACGTTGGCTCCGCACCAAGCCAGGGCACGGGCATAGCCCAGGCCCACGTTGCTGGCGCCGCCGGTGACTACGGCGGTCTTGCCCGCCAGGCAGTCCTCGGTGATGCCGCGGTCATTGAGGTAACTGAGATCGATAGGCACGATGTTCAGGATCTCGCTGGTGACAGCTTTT
>JAEEGH010027496.1_pt1 | contig 11256 bp, 5 predicted proteins | sample 9134181 | NCBI WGS metagenome assembly JAEEGH01 (sample SAMN16246544, study PRJNA631951) | gut metagenome | biome: gut microbiome; feature: rumen; material: DP-attached | host: Bos | place: Iran: Karaj | collected 2018-10 | reverse complement strand
TCATTACCATACTCCGGTAGGTCAAAACTATCAGCCACATTATTAGGAAGTTCTCCTCTTACCATTTCACTAATTTTTTCCAATACATACGAAGCTTGAAATTCAGGGATTTCCCATACATTTACTTTTTTTTCATTCAGATTATTTACAGGCATAGTTCATACCTCCCAATAACTATTTATTAAAGGCTGATATTATCTGATACATTAACTACTGCAAAGTTATTCTTGTAACCTATGGCATAATTATCTGATTATCATTTATCTGTTCTGATGGATTCTTGAGTTCATTTGATTTGTTTTTTGGATGACTAATATATTCATTATCATATACATCGTTATTATTATTACTCCTAGCCCTAAGATTCTCTCGATGAGCATTGAACTCGACAATGAGCTGTCTAGGGTTATTCTTTGTCATATCGCATAACCTGTTGTAATCTTGCTCACTATTTATTGAATCTTTCAGCAATATAAATGCGTCATCTGCAGATAATTCATAGTAATTATCCGCTAACACATTATCAGAGTACTCATTACTACTTACCAAACACTTATCAGCCTTTTTATCTAAAGAATCTAGGAACAAAACATTTGCCATTTGTTTTGATAAGTAATCTTTATTCTCCTCCAAACTCAGTTGTGCATCATATGGCTTTAATTTCAAACATGTGTCATTTATTTTAGTGCTAATCTTCTGTTTGATTTCTGCTTTGTAGCAATTATGTAATGACTTTTCCACATCAATTGCCCTGATCTGCTGACTAATCATGGACTCATTTGCTTCCATATTTTCTGGCAAATCATTAGCAAATCGATTAATTGCATTTCTAGAAAATCTCTGAAACTCAATAGACATTACTTTCCTATACTGTCCATTCTCAAGGATTGCTGCAAAAGTTTGGGCATTAATTTTGTCCTCATATGCTTTGGATGCTTTACCTAGATTTAGAATAGTCTCATTCAATTTATTAGGAGTATCCTCAACTGTTAAAGTAGTTACATTCTTTAATGCAGTAAGCATATTGTTAAAAGCCTGAGAATTTTTTCTTCCCTCAGCCAATTTATTTAATTCATTCAACCTCTTAATTGCATCCTCATGAAGCTTATAGAAATCTTCTAAATAATTTTCTATATTTCTACGTTCTGTTCTTATGGTTGAAACTATATTATCAACTTTAGGTAGGGATAAATCACTATCATAAAACATGTGATGTTCCATTCCATAAGTGTTCTCCAAAGATGTTGAGTGTTCATTTCCATTTTTATAATATGTAAGTCTTTCAGACGTTGTAAGACCATCCCTAGCATTCTGCAGATAATTCTTTTTTATTTTTTTGACATCATTTTTAAGTGTCACATCAATATTACAATCATCATATAATTGACCTAACTCTAATAAATTTTTATTAACTTCACTTCCTTTTAACAATCTATTAGCTATTCTTTTAGCAAACAGAGGATCCTGACGAAGCACACTAAGTTTGTTATTTATATCAAGCTCTAATTCTTCAACTCTTTCCTCCGCTGAGACAATCTCTGGCAATACAGCATGAATATTAACTTTTCCCGTTCTAACCTCAGTTGCTTTTTGTTCAAGCATCTGACCATATTGCACCTTTTTTTCGAAATAAAGCTCTGCTATTGATTTTCGAATAGGTAAGCTATATTCATTTTCTTCACTAAGGAGCGTCCTCATTGTGCTTTCAAATTTTCGTCTTGTCGGGTCATTTACTCCAAAGCTAGATTCAACCTTATTTTTTACGTCGATATACTCTAATACAAATTGTTTAAAGTCTTTTCTTGCCAGTGCTTGCTCATATATAAATCTAATATAGCCATCTGGATTGTTGTTTTTTCTCTCTTCTACCTTTTCTCTTTCATTTTGAAGTTCAAAGCTAATCCTCTTATTTATTGCCTCTTCTATAGCGTCAAATTTCTTTATAGTATTTGTTACTGATACACAGCAGGCCTTCTCTGCAGGAGTTGCATTGGGGCTCATTGCAGCCTCAGCAAATGCCTTTACCCTACCTGCAATCGCCATCCTCTCTTCTGCACTATTAACTGACTTGTAATAGCACGAATCCTTAAGCTCATAAAATTTTGCTTTAAACTCTAATAATCCAGCCTTTACTTCTGGTGTGCCATATTCTTCCTGATATTTAATCTCTGCTTCAATGCCACCAAGTGCACCAAGCACATATCTATCATCTATGCCCCAACCATTATCAATGGCCTGATTCTCTCCACGTATCATTCCAATGTATGCGTATAGATTTCCACCACCTTTATCACGACCAAATATATGTGATAATGAATTCTGCATATATTTTCGAGTCTGACCTTCTGGATCATCCTGAAATTCTCTCAGTTTTGCATACTGTTTAAGAATATTTTTGTGAGCATCATAAATACGATTAATCTGAAATTTTTCTACGTCATAATTGTTTCTATTAGGATTATTATTAAAATAATTTTGAATACCGTATTCAGTTTTTATCTCCTCTGCTACAGCATGGGCAAAATCAAAGGATGCATTATAAAGTGGTACTGTAAGCTGTGACTTTAGTTCCTTAGAACTAACTCCAACTGGATTAACAAGCTGTATAAAACAACCTTCTAGTCCTGGCAAATATGGAGATGTAAAATACATTTGGGAATAATTATTAGCTTCTTCCGGATTAAATACATCTGCCAAATCTGAGTAAAATCTCTTTATTCTGTCATCTCCTCTTTTAGTACTCTGGGTTCTAATGGCGTTGACAGTCTTGTTCATATAGTCTTTAACCAGTTCCACACCTCGCTGTCCTGGAATGCTTTCAACGTATGATATTCCAGTATTAAGGAAATATATTTTCCCCTCGTCATTTGTCTGGATAATGTTTTGCATTTCTTGCTCTTTAGCAATTTGCTCTTTCTGATTTACATCAATATCTCCACCAGAGCCTACGCTGCTCACTTCACGCAATTCATCTGCAGTAAAGGTATTGTCTGGCAAAAATCCATATAAAAGATTAAAAGCCATAGTCTGCTGCTTTGCCCGAAATTTTTTACTTTCCCACGCATTAATTTTATCTGGCATACACTCCTCCTAACCAATGATAGCTAGCTGTAATATTACACATGTGGGCCACCCATGTTCTTATTTAGATTTTGTTTCTGAGAAACTCTCTGTGGATGCTTCAGTTCATCCGTGAACTTAGCAACTCCCTTATGATGTTTAGCTAATTCATTGTATATACCCAATCCATTATCTTTGTTAGCCAACTTTTTGAATTTCTCTATATCTTCCGGGTTTTTTATCTCGTCTACCATTTCTTTAAATTGCCATTGCATTTTCTGGTTCTTAACCATTTTGTTATATGCGCCCTTATAATCCTTTTGTGAAAGAACATCTTTTCCTGATTTGTCAAAGAGACTCATTTGGGTCAAAACAGTGGCTCTATATAAATGTTTTACGAATTCCTTCTTTTGTTTCTCGAATTTTATTTTGTCATCTACTTTGAAGTTGTTCAGCTGCTGCATTTCCTGATTTCGTGTTTCATTAACCCATTTATTAAATTCAGCTCTTTTACCTGAAACCTGAGCTTTTTTAGCCTCCATTTCGCGGCTTTGCAGGCTCTGTTTTGCCTCTTTTTCCTTTACCTCAGGGGCTTTTACTTTTTCTTTTTGTTTTTCTCTATCTTTTTCTAATTCTTTTTCAGATTTTTTTGCATCCTCTTTTTCTTTCTCATCTTGTTTTTTCTGCCCTAGCATCTTCCTTAGTTCTTCTTCTCTTCTGTATCTAGCACTTCTGGCTGCGAATGATGCAACCTTTGCAATACCAGAACCAAGTGCCAGGGTTAGCATAGGAATTGCAAGAATGGCAATCTTTAATACAAAACCAACTGCTGCACCTACGGCAAATCCTAATGCAGGTGTTATACCTCGATCAAAGAATTTAGGCTTTCCTTTAGCCTCTTCCTTTTTCTTTTTTTCTGCTGCTTCCTGTTCCCTTTTCTTTTTACGTTCTTCTTCCTTTTTTTGAGCTGCAGCTTGTTTTTCTGCATCCTTTTTTCTTCTGGCTACCAATTTATCCAACTCGTCTTGGAATTCTGCTCGTGCCAAGTCTTCGTCAGATTTCTGCCAAGATTTATCTTCAAACTTAATCTCTTTCTCAGGTTCTTTCTCTGGTTCTTTATTATTTACAGCTTCTTGCTTTCCTTCAGCTTTTTCTTCTACTTTATCTTCGACCTTTTGTTCAGCCTGCTCTTTTGCTTCTTCTTTTGCTTCTTCTTTTACATCTTTATTGGCATTTACAGGCGGTACCTCTTCAGGCTGCTTCTGTGCCTCAGGGAATTTTACTTCCTTTTGTGCTGGATTCTTCTCTGCCTGATTATTCTCATTTTGATCATTTTCATTTTGGTCATCTTCATTTTGATTATCATTGTTCTGATTATCATTATTGGGAATCACATTGTTATCCTCAGACTCAAAAGGCATGCCATACCCAGACATGTTTAATCCATCCTCTTCATCTGCCCCAAAATTATCAAGCATATTCATTTCTTCTTCACTTAATGACCCAAATCTATTTACATCAGACATATGAATTACCTCCTTGCTTTGTTACTAATAACACCCTGACTATTCAGCTTTAGGTGCAACAAAACGTTTAATTTTTCCATCAGAGACTCTTTCCAGCTCCTTCACTGCATGTCTAATGGAAAAACCAGATAACAAAGCCCTCGAGCTATAAGCTGTAAGTACTAGCTCGCTTTTGCCCCCAGACTTATTCTTATTTTTTAGTTTTTCATCCTCTTGCCCTAAATCCTCTTGTTCTTCATTTTCCTGCTCTTCAATTTCTTGCTCTTCAATCTCCTGCTCTTCCAAAATAAGGACTACAGGTTTAAAGAAAATATGACGAACGAGGACACAGGCCTCGCTAGATGCATTTTCAAGGTCTAGCATTCGGCCTATGTCCTTCATTAATTCCGTGGCTTTATATATTGTTTTTGTGTTGTTGCCATACTCCGATTCCATGACAAAGGTCATTTTCCTAACGCCTAGAAACATTGCTTCTCCAGCGCCATCTCCAACGCCCCACAATGTAATCCTAATATTCGGACCCACCGCCAGTTTTTTATCCTCTGTGAGCACCAGATTGTTAAGTAGAACCTTTTTTATTTCACGCTTTCTCTCTTTTGAATCCTTCATGATTATTCCGCCTTTTCTAGTATGATTTGATTGTTATCGTTATATAATGCTTTTAATTTTATTTCTTGTCCTAAGCTTTCGCTTTTTAATATCAAATCTAATTGCTGTTCTTCAGGCAAGTAATCAACTCTATAGTAACGGCTTCCGTTGTCGCATATGCCTACGCTCACATACTGTTTAGGTCGTTCTAGCGTAGAAGCTTCTACTAGCCTCCAATCTCCATCAGCCGGCAGATAAACCCAATTTTCCGTTAAGTAATAAGGTTGCTCTGTATCATCAGCTCCAAGTTCACCATCAATTGCCTTTTCTGACTTGGTAACAAAATCTGCCTGTAGGCCATAGGATTTTTCTGAAACAACCACCTCCAAATAAACCTCTGCAACAGGAAAATCTATCTCATTGATAGTTCTTCTTTTTGTTACCTTGATTGTTCCATAGCCCACTTTATTTGGAGTAACGTCAAAGGTAATATTTTCTCCGCTTGTTTTTGCAGAATATGTAATAACTGGATTTTCTTCCTCTGGCGTTTCGAATTCCCAAGGAATCCCCGCAGTTAATGAGCCATCAAGGGTGATTTTTAAAGAACCACCCTTTTGGCTTTTTACTGATACCGGGTATTGTCCGTCATACTTTACTGTTGACCCTAGCTGATCTGTTATTAACAAAATCACTATGATAATCAAGGCAAGTATTCCGACTCCAATTGCAATTAATTTTTGTTTACCAAGTCCGGCAATTTTCGTTAACATTCTCTTCTCCTATTAATGTTATGGATTAGTATTAGTAGTGTCTGTTCCTGAATTAGTATCTGTAGTTCCCCCACCAGTGGTTGTGCCACTGTCAGTTCCTGTTCCAGTAGTTGTAGTGGTGCCAGCGTCTGTAGTGGTTCCTGCATCTGTAGTAGTTCCCGTATCTGTTGGAGTACTATTTCCTGTGTCTCCACCTTCATCTCCCTGGTCGCCATCTGAGGCAGTTCCACCATCCTCTGTTGGATTTGGCTCACTAGATGGTGTGCTAGACTGGGATTCACTATTTTTCTGTAATTGATTTATGATATCATTTGCAGTTCCAGTATTCATTGGACTAACCGCTATGCTAATAACATCCTTAACAGATGGATTAGCTGCTGATGCTACCACTATCTGGAAGGTCTGTGGTGAGGTTGATGTATTCTTTGGTACTAGCAGGTTAAATCCAGTACCTGATAGGTTACTAATTGTTGAAGAAGTAACATCTGTCTCAACACCATTTACAAGCCAGATTGCTTTTGCTGTAAATCCTGTACCGTCAGCAATAACAACCGATACGCTAATCTTTTCACCACTATTAAGGGCCGCACTACTCTGATGATTTGTTACTGTCTGTGATGCATTGCCATTAATAGAATAGTAAGTAGTCATGACAACTTCTTTAATGTAAATTGAGTCAGTCTTTCCCTGGACAAAGGTGTTATTTACCATTCGATTTATTTGAGTAGTACCTAAGCCAAGATTTCCTGAAATGGAATCTACTGACCAATTAGCTGTGCCACTATCATCATATGGTTGAATATCAATTGAGAGCAGTTCTTTACATTCTGGGAGGAAAAGTCTAATTTCTGCATTATTTCCTGTTTGGAATGTCTTATTTTCTCCCTGAATGTAGGTTCTAGCATCAGTAAGTACCCTGCTTCTTTGTGCACCTGTATGATCGTAATAGTTAAAGGTCATTTGAACTGCAGCAGATGTACCACTTTCACCAGTTGCCACAGCTCCTGTAGTAGCAAATACAAGGTCTAATGGATTAACTGTGTTATCTCCTTCCATTCCAGCACCTGATACAGGCTTCTCTACTATTGTATTTCCAACCTGGAGTGGCACTATTACGCTCTGGTCTGTTATGTCTGCCATACTATATGAGCCAAGTACAGTCAAATCATTGACTTCAGTCTGTCCTGTAGTTTCATTGGTGGTTATTGATGAGTAGCTGCTATTTGTGATGAAAGCGCCCTCAACAGTAGCACTTATTCCACCAAAGCTAACAATTCTGTAGCCTGTAACTTCACTAACATAAGGTACGTCAAATGGAATCTCCGCCATCAAGCCTGGTGAAATCTTTCCTATTCCTGTATCTGTCAGATATACATATGGAGAATAGTATTCCTGTCCACTCTGGTCTAATGAAGAGCGATATTTGAAGGATACGGCTATATCGTTTTCCTCTGCAAATAATGTGGATTCCACGGTATCCGTTCCAAATGACAAATATAGTTTTTGTAATCTAGGTTGGTCGATAGTTGTAAGTGAATTAGGTGTTCCTGTTGTTCCAAGTATTGCAGAAGCACCATTGTAGGTAATGTAGTATGTGCTGACTACCACATTCTCTCTAATCTGCTGAACTATAGCATGGTCAAAAATCATTCTAGAGTCCATACATTGTATTCTTCGATTGTTTAATGTACCCATGCCGGCTGCATTAACCCCCTGTGCAATGAAGCAAGCTGATTCTGTTCCACTTGCAAATGTTGTGAATGAACCACGCTGCTGTTGTGGATTCTGGAATGGTATAGAGTACTGTACAGCATAAGTTACAGCCTCTCCATCTATTGCAGTGTTTCCAGCAGTTGGGTATAGATAAATGTTCAATGTATCGTCTGTACTATCAGGCATTCTTGTAACTGGTGATACCCATGAATCATCTTCGTTCCATACCAGCTGATTATCTGTAAATTTGATATCTTGTTTTTGAGTTGAACCTGCAGGAAGTAGCATAGATACTTCTTTATCGCTATCCATTCTACAAAGTGCCTCAGTACTCATATCTCTATAGTACTCATTGTCTGCTGTAAGTGATGCCGGTCCATCATCAATAATTTGAGATATAGCCACATCTCCAATTACCCACTGACCTGGCTTATTATTACGGCTTGTGGCATAGAATGTAATACTCTTTAGAGTCTGAATATTTGGAATAGCAGGCAATACAAATCTATCTATATGGTTCGGTCTAAGCATCCATTCTGGATCAGAAACAGTGGTCATATTCTTATAATACTTAGCCGAAGGATCATTTGGATTTGTCGGAGCTTCATAAGAAATAGGCTGTTTGTCCATATACTCATACATTCGCTCAACAACATCAAATGATATAGTCTGGTAACGTCCATCAGTATCCAAATAGTTAAGGTCACAGCAGATAGATGCCTGAACCTGGATATAATCCTCTGCTACCCAAGGACGGGTTGTAACCTCACAAAGAAGGTTTACTACATGACGTTGGTAAGAAACATTATACTTTCTGGCTATCTCAGCCATAAGTCTGCCTCTTCTTCCCTTGATTGAATTATCCTCAGCCTTATCGTGATAGTCGATTCCAATCCAACCAACTGAATCGATTATGTACTGCATTGAAGCGCCACCATTAGACTGCTCGGTAACTGTTATTTTATTAATATTTAACTTATCAAAAATCTCACTATCTTCTGAAACATCCTCTGGGATAATTCGAACTCCCGTTAAGGCTCCATAATCTCTGTTTACTGCGATTGTAAAGTTTTCTTCATAACCTGCTCTAAATCCGTCGGATGATAACTGCTGGTTGGCAAGAACTACTGATGAGTCTCCATTTTTAAACATCAATTGGAAGTAAAACTGGTTACTTGAGCCAGAATCTCCATTGGCATTAGATGTATCCGAATCATTAGCTACTTCAACAGTTACATCAAATCTTTTCGCAGTATTAATAAATCCCAAATTCATCTGAGTCTGTTCGTAGGTCATGGAATAACGCATAGACTCATAATCCAGCTCATCTGCAGCTGCACCCTCACCTGTATTAACATTCCAGTGATAGTCAGTATTTGGTCCAAATAATTGAATCACTTTAAATGGTAATGGAGGGATTGGTCCAGATTCCATTGTTCTAACAATTTGGAACGCTGAAGATTCCCCCTGTCCTGTAGTAGTTCTAAGGTATACTCTTCTTGCACCTATTTCAGGAAGATAATCTACTGATATTCCTGCTAACTGCCAATCATCCTCACCATTTCCAAGAGTTATTTCTATATCTGAAATTCCTGTACAGTCCTTCAACTCAACAGGAAATTCTATTGTTCCATCAGCTCTAGCTTCATAATTATAGGCAAAATCACCTTTCTTATCTGTTGTACTAGGCCAGTAACCAAGGAGATTTTGTACATTTGTTTTTGCGCTAAATCTTTCAGATTTTCTGTCTGCAGCTGCATTTGTAGAATATGTAAGCTGAACATAAATATCATTTTTTGTAGCAGCTTGTTCCATAGAATCCGTGTGTAATCTAATCAGGAAATGCTTATTATTTTCTGCTGCTAATAACGGATCCTTTGATTCATATTTTTTAATCGCAATATCTTCCTGCCCACCAGCATTAATAGCAAAACCTGATTCATTTGAGGTGGTAAAGTATGCAAATGGAGTTGGTGACAAGAAGCTATATGCAGTAGAAACAGCAGTAACTGTTTCTCCAGTAACGCTATCTGCTCCATCATTAATATTTGAAATCCTGCAGGTGCCTTCATAAATAGACACGCCACCCAGACTGATATTATCGCTGTCTAGTGCTTCAACCATGCCAGCTTTATTATTTTTTGCTTCATCACTGGCAAAATCGAATCCACCTTCATTAGCTAATATGGTTCTTGCCGCACTTCCTACATACATCTTTGTACTTACTATTGTTGAAAGCTCAGGAAGGCATCCTGTAAAGGCAATAGTGTCCCCTCTTTGACATATACCATAGGTTTTAACATCATCCCCAGACTCTACATACTGACCTGCCGCCGACAAAATCATAGGCATAGCCACTTTTCTAGTCCAGCTGTTTTTGTCCTTGTACTCAATTTCTACAGCAATGTCCTCTACTATATCAGCTGAGGCAATATTTAAATCATTAGCAGATGTCTTTAAATAGCTTTCTAGACCTCCATCTAATGTATCTGCAAAATCCATGCGAATAGAAAATAAATCGTCAAATGGAGTGTCTGTTTCATCTTTATCATCTTCTGGGCTTTTTATTCCAAATAATTCTGAAGTTGATCCAGCAAGATTTATCAAATTATCAACAGGAACTGAAATAGTTATTACCTTATCTTGCTTTTTATCAAACACTGCTATTTTTTCTTTGCCCAATCCAAAGAAATATTTCCCTGAATAATAACCGTACTCACCATAGCCAGCAATAGAAGTTACTTTGCTGACTGTCATACCCTGTACAGTCCATGCCCCCTTTGTCATAAATACTTCCACACTTGTAATTCCAGTTAGACCATGATCTGCCTTGAACAGATATTCATCTACTGACCATGCTTGTAGTGGAGAAGGCTCTGTTGGTCCATTTACCTTATAACCAAGTTGTCCAAGAATCTCGTGTCGTTTGTTAACAGTGGCATTTTCTCCGCCCTTAGCATTCATATAGTCGTAGCTGACCTTAAATGCATCTTCATGAGGGAAAATGTACTTGGTTCTGTTGGCACCATTGCCGTCTGTGTAACGTACTGCAAAATAATGCACAGTATCACCAGGCTTAATACCTGTTGCTACTGTAAGTACATATAAATTATCTTCAGCTGGATTTGACTGAGTGCCTGCAATCATCTCCTCTACAGATAAAGCTGGAAGTGTAGGATCTGAAGTACCAGTAATAGTAGGTCTATCCCAATCAGTTGCCTGTATAACCCCCTCCTCAGCATTTTCTTCAGCATTTTCACCATCAGCATCACCACTGTCTTCGCCACCATTTTCACCATCACTGGCAACTCCACCATTTTCTTCGTCAGTAATGTCATCAGATGATTGATCTGCTGGCTGGTCGGTCTGCTGAGTTTCCTGCTGCTCAGCAGGTTGTGTCTCCTGTTGTTCGGTTTGCTGAGTTTCCTGAGTAACAGTCTGACCAGAATCCTCTGCAGCCCATACTCTTTCAACCGGCAAAGAGCCCAAAGACAACGTTATCGCTATAACAAACGCGAAAAATCGTCTTTTCAATATTCGTTTTTCATTTTTTGTAAATAACCCTTTACCCATACACTAATTCCTAACTAATAAAAACA
>JAEEGH010027495.1_pt1 | contig 11256 bp, 10 predicted proteins | sample 9134181 | NCBI WGS metagenome assembly JAEEGH01 (sample SAMN16246544, study PRJNA631951) | gut metagenome | biome: gut microbiome; feature: rumen; material: DP-attached | host: Bos | place: Iran: Karaj | collected 2018-10 | reverse complement strand
AGGGATACAACTAATGGAGTTAAGAGTTTAGAGTTAAGAATTAAGAGTTAAAAAATTAAGAGTTATGAAAAAGATATCATTCATTATAATGGCGATGTTTGCCTTAGTCCTGACCGCTTGTCAGGACAAGGACATCGACCGCGAGGCAATGATCCTTACTGCCCCAGATGCCACGCAGATTACCGGCCAACTGAACGGCGACGACTACACATGGACGTGGCCTGCACAACAGGCCCAGATGCAAGTGACCATCTACCGCAACGGCACTCTTTCAGCTAGCGAGACCGTCAGCGGCACCAGCTATACCCAGAAGAACGTTCCCACGAATGTGCCCTTCGAGTACGTATTCAAACTCACCGACGGCAGGAACCTCTCCACAGGCGTCATCAAGACATACACTCGCGTGGGAGCCACCAGTATCAGTGGTTTGCAGATGAGTCAGGTCGATAAGGCAGGTGGTTACGATGCTCTTGTGGAGTGGAACCGCGCCGCTGATGCTACTAGTATCAAGTTCAGTGCCACTAATGGCAAACGCAACATCAGCGAGACGCTGCAAGGCTCGGCTACGAGCTACACCATCGCCGACGTGCAGACGGGCGACACTTGGGAAGTGACGCTCACTGCGCAGAACGACAAGGGCACTGCTCTCTCAACACGTTCGTCGCTCCGCATCGGCAAGACGGCCATCGGTTTCCTGAGTGTCTATGCCACGCCCGAACAACTGGTAGCCGACGGCGACGATGACGAGGCATCAGCGTGGCTCTGGCTGCATGAGACTTATCCCACCGCACAGTTCGTGCCCTTCACATCCGTTACTGATGCCAGCGTCATTGAACCCTTCCGCGTGCTTTTCTGGCTGCGCGATCTTGAAGGGGTAGGCGAGAGCGAAGTGTTTGCCCTTACTCCCGATGTGCAGGCCGCCACACCTATTATTAAAGAATGGTACAAGCAAGGTGGCAGCATGCTGCTCTGGAGTCACGCCACCGTCTATGCCGGCCACCTCGGTCGCATCAGCCTCGACGATATGAAGAACAACGACCGCGCCATTGGCACTGGTTTCGGCGGCATCAATAACGATGTATGGAAAATGGCTGTGCAGCTCAATCCTGGCAGTCGCTTCTCGAAAGACCACAGTACACATCCCATTTACAAGGGCCTCGAAGTGGAATCGACCGACCGCACCAAGCTCATAGCCTTCAAAGGTCCCGGCTGGACTGAAGATCACAACTGTCTCTTCTTCAACCTGCCCAGCTTGTATACCGGCATCGGAAATCAGGAGGAAGCTTGCTACACACAGCTCACGCAGACCTATGGCATCTATCCGCTAGGCACTTGGGACAGTCAGATTGACTGGGTAAGCCAGATGAATGTTTGGGAGGCTCAGCAGGGTAATACCGATTTTCAGGGCACCTTACTCTGCATCGGCAATGGCGGCTGCGAGTTCTCGATGAAGAACGCCGACGGCACGCCCGACAAGAGTGCCCACCCGAAGAACAACATCTATCAGGACAACGTCCTCACGCTCGCCAAGAACTCCTTGGAATATCTGAAGACACGATAGTTAGCTCATTCATACATTAAGTTAGTTGTTATTATGAAGAAATCGAAAAGTTTCTTATGCGTAACATTGGTAGCCGCTGCGATAGCGGCTACCCTTGTCGCTTGCTCTAAAGACGACCACAAGCAGGACTACAACCCGCTCATCGACGACCCCAAAGAGAAGGAGCAGAAGCCCCCAGTGCCCGACGTAACTCCAACGGGCAGAAACGAGCTCTATCGTCCGCAAATACACTTCACCCCTGCCAAGAACTGGATGAACGACCCCAACGGCATGGTCTATGCCGATGGAACCTATCACCTATTCTATCAGTATAACCCGCAGGGCAACGATTGGGGTAACATGTCATGGGGCCACGCCACATCGACCGACCTCATGCACTGGACAGAGCAGACGGTGGCAATGACACGCGACGAACTGGGAGCCATCTTCAGCGGCTCGTGTGTTATCGACAAGGACAATACCGCCGGCTTTGGAGCCAATGCTATGGTGGCTCTCTACACCTCGGCTGGAGAGACCGGCGACGTGGCCGGGAAGCAGCAGCAGAGCATTGCCTACTCCACCGATGGTGGCAAGAACTTCACCCGCTACACGGCCAACCCCGTCATCAAGAACGATGACGACAACCTGCGCGACCCCAAGGTGTTCTGGCACGCTGAAAGCAAGCAATGGATCATGGCGTTGGCCAAGGGCTGGAAGATGGGCGTGGAGTTCTACAGCTCACCCGACCTGAAGAACTGGCAGCACCAGAGCACGTTCTTCGTGCCCCTGGCCGGTAGGCCCAGCCTACAGTGGGAGTGCCCCGACCTCATCCAAATGGGCAATAAGTGGGTACTGCTGGTCAGCGTTAATCCCGGTGGTCCCATCCTCGGCTCGGGCACAATGTACTTCGTGGGCCAGTTCGACGGCAAGGAGTTCAAGGCCGATGACCTGAAATATCCGCTGTGGTTAGACTACGGCATGGACAACTACGCCGGCGTGACCTGGAGCAACACAGGTAGCCGCCTTGTGATGATTGGCTGGATGAACAACTGGCAGTATGCCGGCAACGTGCCCTGCTCTCCCTGGCGCTCAGCCATGACCCTGCCCCGTGAGCTGAAGCTCATCGAATACGATGGCAAGCCCATTTTGGCAAGCACCGTAGTCGGCGAGATTGACAAAATCGCAGAAAGCTGGCAAGGAACAACTGCAAACACCCCGTTCCTGACTCCTGCCTCTGTCAAGGATGCCTACCAACTACGCATCACCCTCCATCTCGACAAAAACTCCACAGTTACGTTGAGCAACGACGCTGACGAGAAGTTCGTCTTCGACATCAACGCCACGGCCCGGACGCTGACTGCCCATCGCACCTCGGCCACTGGCCAGACCTCGTTCAATGGCACCTTCTCCGTCCCATCTATTCAGGCACCGCTCAACACATCGGGTAACACCGTTACCCTCGACCTCTTCGTCGACCAATCGTCTGTCGAAATCTTTACCCAGAATGGCTCCATGTCGATGACCAACCTGGTGTTCCCCAAATCCATCTACAACAGTCTCACCGTCACTGGTGCTACCTACGATGCGCAGTTCCGTCGACTGAAAAGCATTTGGAACTAATTTAGCCTGAGAAAAAAACGTTCATTGCTGATAAATTCGGTGCAATGAACGTTTTTTGTTAGTGTTTGTATCATAATTTATAGGATGGAATAGGGAAAAAACGTAATTTTGCAGCAAAAACTTAAAACAATGAATATGAAGAAACTTGTGATGATGATGACCGCCCTGCTGATGGCGGTGACAGTGAAAGCCCAAGATGCAATGATTCTGGGCGAAAACCATGCCATGCTGCGAGTGAAGCAGGGAACAAGGTATCTGCTGCTGCCCGTGCAGGAGAAAGAGGAGAATGCTCACATTGCCGTGCTCGACAAACAAAACGAGATGGTGAAACGGCTGAACGTGCGCCTGGCCGTGGACAAGGTAGACTATCTCGTTCCATTGGAAATAGGGAACGCTCAGCTGCTGGACATCACCTTTCATGGCGACAAAAGAACGACGGGAGCCATCAAGGATTTCGTGTGCTGGAAGGAGATGAAGTACTCGAGCACGTTCGACACGACCAACCGCGAACGCTTCCGTCCGCTGTATCACCATACGCCGCTGTATGGCTGGATGAACGACCCGAACGGCATGTTTTACAAGGATGGCGTGTGGCACTTGTACTACCAGTTCAACCCTTACGGCTCGCAATGGGAGAACATGACCTGGGGCCACTCCACCTCGAAGGACCTGATGCACTGGGATGCACAGCCGATGGCCATCGAGAGCGACTGGTTAGGGGCTATCTTCTCGGGCAGTGCCATCGTCGACAAGGAGAATACGACGGGCTTCGGTCGCAATGCGGTAGTGGCTATGTACACGTCAGCTGGTGCCGCTCAGACGCAGAGCATCGCCTACAGTGCCGACGGCGGGCAGACGTTCACCAAGTATGCCGGCAATCCCGTTATTACCTTCAATGCCCCTGACTTCCGCGACCCCAAGGTGTTCTGGCACGAGCCTACAGGCAAGTGGATAGTAGTACTGGCTGTGGGACAGGAGGTGCAGTTCTACAGCTCGAAGAACTTGAAGGAATGGAAGTACGAGAGCTCTTTTGGCCGTGAATATGGCAATCACGACGGCGTGTGGGAGTGTCCCGACATGCTCTGCTTCGGCGAAAAGTGGGTGCTGCTGCTCAACATCAACCCTGGCGGCCCCTTCGGCGGCTCGGCTACGCAGTACTTTGTAGGGCGGTTCGACGGCCACACCTTCACTTGCGAGGACAGTCCTTCAGAGACGAAATGGATGGACTACGGCAAGGACCATTATGCCACCGTCACCTTCCACAACGCACCCGAAGGGCGCATCGTGGCACTGCCTTGGATGAGCAACTGGCAGTATGCCAACCAAGTGCCCACACAGCAGTTCCGCTCGGCTAACGGACTGCCCCGCGACTTGGGAATAAAGACCACAGGGGGCGAGACCATACTTACCAGCATCCCCTCGAAAGAGGTGATGGCCCAGCGTGGCAAGAAAGTAAAACAGCCGACGGAGGCCTGCGAGATAATCATCGACGTGAAAGGCACGGCCGACATCGTTCTGTCAAACGCCAAGGGTGAGCAGGTCACAATGCGATACGACGCCCAGAAGCAGGAATTCAGGATGAACCGCACGAAAAGCGGCGACGTAAGCTTCAGCGAGGCCTTCCCCTGCGAGACCACGGCTCCCACTTACGGCAGTATCAAGCAGCTGCGCCTGTTCATCGACCGCTGCAGCATCGAGGCCTTCGACGCAGAGGGCAAGATGGCGATGACCAACCTCGTATTCCCCTCGGAGCCCTACAACACCATCAAGGTAAAGGGCGGAAAGGCAACAATCTACCAAATTGATAATTGATAATTGACAATTGATAATTATGAGTAAAACAAACAAACTCGCCCTCATCCCGGTGATGCTCTGCTTCTTCTGCATGGGCTTCGTGGACTTGGTGGGCATCGCCTCCAACTATGTAAAGGCCGACCTGGCCCTGAGCGACTCCGTGGCCAATGTGTTCCCCTCGTTAGTGTTCTTCTGGTTCCTCATCTTCAGTGTCCCCACGGGCATGCTGATGAACAAGATAGGACGAAAGAAGACGGTGTTGCTGTCACTGGCAGTGACGGTGGTATCGTTGCTTCTGCCGCTGTTTGGCGAGTCGTTCGGCATCATGCTCGTGGCCTTCTCGCTGTTAGGCATCGGCAACGCCCTGATGCAGACATCGCTCAACCCGCTGGTATCGACCGTGATGGGTGGCGGAAACCTCGCCTCTACACTTACCTTCGGACAGTTCATCAAGGCCATCGCCTCGTTCTCGGCTCCTTATTTTGCCATGTGGGGTGCCACAATGGTCATTCCCGAGTTCGGTCTGAATTGGCGCGTACTGTTTGGCATCTTCCTCGTAGTAGGCATACTTTCCACGATACTGCTCTTCGTGACACCCATTGAGGAGCCGCCCATCGAGGGCAAGCCTTCCACCTTCGTAGAGTGCTTCAAGCTGCTGGGCACGCCCATCGTGCTGCTGTCGTTCCTCGGCATTATGTGCCATGTGGGTATCGATGTAGGTACGAACACTACTGCCCCAAAAATCCTGATGGAGCGCTTGGGCATGACGCTCAATGAGGCTGCCTTTGCCACCTCTCTGTACTTCATCTTCCGTACCATTGGCTGCCTGACGGGGTCGTTCTTCCTCCGTGCGCTGAAGATGCGTACATTCTTCGTTATCAGCGTGGTGATGATGGCTTTGTCAATGTGTGGCCTGTTCATCGGTACAGAAAAGTGGATGCTTTATGCAGCCATCGCCCTCGTGGGTTACGGCAACTCCAACATCTTCTCCATGTGCTTCGCCACCGCACTTGAATCAATGCCTACAAAGCAGAACGAGGTAAGTGGCCTAATGATTATGGGTCTCTTCGGCGGCACCATCTTCCCGCTCTTCATGGGACTGCTGAGCGACGCCATGGGACAGGCCGGAGCTGTGCTGGTGATGGCCGTCGGCGTGATTTATCTCTTTACTTATATTAAACAACTTAAAACCGCATAAAGATATGGAAGCAAAGCGTTATGTAGTAGGACTCGGAGAAGTCCTCTGGGATGTACTTCCCGAAGGTAAGAAACTGGGTGGCGCACCCGCCAACTTCGCCTATCATGCCGGGCAGTTCTTGGGCATGGACAATACCATTGCCGTGAGTGCGCTCGGTGAAGACAAACTGGCTGACGAGACTGTTGAGGCTCTGAAGGAGCACAACCTGAACGACCTCTTGCCCCGCGTGCCCTATCCGACAGGCACTGTCCAGGTGCAGCTTGACGAGCAGGGCATACCCACGTATGACATCAAGGAGAACGTGGCTTGGGACAACATACCATTCGATGACGACATTGCCCAGATTGCCGCTAACTGCCGCGCTGTCTGCTTCGGCTCACTGGCCCAGCGCAACGTGGTCAGCCGCGAGACCATCCAGAAGTTCCTCGACGCCACACCCGCCGACTGCCTGAAGATCTTTGACATCAACCTGCGTCAGCAGTTCTACACCAAGGAGGTCATTCGTGAGTCTTTGCAGCGCTGTAACATCCTGAAGATTAACGATGAGGAGCTGGTGCTCATTGGCCGCATGTTCGGCTATCCCGGCCTCGACATCGAGAACAAGTGCTGGCTCATCCTGGGTAAGTACAACCTCGACATGCTGGTCCTCACCTGCGGTACCAACGGTTCTTACGTCTTCACTCCTGGTCAAATGTCATTCCAGGAGACTCCGAAGGTACAGGTGGCCGATACCGTCGGCGCCGGCGACTCCTTCACAGGTTCCTTCTGTGCTGCCATTCTCAACGGCAAGTCGGTATCCGAGGCTCACAAGAAGGCCGTCGAAGTCTCTGCCTTCGTCTGCACTCAGAATGGTGCCATGCCTACACTGCCAGAAAGATTGCTGAAATAAGAGAGAACTTTATGTAATTGCCTTTATCGCATCGTCAAGAATGTTGCTGGCAAACTCGTCCTGATTGAGCTGCATCATCTGACAAAACTTACGATATGTGGGATGTTCCGAAAGGCTTCCCACATATTTTCGCATTTCTGCTATGACGTGGTCTCTGTACTGATCGGGATGCTCTGTCGGTCACACGGGGACAGACCCCCTGTGAGTGCGGCAATCTTAAGACCACTTACTTCTTTCTCTTCGTACCGTTATTAAGTCTAAATTTAATAGAGCGAATACTTTGCTTGTCAAGTGACATAATATGGCATATATCATCTTTGCTCTTTCCCATCTCGACCAATATCAAGTAGAGCATGTTCCGCTGTGTGATTTCACCATATTTCTGACGGAGAGACCTCATCACTTGATAATGGGCCGTTTCATAATAACTGATAAACGCCTCATAATCTTCAGGGGTCCATGTCATGACCTTCTCATTCTTGTTTAATGATTCATATAGGAGGATGCCCTGCCTTATCTTCTTCGACTCCTTTCCTTGCCATTTATTCATCATCTGTTCGAGTCGTACTGTCTCTTGCTGATTCTGTATTTGTATCTTCTTCAAATCCTCAATCTGGTTTTCCGCTTCGTTTTTCTCTTCAGTCAGCTTTTCGATTCTCTGCTGGTTTTGTTCTTTATCACTATTCAGTATGGCCATCTGCTTTTCTGCCTCCAATCTGACCTCCTCCAGTCTCTTTATTTCCAACTGGTTCTGACTGTCTGCCAGTCTTAACTTCGAAATCAGTATTTCCTGCTCCATCTGCTGTAGCTTAGCCTTGTGCTTTCTCCATGCAATATACCCAATAAGGCAGAGGGTCAGGATGACAACCGCACTCAGTGCCCATTGCCATCGGATAAGTCGTTCATTGGATGCATTCATCTCTACCTGATGGTCATACCTGGTTTGTAGATCTTTGATGCTATCATTCTTGACTTTGTTTATGATGCTATCCTTGATTGCGATGATGTCATTAACGTGCCTGCATACATCATCGGTTTTCCCATGTTCGACATCATATTCAAGCAGGTTGTGGATGATATTGTCTTTGGGTGTCAGGTCGTTTATTGTCAAAGCTTTTCTCCAGAGTAGGTATGCTTCATCCTGTTCTCCTGCTTCATATTTTATGTCTGCCAGATATTCAAGTGCTCGGGATCACCGGTGACGGTTCTTGTGATCATTTTTCGTCCGAATGATTTGGCAGTTTAGAAATATGTTATTACTTTTGCATAGTCTAACAAGAAAACGACGTACGATGCCACGACAAGCAAGAAAGCTTAGCGGTACTGGGATTCGCCATGTCATTTTGTGTCGGCATTCGCCAGCTGGCAAGACTGACAGGTGCCTCTTTCGGAGTAATACAATAATTGTAGCAAATGAAATGATCACAAGTCCCCATGATTCCCAAATGGATGACTGCCGAGAACGTCATCAGCAATGTGAAACGCTATGCCCGCAACGGCAGCATCATTACCTTCCACGACTCCCTGAAGTCCATTGACAAACTGCGTACTGCCCTGCCTGAAAGCATCAAGTGGCTCAAGGAGCAAGGCTATGAGTTCAAAACCTTCTGAAGGGGGATTACGGGAAGATAGTTATAATTGTATTTGCTAATGAAAAAGAATTTGTTCATACTGTTTTTCCTGATGTCTGCAATAGTAATGAACGGACAAGGAACGGTGCGCTTCTGTTATAACGATGGCGAACTGATAGGCGGCAAATGGCAAGAGGTTGAGGGCGTGAGCAAAGAGGATAAGGTTAAGCACTCCCCTTTCTATGGCTTTGTGTTTTCAACCGAAGACAAGCAGTTGAAGAAATTGCTTCGTGAGCAAGCCTTCTATGTGCAGTTCAATGACACATTGTACATCAATTGCTACAGAGCCATCGGTGAGGGAGTTGCCTATTATGCAAGAGCAGAACGCGGCAAAGAGGCTGATAATGTGTTTTTTGTGTCAGATGAAAGAGCATCGGCAGCGTCTATTTCTACGTTGACTGCTTCAGCTGGTCTTTTAGGCGGAATAATCGGAGGTGCAATTGCCGGTGCGGCGATAGGCGCGTCACGAGGATTAAGTTTGGCCCCGTATCTATGGAGTATGGAGAGTGGCACCCCTCAAAGGCTCACTCCCAAGGTTATGAAAAAACTAATGGCCGACTATCCACAGCTACTGAAAAAATATAAAGCAGAAGACAAGAAAAGACAGGCAACTCCCGGTTGTATCTATGAGTATCTGCTGAAGCTCAAATTGCTGTGAAATTTTTATCTTTACTTTTTTACTAAAGCATCACTTTTGTGCATAACAGTTTAGCCTACTGTGAGTTAACTGAGGTGATGCTTAATCTGAAAGCGTCACCAAGCATCACCAAAGTAAAACAACTTGTTTTACTCTGCTAACCCCTACCCTGAGTGAGGGTTTAGGTAGGGTAAAGCGAGGTAAAACAACTTGTTTTACTTTCCGTACCAACCTTGTCGTTGCCGCCTACACCGTACCTTTATATGACTTTGGGTAGGGTAAACTATCCTTGATATAAGGAGTGATGGTAGGTGATACTTTGAAAACAAGCATCACCGCTGTAACGTTCTGTATTTTAGTGATATACAAGAAAAGTGATACTTTACGCCAAAAATGCTATCTAAATCCAGAGACACCTTGCCGTCTTAAAAATATAAAAAAAATCGCATGCTCGGCGTGACATTTCGCCTATTTGCGTCTATATATAGTAGAATGATAAACAACGATAACATAATCATTCAGCGAATACGCAGCGATGAAACCTGGGAATTCGGACTGCTGGTGAATAGCTATGGCTCAGCCCTCATGGCATTCGTTGGGCGCATTGTCGATCAGCAGGAGGATGCCGAGGACATTGTGCAGAACACCTTCGTTGCAGCCTACGAGCATCTGAAGGAGTCCTACCGCAATGCCAGCGGTCGGGCCTGCACCCGCATTCTGCTGAACGTTGGGTTCATCCACGGGCTGAAACCTGAGGAGATCCGCGACATCTCGTGCGGCCTGACCTACAAGTATGAACATCAGGGCGAGCGTGAACTTTGGGACGGCCAGATGGCTGTGTACCAATATTCGGAACCGCCTTATTGAGGGTGAAGTTGTGGTTCGGGGGAAGAGTGAGGAGCGGGAGTTTGGGTAGGGTAAACCCAGGGTTTACCGTAACTAAACTCTGGGTTTACCGTAACTAAACTCTGGAGGTTTGGAATTGGGGATAGAGAAAAAAAAGAATTTTCGAAAAACACCTAACCTCCTACCTAAATCTCCGGAAATCCCTTTGTGGATAGGGGTTTTGGCGAGGTAGGTGTTTGGCAAACACCTACCTGACGGAAAAGCCTTTGTAGAAAGGCATTCTGGAAGATTTAGGTAGGAGGTTAGGTGTTTTTGCTTTATGTAGGTTGAAAAAACGCCAAATAGCTTTGCGGTGCGGCGTTTTATTTGTATATTTGCAGCCATTATGACAACAGAAGAATTGTTTGGACGGTGTGTAGAGCTGGCGAAGAGTGAGCCGGGAGTGGCGGCCAACCGCTTCATGCACGAGACGCTGGTGCTGTGCTGTGCCCAGGGGCTGAAAGCTGCCGGGACAGGGTTTGGCAATCTCTTTTCCCAGGTGGACTATCTGGCGAAGCGGCGGGGCATGACGACTGCCGAGCGCATGGCCGTGCAGCAGATGCGGCGGCACTCGAATCACTCGGAGGTGCCAAGCCGAGAGGTCTGGATGCAGGACGTCAGGGCTTTGGCGCTGTTTATATCGGCCGTCTGTCAAGCCGATGTTCCTGACGAACTGCTGAGGCTCATCCCGCACCATCAGTCGCAGACGGAGGTGGCTCCATCGGTTGACCTTCGCTATCGGCGCTGCATCGTGGGACGGTGGGACGAGAATACCATCGATGCCGAGACGGCCGACGGCGGCAAGGTAGAGATAGACTACACGGAGCATCCGTACCTCAGGAAGATACTGCGCGAGGGTATGCAACTCAACCTGCTCGACAGCCATGTGGAGGGTGAAAAGCTACAGCCCGGCATCGTGGTGGTGGAGCCCGACTTCCTGTTAGACGTATCGACGGTGGCGCGCTGTTTCCAGGGCAGCTACGGCCATCCTCCCCTGCTCTAGACCGCCCTGCCGCTGAAGCAGCGCGCGGGGTCGCAGGCCATGCTCTTGCGAAACTTTGC
>JAEEGH010027489.1_pt1 | contig 11258 bp, 7 predicted proteins | sample 9134181 | NCBI WGS metagenome assembly JAEEGH01 (sample SAMN16246544, study PRJNA631951) | gut metagenome | biome: gut microbiome; feature: rumen; material: DP-attached | host: Bos | place: Iran: Karaj | collected 2018-10 | reverse complement strand
CATGACCTTGATGAAGTGCCAGTATTGCGGGCAGAGTTGCAGTCGCGCTCAATGTTGCCGATGAGCTCGCTGTAGGTCTTGCAGGCCGTGTCGAAGCCGAAGCTGGTCTCAATCTGAGCGTTCTTCAGGTCGCCGTCGATGGTCTTCGGACAGCCGATGACCTGCACGCCGTAGTTCTTGGCGGCATAGTATTCGGCCAGCACACAGGCGTTGGTGTTAGAGTCGTCGCCACCGATGATGACGATGGCCTTGATGCCCAACTCGCGGATAATCTCCAGACCTTTCTCAAACTGCTCCACCTTCTCCAGCTTGGTGCGTCCCGAGCCAATCATGTCGAAGCCGCCGGTGTTGCGATACTCGTCGATGATGTCGGCTGTGAGTTCCATGTAGTTGTGATCTACCAGACCGCCGGGGCCGAGGATGAAACCGTAGAGACGGTTCTCGGGGTTCAGCTTCTTGACTGCGTCGAAGAGCCCTGTGATGACGTTGTGGCCACCAGGAGCCTGGCCGCCGCTGAGGATGATGCCCACGTTCATGGGCTCATGGTTGGTCTCCTCACCGGGTACGAACTGCACCAGCGGCATACCGTAGGTATTAGGGAAGAGACGCTTGATGTCTTCCTGATTGTCAACACTCTCTGTGGCGGCACCCTCCACAGCCTTTACGGCACCCTGCAAGCCTACGGGAAGCTTAGGCTGATAGGCGGCACGTGCCATCTGCAATGCACTTTTTTTCATAATTTTTACTTTATAAATAATGTGTGTTTCTAATGGTCTTCTATCTAACTACAGTTATTTCGGCCTTTGTGTAGAGACACCACAAGGTGACGTCTCCGCTTTGGGCTGCAAAGTTACTGCTTTTCATTGACATTCTTCCAAAACCGAGGAAGAATTTTTAGTGGCAGACACGTTTTTTTTCGTTTTTGTATGCACGAATGGTAGGTGTGCACGAATACGTACACCACACAACCGAGTGGGCGTGCTGCGGATTATACCGAACAATATAGTCTTTGTTGCGAAGAAATGACGGTCTTTCTTTGCGTGAGCAAGATTATTTTCGTACCTTTGCATCGTCAAAAGAAAAATCAGACAAGACAGATCAATAAAAAATGAAGAAAGTAATCTTAACCGGAGACCGCCCAACAGGCAAACTCCACCTGGGCCACTATGTGGGCTCACTGCGCCGCCGCGTGGAACTGCAGAACGCCGGCGACTATGACCGTATGTTCGTATTCATGGCCGATGTGCAGGCACTGACCGACAACGCCGACAACCCTGAGAAGCTGCGCCAGAGCATCGTCAACGTGGCTCTTGACTGGCTCTCAGCAGGACTTGACCCGGCGAAGTGTACACTCTTCATACAGAGTTACATACCTGAGCTGGCCGAGTTGACCACCTACCTGATGAACCTTGTCAGCGTAAGCCGCGTGCAGCGCAACCCCACGGTGAAGACGGAAATCAAGATGCGCGGCTTTGAGGGTGAGAGCATCCCTTTGGGCTTCTTCTGCTACCCCGTCTCGCAGGCTGCCGACATCACCCTCTTTAAGGCCACTACCGTGCCTGCCGGCGAAGACCAGGAGCCGATGCTCGAGGTGACGCGCGAACTGGTGAACCGCTTCAACAACACCTATGGCCCCGTGCTCGTAGAGCCTAACATCATGCTGCCCGAGAACCTGACGGCACGCCGACTGCCAGGCACCGACGGCAAGGAGAAGATGTCGAAGAGCTTAGGCAACTGCATCTACCTCAGCGACTCGGCCGACGAGGTGTGGCAGAAAGTGCGCTCGATGTACACCGACCCCCTTCATCTCAACGTCAGCGACCCGGGGCACGTAGAGGGCAATGCCGTCTTCACCTATCTCGATGCCTTCAGCACCGATGCAGACTTCGCCAATTTCTGGCCTGAGTATCAAAACCTTGACGAGCTGAAGGAGCACTACACCCGTGGCGGTCTGGGCGACATGAAATGCAAGAAGTTCCTCAACCAGGTACTCAACCAGTTCCTCGAGCCTATGCGTCAGCGCCGCCGCGAGCTGGAGCAGGACATTCCCGAGATCTACAACATTCTGAGGAAAGGTACCGAGCAGGCACGCGAGGTAGCCGCACAGACTATGGCCGAAGTGCGCCACGCCATGCGCATCGACTATTTCGACGACGCCGAGCTCATCCGCCAACAGACAGAAGCATTTAAAAACAAACAATAACAAACTAAAATACTCAAAAACATGAAACTACTTAAAACTACTCTACTGACAATCTGCCTCTTCTCCATCCAAGCCTTGGCCCAGGTTCGCACCACACAGAGCCTGGACTTCGGCTGGAGATTCCTTCCTGGCGACGTGTCCAATGGTGCCGCCACCACGCTCAACGACAGCCAGTGGCGCACCGTCAACCTGCCCCACGACTTCCAGATAGAGCAGCCATGGGTGGCGCCTTCTGCCGACGAGAAAGCCGACAACAACGACCCTGCCGCCAACATCAAGAGCCGTCTCTCGAGCCGAGCCTTCAAGGAGATGGGCCGCGGATGGTACCGATTACACCTCACACCTGCCGACAGCCTGCAGAACAAGCGACTGCTGATAGACTTCGGCGGCATCATGTATGTGGGCGATGTCTATGTCAACGGAGAACTTGTGGGCAAGACCGACTACGGATATGTGGGCTTCGAGGTGGATGTCACCGGCAAACTGAAGTTCGGACAGGACAACGTCATTGCTGTGATGGCCGACACCCGCGAACCTAACAACTCACGCTGGTACACGGGCGGAGGACTCTTCCGCAGTGTGCGCCTCGTGGCTACCGACCGCAATGTCTACTTCGCTCGCCATCCGCTGCGCATCACCACACGCGACAACCGCTTTGTCAACATTGCAGCAGAGGTGGTGTCGAAAGGTCGCGACAAGCGGATGCCCGTAACCTTGCGTATCATAGCACCCGACGGCAGCGTGGCATACGAGGGAAAGCATGAGGTGGTGCGCTCCACCCCTACCCGATTCATCGAACAGCAGTTGACTGACATCGAGCTTAGCAATCCGCAGGTATGGGACATCAACACACCCAACCTCTACACCATCGAGGCCACCCTCTACAACGAGAAAGGCGAGGCCACCGACCGGGTGACCGACCACTTCGGACTGCGAACCATCGAGATAGGCCCCGACTTTGGTCTGAAGCTAAACGGCAAGAAAGTGCTGCTGCAGGGCTATGCCAACCACCACTCCTTAGGCGCTCTGGGCGCTGCCGCCTATCCCCGCGCCATAGAGAAACGCATACAGCTGATGAAACAATGGGGCATCAACCATATCCGCACCAGCCACAACCCCTACAGCCGGGAGTTCATCGAGCTATGCGACCAGTATGGCATCCTCGTCGTCGACGAGCTTTACGACAAATGGACACGACAGCACACAGGCGGACGCGTTGACTTCGAGGACCTGTGGCAGAAGGACGTGCCGGAGTGGGTGAAGCGCGACCGCAACTCACCCTCTGTCATCGCCTGGAGCCTAGGCAATGAGCTGCAGCAAGACCCCAACATGCCATACAACGACTTTGGCGTCACGATGTACCGCTTGATGCGTCCCCTTGTGGCACGCTACGACAGCACGCGACTGGTCACCGTGGCCATGCACCCGCGCTATCGCAACTGGCAGACCGACTCACTGCCCTGTGACCTGGCGAAGATTACCGATTTCCAGTCCTACAACTACCGCTACATGTACTTCCCCGGCGACGGCCGCCGCTTCCCTTGGATGACGTTCTACCAGAGTGAGGCGTCGATAGCCGCTATGGGCCAGAACTTCTTCGAGATGAACCTCGACAAGGTGATGGGCCTCGCCTACTGGGGCGCCATCGACTACTTAGGCGAGAGTCAGGGATGGCCTGCCAAGGGTTGGGCGCAGGGCGTCTTCGACATTGCCCTCAATCCCAAGCCCAAGGCCTACTACATGCGCAGCTTCTTCAAGCCCGACGAGCCGGTGGTGCACATCGCCGTCATCGACCGTAAGGGTGACATGATGTGGAACGGCGTGCAGACGGGCAACGACGGCATGAGCGACCATTGGAACAGACAGGCAGGACAGAAGCACTCCATCGTGGTCTACACCAATGCCGACGAAGTGGAGCTGCTGCTCAACGGCAAGAGCCTCGGCACGAAGCAGAACCCCATCAGCGATCCGAAGATGCGCAACCAGCTGCATTGGAAGGATGTGGAATACCAGCCGGGCCGTCTCACTGCCATTGCCCGCACCAACGGACGCGAGGTGGCACGCCATCAGATAGAGACCACCGGCGAAGCCGTCAAGCTGACAGCTAAAGCCGACCTTCAATCCTCATCGCTCAACTCTAAACGCTCATCTCTCAACCCTCAACCCTCATCTCTCAACTCTAAACGCTCATCTCTCAACTCTCAACCCTCATCTCTCAACCCTCAACCCTCATCTCTCAACCCTCAACCCTCATCTCTCAACTCTCAACTCTCATCTCTCAACTCTCAACTCTCCTGGCATGCTGACGGGCAGGACTTGCAGCATGTCACCATCGCTGCTACAGACAAGAAAGGCCGTCTTGTGCAGACCACCGACCAGCAAGTGACCTTCAGCGTAGCAGGTGAGGCGCAGATTGTGGGCGTCATCAACGGCGACATCAACTCCGAAGAGCTGACCACCTCGCCTCAGGGAGCCGTCAGCGAGGGCACTCGCCGTCTCTTCAACGGCACCTGTACCGTCATCCTGCGTTCCACACGCCAGCCCGGCCCCGTCACCCTCACCGCCACCGCTCCAGGCATGAAGCCCGTTACCCTGCGCATGAAGACAGAGTAACAGAACTGACTAACACGTACTGCCGCAACAGTAGCTTATCCCCCCCTAACAAACTACTCTGATACACATCTCATTGAGGTATCTCCGCCGCTCCACCTGCCCCTATAAGGGGAGGTGGAGCGGCTGCTTTGGTACTGTTCAGAAGATGTCGGGCGTGCAAGGTAATTCCTCCCCTCCCTTGCAGGCAATTGCGAGGAGGGAGCAATTGCCTGCAAGGGGCGGGGGGGAGAGGCGAAATACCTCAATGATATGTGTATAAAGGGTAATCCCTGCAAGGGAAGGAAAGCCTCACAGAGTCCATACTGATGGCAACACTGCGAAGCGCTGCATCGTGCTGCTATCCGATGTTGGTGCGGCGGTAGAACTCGATGTTCTCTTTCGTCAGCAGCTCGATGGGCATGTAGTTGACGGGAGTGACCTCTTTCTTCAATACGATGGCCTGGAAGAGGGTCTCGATGCACGAATAGCCTTGCATGTAGGCGTGCTGGGCGATGAGGAAGGAGATGCTGCCCTGACGCACACACTCAGCATTCTTGGGCACCATGTCGTAGCCCATGATCTGAATGTTGCGGCGGTTGGTGCGCAGCAGGAACTGCCCCACGAGGTGCGCCTTTGAGTTGAAGGTGATGCAATGGTGCACCTGCGGATGAGTGGTGAAGAACTCCTCGAGTATCTCGTCATACTCTTCGCGCGTGCCGCCCAAGGGTAGGTTCACCTCCGTAATCTCAATGTTGGGAAAGTGGTCGCGCATGTAGTGGCGGAATCCTGTTTCGCGGTTGTTCTGCTGCTTCGAGCCGATATGCCCGTCTTTGAGTTGCTTCATCAGCATGATCTCCGTCTCTTTCGAGGCAATGAGCATGAGCATACGAGCTGCGAAATAACCGCTCTGAAACGAGTCTTGTCCGAAGAAAGCCAGAGGCTTGAGGTCGGGCAGGTAAGAGTCGAGCAGGATGAACGGTATGTTCTTCTCGGTCAGTTGGTCGGTGAAATCGCGTGTCAGCTCCAGTTTGGCAGGAACAACAATCACTCCGTCGGGCTGTCCTTCCATGCTCTGCTGTGTTGCCTCGATGAACGAGTCGCCGTTGAAGCGCTCGTAGTAGACCAGGCGCAGCGACACGTGGAAGTCGCGGTGGCGCTTTGTGGCGGCCTGCACGCCCTCCTCAATCTCTTCCCAGTATGCCTCGCTGGTGTGCTGCGGAATGACACACACAAAGGTGTAGTCCTTGTTGTAAGCCAGCGCTGAAGCATAGACGTTGGGCTCATAGTCCATCTCGTCGAGTGCCTTCTCAACTTTTTCTAAAGCCGTCTTCGAGACGTTGGGGCGCTTGTGCAGCACTCTGTCCACTGTACCCACCGAAACACCAGCCCTTAAGGCGATATCCTTGATTCTAATTTTGTCAAATGCCATGTCAAACAATCTTTTCGCGTGCAAAGGTACATCTTTTTAAATAGTTTGCGCACACAGCGACGTTAAAAGGAGTTAATTTACGCGAAAAAGGATTTCGACGAATTCCTGTGAAGGCGGCTGATGCCGATGAAATGGGCAAAAAACGCCTCATAGATGGTAAACTAATGTAAAAAAGCGGTTAAGAAAATGAAATATGTTTGCACGTGTGTGAGAAAATATGTACTTTTGCACTTTGAAATACGTATTTTAAGGCATTATTATGGGATTATTCGGTTTTTTCAGTAAGAAGAAGAAAGAAACGCTGGACAAAGGTTTGGAGAAGACCAAGACGTCAGTCTTTGACAAACTGGCTCGCGCCGTAGCCGGCAAGTCGAAAGTTGACGACGACGTGCTCGACAACCTGGAGGAGGTGCTCATCACCAGTGATGTGGGTGTGGACACAACGCTGAAAATCATCAAGCGCATTGAGGAGCGTGTAGCCCGCGACAAGTATGTGTCTACCAGCGAGCTCAATGGCATCCTGCGCCAGGAGATAGCCGCCCTGCTCGCCGAGAACAACACCGAAGACAACGGTCAATGGGACTTGCCTTCCAACCACAAGCCCTACGTTATCCTCGTAGTGGGTGTGAACGGTGTAGGCAAGACCACTACCATCGGCAAGCTGGCCTGGCAGTTCAAGCAGGCAGGCAAGAAGGTTTATCTGGGTGCCGCTGACACATTCCGTGCTGCCGCCGTAGAGCAAATCAGCATCTGGGGTGAGCGTGTGGGTGTGCCTGTCGTCAAGCAGCAGATGGGCAGCGACCCTGCCTCAGTGGCTTTCGACACGCTGCAAAGCGCTAAGGCCAACGGTGCCGACGTGGTGCTCATCGACACAGCCGGACGCCTGCACAACAAAGTAGGCTTGATGAACGAACTGAAGAAAATCAAGGATGTGATGAAAAAAGTGCTGCCCGATGCTCCCGATGAAGTGATGCTGGTGCTTGACGGCTCTACAGGGCAGAATGCCTTTGAGCAGGCCAAGCAGTTTGCTGCTGTGACACAGATCACCAGCCTCGCCATCACCAAGCTCGACGGAACAGCTAAGGGCGGTGTTGTCATCGGCATCAGTGACCAGCTGAAAGTGCCTGTGAAATACATCGGTCTGGGTGAAGGTATGGAAGACCTGCAGCTCTTCGACCGCAAGGAGTTTGTCAACTCACTCTTCTCGTGATAACGTGATAACGGAATAACGATACTAAAAGGCAGTGAAGACAGTTGACTTTATTTCACTTGGGTGTTCGAAGAACCTAGTGGACTCGGAAAGGCTGATGGCTCTCTTTGAGGCTCACGGTTATCGCGTCACGCACGACGATCCCGACCCTCAGGGTGAGATAGCCGTAGTAAACACCTGCGGTTTCATTGCTGACGCCAAGGAGGAGAGCATCAACACCATTCTGGAACTGGTGCAGGCCAAGGCCGAAGGACATCTTGAGCGCATCTATGTGATGGGCTGTCTGTCAGAGCGTTATCTACACGACCTTGAAGCAGAAATACCAGAGGTGGACGGATGGTATGGGAAATTCAACTACACAAAATTGTTGCAAGATTTAGCCTCCCTGTCGTCCCCCGAGGGGGACACACATGCCCTAATGACTAATGAAGCCCCCTCGGGGGCCGTAGGGGGGGCTTATCGCCACCTCACCACCCCACCCCACTACGCTTACTTGAAGATCAGCGAAGGCTGTGACCGCCATTGCGCTTACTGCGCTATTCCGCTGATGACCGGCCACCACCGGAGCCGCCCTATGGAGGAGATTCTCGACGAGGTGCGCTGGTTGGTGAGTCAGGGTGTGAAGGAGCTGCAGGTCATTGCTCAGGAGCTGACTTACTACGGTGTAGACCTCTATGGAGAGCAGCGTATCGCCGTGCTGGTGGAGCAGATAGCGCAGATAGAGGGTCTGCACTGGATTCGTCTGCATTATGCCTACCCCACCCATTTCCCCTGGGACCTGCTGCGCGTCATGCGTGAATATCCTAATGTGTGCAACTATCTTGACGTTGCCCTGCAACACATCAGCGACAACATGCTCAGCCGTATGCGCCGTCATATCACCCGTCAAGAAACCATAGAATTCATAGAGCGTCTGCGTCGCGAAGTGCCAGGCATCCATCTCAGGACAACGCTGATGGTGGGATTTCCCGGCGAAACCGACGATGACTTCCGTCAGCTGCTCGACTTCACCCGCTGGGCACGTTTCGAGCGCATGGGCGCCTTTGCCTACAGCGAGGAGGACGGCACCTACGCCGCCGACAACTATGAGGACGACGTGCCGCAGGAAGTGAAGGAGCAGCGCCTGTCGAGACTGATGAGACTGCAGCAGCGCATCAGCGCCGAGATAGAGGGAACCAAGGTGGGCCAGACGATGGAAGTCATCATAGACCGACGCGAGGGCGACTACTACATAGGCCGCACAGAGTTCTGCTCGCCCGAAGTAGATCCCGAGGTGCTCATCGCCTGCAACGGACAGGATTTGCAGGAAGGAGAGCTCTACCAAGTAAAAATAACAGACTCTGAAGAGTTCGACCTCTACGGAGAAATCATACGATAATTCAGCTTTCGGAAGTAACTCACCTTTTAACTTCATCTTTCAACTTCAGAGACTTAAATGATAACAGTATGAACAATAAAGAGTTTATCAACGAACTGGCACGACGCAACGAGATGAAGGCCGCCGACGCGCAGGGGTGGATGAACACGCTGCTGAACGCTATGTGCGACAACTTCCAAGAAGGCAACGCCGTGCAGCTGCCTAATTTCGGTGTGTTAGAAGTGAAAAAGAAACTGGAGCGTATCATCATCAATCCCTCTACCGGACAGCGTATGCTGGTGCCGCCAAAGCTCACCCTCGCTTTCAAGCCCACGCCGCAAACGAAGGAGAAGATCAAGAAAGGAGGTGAGGCCAATGGCTAAACTGTATCTGAGTGAACTGTCGGCAGTGCTGGCAGAGAAACAAGGCATAGACCGCCGCACGGCCCAGCGCTTCGTCACCTCTGTAGTGGCTGTGGTGCAGAGTGGCCTTGAGGCAGACCGATTGGTGAAAATCAAAGGGCTGGGCACATTTAAAATTATAGATGTGGAGGCACGCGAGAGTGTGAACGTGAATACAGGCGAACGCCTTGTCATCGGCGGTCACTCCAAGCTGACATTCCTGCCCGACAACACGATGAAAGAACTCGTCAACAAGCCTTTCTCACAGTTTGAGACCGTCATTCTGAACGACGGAGTGGAATTTGACGATGATTCAGAAATCTTCAATGCCGCCGACACAGAGAAAGAAGAGCCGCTCATGGTTGAGTCGGAGGAGGATAAAGCCGATACTCCTGAAAAAGACGAAACACAAGAGGAAGAACCCGCTGTCCTTCTATACGAGGAGGAAGAACAGGAAGGCGATTCTGATGCCCTTGAAGTCGAAGAGGAAGAGCAGGTAGAAGAACTTGTTGCCCCTGAAGTCGAAGAGGAAGAGCAGGAAGGCGATTCTGATGCCCCTGAAGTCGAGGAGGAAGAAGAGCAGGTAGAAGAACCTGTGGCCCCTGAAGTCGAGGAGAAAGAACAGATAGAAGAACCCGTTGCTCCTGAAGTCGAAGAGGTGGAAGAACTGGTAGAAGAGCCTGTGGTCCCTGAAGCCGAAGAGGTGGAAGAACTGGTAGAAGAGCCTGTGGTTCCTGAAGCCGAAGAGGTGGAAGAACTGGTAGAAGAGCCTGTGGTCCTTGAAGCCGAGGAGGAAGAACAAGAACCCACTGAAACAATCCAAACAATAATTGATAAGCCAATGGAACCCGAAAATGAAAGCAAACCGACAAAAGTTACGCTTCCTCCTGGTTGGAAGTCTTCGATAGACGATGATGAGGAACCCACCCCAAAGCGGAAGCGCCCTTCAGAAATCAAGCTGGGCTGGAACCATCTGCTGTTTGCTGTCCTGCTGGCCTTGCTAATAGGCGGTGGCGCAGGCTATATGATTGGTCGTAACAACCTGTTAGCAGGCCAACAAGAAGCACCTCGCGCAGAACTGGCAGCAAAGGCAGAACCTGCAGCTAAACAGGCCGATGAGAAGCAGACTGTCCAGGAGCCGACAGCCGAAAATCCGACAGATGGGAAACCGGCAGCAACAGAAACGACGGCAAAAGCTGAGGGACAGCCTCAGACAGCCGAAGCCGAAGCCACCGATACACCCATCTGGGAGAAATACGACGGGATGGATCCTCGCACACACAATGGCTACTATTACATCACAGGTTTAGACCGTATAGAAAAAGCAAAGGCTGGCGACAACACCGCGCGCATCTCACGCCGCGTCTTTGGTGCTCAAGAGCTGGCCTGCTATATCGAGGTGTTCAACGGCATCGACGGCAAGACCGTGCTGGAAGAAGGAACCGAGGTGAAGATTCCAAAGATAGAGTCGAAGAAAAGCGTAAAGAAAAGACTTGCACAACAAAACAATCAACAATAAACAATCATGGCAGAGAATATAGACATTCGCGAACTGAACATCAGGATAGAACAACAGAGTCAGTTCGTCACCAATCTCACCACCGGTATGGACCGCGTCATTGTGGGCCAGAAACACTTGGTGGAATCACTTCTTATAGGATTGCTCAGCGACGGCAACATCCTCCTCGAAGGTGTGCCCGGATTGGCAAAGACCTTGGCCATCAACACGCTGGCCAAGCTCATTGACGCCAGCTTCAGCCGTATACAGTTCACTCCCGACCTGCTGCCAGCCGACGTAACAGGCACAATGATCTATTCGCAGAAGGATGAGAAGTTCCTGGCAAAGAAAGGCCCTGTGTTTGCCAATTTCGTGCTGGCCGATGAAATCAACCGTGCTCCCGCCAAGGTGCAGAGTGCGCTCTTGGAGGCCATGCAGGAAAAGCAGGTAACCATAGGCAGCGAGACCTTCAACCTGCCCAGCCCCTTCCTTGTGATGGCTACGCAGAACCCCATCGAGCAGGAAGGTACTTATCCGCTGCCCGAAGCACAGATGGACCGCTTCATAC
>JAEEGH010027487.1_pt1 | contig 11259 bp, 6 predicted proteins | sample 9134181 | NCBI WGS metagenome assembly JAEEGH01 (sample SAMN16246544, study PRJNA631951) | gut metagenome | biome: gut microbiome; feature: rumen; material: DP-attached | host: Bos | place: Iran: Karaj | collected 2018-10 | reverse complement strand
CAGAACTTCGCCCATGCCTTCGATGTGCAGTTCCTCAACAAGCAGAACCAGCTCGAATACGTCTGGGCAACCTCATGGGGTGTTTCCACCCGTCTCATGGGCGCCCTCATCATGACCCACAGCGACGACAACGGTCTCGTCCTGCCCCCCAAGCTCGCACCCATACAGGTGGCCATCGTGCCCATCTGCAAGACCGACGACCAGATGGCCGAACTCGACGCCCACATCGCACCCCTCATTGACTCGCTCAAGGCCAAAGGCCTCACCGTCAAGTACGACAACCGCACCGAGTACAAGCCCGGCTGGAAGTTTAACGAATACGAATTCAAGGGTGTGCCCGTGCGCCTTGCCATCGGCCCCCGCGACCTGCAGAACGGCACCTGCGAAGTCTGCCGCCGCGACACCCTGGAGAAAATCACCATGCCCATCGATGGCATCGCCGACCACGTTCTCCAGCTCATGGACGACATCCAGAAAAACCTGCTGAAACGTGCCGCCGACTTCCGCGAAGCCAACACCCGCCCCGTCGATACCTGGGACGAATTCTGCACCGAAATCGAAAAAGGTGGCTTCCTTCTCTGCCACTGGGACGGCACCACCGAAACCGAAGAGAAAATCAAGGAACTCACCAAGGCCACCATCCGCTGCATCCCCTACAACGCCCCCGAAGAGGAAGGCAAATGCATCCTCACCGGCAAACCCTCCCACCGCCGCGTAATCTTCGCCTGCGCCTACTAAAGGGTTCAAGGGTTTAAAGGTTAAAGGGTTTTGAAGGTTTGAGGGATAAAGGGTTTGAGGGATAAAAGGTTTGAGGGATAAAAGGTTTGAGGGTTTGATACACTAAAACCTTAAAACCTTAAAACCTTTCTCCCCTAAAACCTTAAAACCCTAAAACCTTTCAACTCTCAACTCTCAAGCGTCGTCATTTATTCGCTCGTTATTCGATCGTTTTCCACTCTTTATCCGTTTCAGAAAGGGAAAAATGAGGGAAACATATAGAAAAACGATATGGCAAAGAACGACGCAACATCGAGCCCGGAAGGCTTACTGAGGAACGTTGGGGACAAATATGCGACATTATCGGAACGTTGAGGAAAGGTGGCGTAACCCCTCGCAGAATAAAAAGTAAATTACGCGCGAAGCGGCAAACGTCGTTACTTCGATTGCTTTAGTGATTGCTTGATTGTCTGATTGCTTGATTGTTTGAGTAATTTGACTGCGCCAGCACTCAAGCATTTACACAATCAAGCATTCAAGCAATAATTCAAGCAATGTCACCGCAGGAGGGTCACGGTGCCGGTCAGGGTTTTCCAGCCCTTGTCGGCGGTGTCGATGTAGCGGATGTAATAGACGTATGTCCCTTGCTGGCAGGGTTGGCCGCCCGAGGTGCCGTCCCAGCTGCCCGTTAGTCCGTCGAACTGTGCCATACGCAACCCTCGCCGGTCATAGATTGACACCTCTGCCTTGAGGATGTGCGGGCTGCAAGCCAGTGCAAAGACGCTGTTGGTCTGCAGCATAGGTGTAATCACGTTGGGTGCAATAATCCATGTACTGTCAATAGGCTTTTGTCCCCAGTAGGGAATGACAATAAGTGTATAGTAAATAATGCTGTCGCATGAATCGCTAATATGAAGATGGATGGGTTCGTCGTGTACTTCGGAGCCAAATGTGATGTCGTTGAAGACGATGGGCATGTCTTCCAAAGCGACGGTGTCATAAACCCAGTTGCAATGTGGGCAGGTCACAAAGTCAATCTTCCAAAGCGTGTCGCAGCCCGACTCAGTCCAGTAGGTGGTGACGTAGTGTGTGTCGGTGTAGTCCAGCACATGCCCGCGGAATGTGTACGCCCCTTCGCAAAGGCGGACAGAGAACGTGGAGTCGTGGTGGTTGTGGAACAATAGCTGCACCGAGAGGGTATCGGACTTGAGAGTCAAGCACCCCTCGTCTTGATATTTATAGATGGCCAGCACAGTATAGCGACCTGTGTCGTGCCAAGTATAAACTTGCGGCTGGGCAAATTCTTCGTCGGTATAGGAGAACCTTCGCACGGTGCCGTCGCCGAAGTCCCAAATCAGGCTGTCGCAAGGGCGTTTATTCTGTGCTTGAAAAGTGACAGGGTCGTAGAGGCACCATATAGAATCAGTAGGGACAGAGTCGGCCGGCATTCCGTTCACCGTGAGCGACAGGCCGCTGGGTTGCATATGCTGCAATATCACTTTTCCGCCCGACTTCCAGAAAGCCATAAAGGGTTTGCTGCCCCTGCTGTCGATATAGTGAGTGCCCCAGGAGGTGCCTCGATGACGGGCATTGAAGTAAGCATGGCTGTAGGGCGTTCCGTCAAGAGGGGTGAAGCACGTGTCAATCCTGTATGAGTCCAGATAAAACGATTCAATATCCTCTGTGAGAGAGAAAATGTGCAGTTCGGAAGCAGCAGGAAAAACATTGTTTACTGGGAGATATGCGTTTAAACCGGCGAATTTTACCTTTCCCCCATGCCACCATCGTGTCGGGGTCATGGTACACAGGTCTTTGGAAATCCATTTCACCAGTATGGGATTGTCCGACGTAATGTAATAAGGGCCCTCGCCGCTAACGCCTTCCCACCAGTCGGTTTTGCCGGGAGGTATCGTCAGGGTGCGACTTCCATAGGAGGGATGCGCCATGTCGCGTATGGTGATTACGGCGCCTTCATCCACCGCCGTTATTCTGATATATTCATTCGATTTAGCAGGCACCAGATACTCTTTCCCCGTATAGAACACAGGCACAGACTGTTCTAAAAACATATTTGACTCCACCGACCCCATGATGCCCGAGCCCGCCATGCCGCTGCTTTCAAACACAGCTATTCGTTTGCAGTCGCGGGCTTTGATGCGTGTGCCGGCCAAGTCTACACGAAAAGTGTCCCTATTGACAGAGTCTCCTGCAAAGTTGTGCCGTTGTACCTTCACAGAGTCTACCAATGGCGAATTGGAATCCCGTGAGTCAAGGTCGTAATACGGAGCTATCAACGGGTAGTATTTGTCCTGCACCTCGCCGGCGGCAATGTGATAGAGCTGTCCTTTGCGGAGCGTGACATTCAGTGTGTCGCCCGGACGCCGATTCAGCCAATCCCAGTCGCTCAGCACTATGTCGACTGTCACGCTGTCGTCAACCGCCACAATGTCTATCGATGCCTTTCCGGGCAGGAATAAGGGCAAATAAGGGAGGTCGTTATACTTATGGTGGTTGACAATAGGGGGCTGGGCAACATACTCGTCGCGAAGCATCTCTGTAGGCAAAACAACGCATTCTGACATGCTTGAGCCATTAACTTGTATGTAAAGTGACACGGTGTCGGTTGTCGTGACGTGGAATCCTCTGTTCTGTGGCTGATCCACAAAGGCACCGCTGTAGTCGTACCTCGGCACAGGGATTCCCTCTTCGGTATAGGTCCTTTCGTGGCCTGGCAAATACACGTAAGAAACTGTATCGGCTATCCATGTTTGGCTCATGGGAATCTCAATATAGTTGGTGTCTATATTGCAAAACTGGCGGTGCATGACATGATAGGTCTGCGAATAGCCGGTCAAATCGTTGGTTATTGTCAAGTCGCAGTCGCGTTCACTGACCACAAAAAGACGGGAGAAGTTGGGCATTAATCCTCTCAGTGTCCTGGGAAAACAAACCCAGAAATCTGTACCAGCAGTGGCATACTGCACCCCGCGGCGACTGCCCGGGTCGTCGTCCTGCGCCATGCACATCAATGGCCATAATAGCAGCAATACCAATACCATTTTTTTTGTCTTCATGACGGGAGGTTTAATGCAGTTTGAGACTGCAAAAATACTATTTTTTTTTTGAATATTAAATAGATGGTTTTCCCCGTTATCCGACAGGCTGCATGTTGTCTGCTTTTCTATTGTTGCTATTCTGTTTGTTTACACGATGTTCGGTGTGTTTCAGGTCGAGGTGAGGCCGTTCTTTTTTTTTTCGGGCAAGGTCAGATGGTGACGGTGATGCTGTAGGGCTCCGGGTACCAGCTGAGGAAGACGAGGGTGTAGGTGCCGTGGGGCAGGTGGGCTATCTGGAAGGAGTTGTCGGTGCGGCAGATGCAGTCGCACAGGGGACCGTTGTGCTCGTATTCGCGGATGGTAATGGTGTTGGCATTGACGGTGATGTCGACGTCGATGCCGCCTTCCTCGAAGCAGCAGTTGACAAAGAGGTTGTGATGGGTGATGCTGAGTGTGCCGTGGCTGTAGGAATAGCTGACTGAGTCGTTGTCGTCAAACAGGCCTTTCTCCTCCAGGGCTTGTTTGTCGGTGTGGTAGCTGCAGCCGGTGTTGCTGATGTTCTGCACGGTGGCTTTCGTGGCGTCGCCTTCTTTGTGGCACGCGACAGCGGCAACCATGCCAGTGAGGAGCAGTGCCGCCGCAAGGGTCTTGATGGTGTGGTGTTTCATAATTATTTTAATTTGATGTATTACACACATAAGACGTGCAATGATGCGAAATCTTACAGGTTTTAACGTCGTTTAACACCTGGGGGTAAATAAGAAAGACCGGCAATGCCTTTTGGGGGCTGTGCCGGTCTTTTTTGATTGCTTGATTGTCTGATTGCTTGATTGTTTGAGTGATTATTGATTGCTTGATTGTCTGATTGTTTGATTGTTTGAGTATTTTATCACGCAAGCATTTACACATTCAAGCATTCAGGCATTCTCGTCTTCGCCTTTGGGTTAGGCGCCGATTTTGGCGGTGTAGGCGATGTTGTCCAGCAGGGCGTCGATGTCGGCCACGTTGGCGGGTTTGATCTTGATGATCCAGCCTTCGCCGTAGGGGTCGTTGTTGATGGAGGAGGCGTCGTCGAGGTTGGTGTTGAACTCAACCACTTCGCCTTCGACGGGCATGAGAAGGTCGGCCACGGTCTTGACAGCCTCGATGCTGCCAAAGGCCTCGCCGGCTGCGATGGTGTCGCCCACGCAGTCAACGTCGACAAAAACGATGTCGCCTAACTCGTGCTGGGCGTAATCGGTGATACCAACATAAGCAAATTCGCCTTCAACGCGTACCCATTCGTCGTCCTGGGTGTACTTCAAATTCTGAGGAATGTTCATTGTTTTATTGTTTTAAGTGATATATTGTATTGCTTGAAATTTTCTGCAAAGGTACGCATTTTCGTCTGTTTTGCAACTTTTTTTTTACGATATGAAATTTTTTTTCTATTTTTGTGTCATCAAAAAACGTCCGACAGTGAGGTGTTTTTCAACGTGAGATGTTAAATGTCAGGATGTTCCGTTTTTTTTATCGAAATTGAATTTTTTCTAAAATCACAGTAGTACACAAACTATTTTTATGTACAGTAAAGCAGAATTAGAGGCCAAGGCGCACATTGAACTCATCAATATTGCCAAGGAATTGGGCATTGCCCGCGCCACCCGATTGGATGCACAGGATTTGATTTATAAAATCATCGGGCTGCAGTCGGAGAATCCCATGGCCATTACCAAGGAACAGGAACAACAGAAAGCCAAGGAGCCGGAAGCCCGCCCGAAGCGTGCCCGCATCAAACCCACGCTGCTGGCCGAGTCGCGGGTGAACAACCCCGAGCTGCATAAGCACCGCAACAAAGCGGATAGCGGAAAGTTGAAAGCGGAAAGTTCTACCGATAACTCCCAGCTCTCAACATTCAACTCTCAACTAAAGAGCATTGCCGACTTGGAGGTGCCGACCATCCCCGACATCCCCGATGTGGTTTCCCCTTCGGGACGACTGCTTAGACGCGACAAAGTGGAAAGTGGAAAGTTGAAAGTGGAAAGTTCTGCCGAGACCTCCCAGCTTGAAAAAGTGGATAGTGGAAAGTTGAAAGTGGAAAGTTCTGCCGAAAACTCTCAACTCTCAACTCTCAACTCTCAACCTGAAGAGCCTCCCAAACGCAAACGCGGCCGGCCCAAGAAGGTGCAGCCCGATGCCGCTGCAGCACCCGCCCAGCCTGCCGCCGGGAAAGTGGATAATGGAAAGTTGAATGTGGAAAGTTCTGCCAAGAACTCTCAGCCCACAACTCCCAGCCCTCAGCTTGAAGAAGTTGAAGGTGGAAAGTTGAAGGTGGAAAGTTCTACCGAAAACTCTCAACTCTCAACTCTCAACTCTCAACAAGAGAGCGCTCCCAGCTCTCAACCAGACAGTGCCCCTGGTCGCCGCACCCGTCTGCACCGTCCGACACGCCCGATTGTGTCGTCGCAAGAAATGCAGACTTCTACCGAATCCGAGAACAATGCGCCGAACACCGCTTCAGCGAAAGAGGATGGTGGAAGGTTGGTTGTTGACGGTTCTGCTTCCGCAGTGCAGCCGTCTGTGGCTCCCGTCCAGCCGGTATTGCCCAACGGCCAGCGCGACAGGTTCCTTCGTTTCGGCAACAAGGGCAACCGCCACCACCGCAACTTCAACGAGCCTTATAGCGACGAATTCCTTGCCCAAATCGGCATCAACACCACGCAGGCGCCCAAGCCGGTCAAGGTGTATCCCTTCGACACCGAAGGCGTGGTCGAGGCTGAGGGTGTGCTGGAACTGGCTCCCGACGGATTCGGTTTCCTCCGCTCGTCGGACTATAACTATCTGGCTTCGCCCGACGATGTGTTTGTCAATTCGCAGATGTGCCACAACCTCGGCCTGAAGTCGGGCGACACAGTCCGCGGCATGGTGCGTCCGCCCAAGGAGAACGACAAGTACTTCGTTATGGTGAAGATAACAGAAATCAACGGCCTTCCGCCCGAGCGCATACGCGACCGTGTGCCTTTCGAGTCGCTGACACCGCTTTTCCCCGAGGAGAAGTTCAAGCTGACGGGACACCCGCAGCAGACCCTCTCCACACGCATCATCGATATGTTCACCCCCATCGGAAAGGGGCAGCGCGGCCTTATCGTCGCCCAGCCCAAGACGGGTAAGACAACCCTCCTCAAGGAGGTGGCCAACGCCATTGCCTATAACCATCCCGAGGTGTACCTGATGGTGCTGCTCATCGACGAGCGCCCCGAGGAGGTGACCGATATGCAGCGCAGTGTCAACGCCGAGGTGATTGCCTCCACGTTCGACGAGCCTGCCGACCGCCATGTGCGCATTGCCAACATTGTGCTGGAGAAGGCCAAACGCATGACCGAATGCGGCCACGATGTGGTGATTGTGCTCGACTCCATCACCCGTCTGGCACGCGCCTACAACACCGTGCAGCCCGCTTCGGGCAAGGTGCTCTCAGGCGGTGTGGAGGCCAACGCCCTGCAGAAACCCAAACGTTTCTTCGGCGCCGCCCGAAACATTGAGAACGGTGGCTCGCTGACCATTATCGCCACAGCCCTCACCGAGACGGGCAGCAAGATGGACGATGTCATCTTCGAGGAGTTCAAGGGCACGGGCAACATGGAGCTGCAGCTCGACCGCAAGATGGCCAACAAGCGCCTCTATCCCGCCATCGACCTGGTGGCTTCCAGCACCCGCCGTGACGACCTGCTGGTGCAGAAGAACCTGCTCAGCCGTACCCTGGTGCTGCGCAACCAGCTCACCGACATGACGCCTATCGAGGCCATGGAGTTCCTCCAGAAGAACATGGCCAACACCCGCAGCAACGAGGAGTTCCTGCTGACAATGGACAAATGATTTTTGATTGCTTGATTGTATGATTGTGTAAATGCTTGAGTGGCTGACGCGGTCAAAATACTCAAAAAATCAAGCAATCAGACAATCAAGCAATCACTTAGTTCTTAATTTTTAGTTCTTACCTCAAATGAAACGAGGATTCGGTAGTGACAACCATTCGGGCATCAGCCCTGAAATCATGGAGGCGATAGCCTCTGCCAATGTCGATCATGCGCTGGCCTACGGCGACGACGAGTACTGCGAGCGTGCCGTGCAGCTCCTCCGGCAGGAGTTCGGCACGCAAGCAGGTGTCTATTTTGTATTCAACGGCACCGGTGCCAATGTGTTGAACATCGACGCCATGTGCCGCTCGCACCACGCAGTGGTCTGTGCCGAGACGGCACACATCAACGTTGACGAGTGCGGCGCGCCGCAGCGCATTGTGGGCTGCCGCCTACTCACGGTGCCGACCCCCGACGGCAAACTCACGCCCGAACTGGTCAAGACCCAGCTCCACGGCTTCGGATTCGAGCATCACTCGCAACCCCGAGCCATCAGCATCACGCAGCCCACGGAACTCGGCACCCTCTACTCGCTGGATGAAATCCGCGCCCTGGCCGACCTGGCACACAGCCACGACATGTATCTCCACATGGACGGTGCACGCCTGGCCAATGCCGCCGTGGCATTGGGCTGCACGTTCCGCCAGATGACCACCGACTGCGGGGTGGACTGCCTCTCTTTCGGTGGCACCAAGAACGGCATGATGATAGGGGAGAGCGCCGTTATTCTCAATCCAGTGCTGGATGCCGACCTCAAATACCGCCGCAAGCAGATGGGGCAGCTTAGCAGCAAGATGCGCTTCATGGCTGCCCAGTTCGAGGCTTATCTCTCCACCGGGGTGTGGCGCCGCAATGCCGAGCACAGCAACCGCATGGCTCAGCTGCTCTGCCAGTCGCTGCGCGAAGTGCCCGAGGCCAAAGTGGTCTATCCCGTCCAGGCCAACAGCGTCTTCGTGCAGCTGCCCAACAAGGTGTGGAACGCCCTGCTCGACGACTATTTCTTCTACCTATGGGACGAGGCCACCGATGTGGTGCGCTGGATGTGCTCCTTCGACACTACCGAGGAGGATATCCACAACCTCGTCCAAGCCTTGAAGAAACGGCTTGCCGGTTTGAGGGTTTAAGGGTTCAAAGGGTTTAAGGGTTCAAAGGTTTAAAGGTTAAAGGATTTGATACACTAAAACCTTAAAACCATAAAACCTTTCACTTTTCAATTTTCAATTCCCCCTTCAGACATGGTCATTCCCGTCACCGACCTTTCCCATCCGGGGCTGCAGCCCTACGCCCGGCTCACCGAGGCGCAGCTGCGCAACAGGCTCGAACCCGAACAGGGCATTTTCATTGCCGAAAGCCCCAAGGTGATACGGGTGGCTCTCGATGCAGGCTATGAGCCTGTGTCGCTCCTTACCGAAGAGAAGCATATCGCAGGGCAGGCGGCGGACATCGTCGCCCGCCTTGCTTCTTTGCCGGTCTATACCGGCAGCCGCGACCTGCTGGCCTCGCTCACCGGCTACGAACTCACGCGCGGTGTGCTGTGCGCCATGCGCCGCCCTGTGCTGCCCACGGTGGAGCGGATATGCAGTGGCAAACGCCGCATCGTGCTTGTCGATAACGTGGTCAACAGCACCAACACGGGCGCCATTCTCCGTGCTGCCGCAGCCTTGGGCATCGAAGGGATACTCTTCACACCCACCTGCTGCGACCCCCTGAACCGTCGCAGCGTAAGGGTGAGCATGGGCACCGTGTTCCAGATTCCCTGGACCTATTTCCCCGCCTGGCCTGTGCCGGGCACGGAGCAGCTGCACGCCTTGGGCTTCAAGACCGTGGCCATGGCCCTCACGCCCGACGCCATACCGATTGACACGCCCAGCCTGATGGCCGAAGAGCGGCTGGTCATCGTCATGGGCACCGAGGGTGACGGGCTGGACAGCCGCACCATCGACTCCTGCGACTACAAGGCCATTATCCCCATGCAGCGCGGTGTTGATTCGCTCAATGTGGCCGCTGCCGCCGCCGTGGCCTTCTGGCAACTGCGACAAATGAAGAAATAAGAGGTAAGAAGTAAGAGCTATGAATTCTTGCCACTTAGTTCTTAATTCTTAACTCTTAACTCTTATTTCTATTGCGGGTCCACGTCGAAATGTATCTGAAGAGGCGACAGCGACTTGTCGCCCTTTATCTTGTCGCCTATCTCCATGATGATGCTCTTGGCCTGGGCGATGGCCTCTGAGCGTTCAAAGCGCATCATGATATTCTTTATGTAAAGCCCTCTCACGCGGGTGACACTGGGATATTCCGGCCCCACCACGCGGGTGCCGAACACCTGTTTCAGCTCGTCGGCATAGCGGTTGGCGGCCTCGTTCAGCAGGTCGTTGTCGCGGTGCTTCAACGTGATATATATCAGCCTGTAGTACGGCGGGTAGCGGAACACGCGCCGCTCGGTAATCTGGCTTTCGTACATCGACTTGTAGTCGTTGTCAATCACATTGCGGATGGCCTGGTGGTAGGGGTTGAAAGTCTGTATGATGACCTTCCCCTGATGGCCGTGCCGTCCGGCGCGCCCGCTCACTTGGGTCATCTGCTGGAACGCCCGCTCAAAGGCGCGGAAGTCGGGGAAGTTGATGAGGTTGTCTGCACTCACGATGCCCACCACACTCACATGGTCGAAGTCCAGCCCCTTGGTAACCATCTGCGTGCCGACAAGGATGTCGATGCGGCGGTCCTGGAAGTCGTTGATGATTTCGAGATACCGGTTCTTCTGCAGCGTGCTGTCCAGGTCCATGCGTGCCACCTTGGCATTGGGGAAGAGGATGCTCAGGTCGTCCTCGATGCGCTCGGTGCCGAAGCCCTTCATGGTCAGGTGGTGGCCGTGGCAGGCGGGGCATTCCGTCGGCAGGGGGATGCTGTAGCCGCAGTAGTGGCACCGCAGGCCGTTGGTGGCCTTGTGATACACCAGCGACACATCGCAGTGCTGGCAGTGGGGTGTCCAGTGGCAGTCGTCGCACTCAATGCGCAGCGAGAAGCCCCTGCGGTTCTGGAAAAGGATGACCTGCTCGTGGTTGTCGAGAGCCTGCTTGATGTGGCGGAGCAGGAACTGCGAGAAGTTGAGTTGCACCTCGCGTTTGCGCTGCGCCTCTTTCATGTCCACACACAGCACCTCAGGCATTAGAGTGCCTCCATAGCGGTGTTTTATCTCGGCGAGGCCGTACTTGCCGCATTCGGCGTTGTGGTAGCTTTCAATAGAAGGTGTCGCCGATCCCAGCACTGTCTTCGCACCGCTGCTATAAGCCAGGTATATGGCACTGTCACGTCCATTATAGCGTGGGGCGGGGTCGTTTTGTTTGTAGCTGCTGTCGTGCTCCTCGTCGACAATGACAAGTCCCAGGTTGTAGAAAGGCAGGAACACAGCCGAACGGGCGCCGAGAAGAATCTTGTAGCCGCTGTCGGAGGGGTCCATCGTCCGCTGCCAAACCTCGGCACGCTCCTGGGTGTTAAAATGCGAATGGTATACACCCACAGTGTTGCCGAAATACTTGCGCAGCCGATTGATGATTTGAGCCGTGAGCGCTATTTCGGGAAGCAGGAAAAGG